>Ga0102591_1000520_pt1 | contig 71984 bp, 69 predicted proteins | sample AraplaCol_mCL_r2_2_FD_76860 | JGI IMG/M metagenome (GOLD analysis project Ga0102591, IMG submission 76860) | Arabidopsis root microbial communities from North Carolina, USA - plate scrape MF_Col_mCL_r2 (SPADES assembly) (version 2) | ecosystem: Host-associated > Plants > Roots > Endosphere... | reverse complement strand
GCAAAACCGGGTTTTGCCGCCTTCGTCTCGTCGATCATCGAGAGCGGCTACGATCCGGCAAAAATGGACAGCATGCGCGCGCGGCTGCGCGAACTGGGCCTCGAACCCTATGACTGTCTCAACCCAGTCCTGATGGACGTTCTCGCCACCTGGGCGGCCAAGAAGAGCGGCGCGCTTCCTGCCTAATAGTCAGACCGCTGACTGTCCGCTATGTCGATCGCTAGGCCAAGCCTAGCGATCGACGACGAGATCACTGAGCGGCTTCGAACAGCAAGGAAGGAAAAGCCCCGCATCGATCTCTCGTTGCCTTATCCCGCCATTGTGGTTCATCTCGACCGAACCCGATACGAGCTTGGACTTGCACGTGCCGCAGACGCCGTTCGAACACGATGAGGCGAGTTTTACGCCCGCTTTCTTTGCGCAGGAAAGCACGGTCTGCTCGCCCCCGATTTCGATCTTGCGGCCCTGTTTGGAGAACTCGACCTGGAACGTTCGGGTCGCCGGCTGATCGACGATAGGAATATCCGGGGTGTCAATCACCGCATCGAAGCTCTCCTCGATGTAGTTGGATTGCGGAACGCCGAGTTCGGCAGCGATCGTGCGCGCGGCCGCCATGAACGGCGCAGGGCCGCAGCACATGACAATGCGTTCGGCGATATCGGGAACAGCAAGCTGCAAGTAAGCACCAGATATGCGTCCCGTCAGGCCATGCCAGTTGGTTTCGCCGGTAACGACTTCCGGCAGAAACTGCAAGCGCAGGCCCTTCATCCGGTTGGCGAGTGACGCGAGTTCGTCGCGGAAGATGAGGTCCTTCGGGGTTCGCGCCGCGTGCATGAAGACGACGTCGACAGGCTCGCATGTATCGGCCAATTCGCGAACCATCGCCATGACCGGTGTGATCCCCGACCCTCCCGACAGAAAAAGGTACTTCCGACCGTTCGGGCGAATGAACTGGCCGAGAGGACCGTTCGCCTTGACCTTGGCGTTGACCGTGAGCCGATCGTGAAGCCAGTTCGAGATCTTGCCGTCGGCGACGCGCTTGACGGTCACCGAGAACGCATTGCGGCGCTTCGGCGAGGACGAGATGCTGTAGCAGCGGCTTTCCGGCTCGCCCTCGATATCGAGGTCGAACAGGAAATACTGACCGGCTTCGAAGGCAAAACGTTTGCCTTCGGTGGACGCAAAGGTAAAGGTCTTCACGTCGTGTGTTTCCTGATGGACATCGATGCAGACCAGGTCCTCGTCCGCGTCGCGGCTCCAGATATCGCTCGGCTCGAGACGCCCGGCGGGAGAAAAGTTGCTCTTAGTATCCATGGGCGCGCATCCGGTCGATGTACCACGACGCGAATTTGTCGAGGTTTGTTTCGGAGAAGGGCGAGTAGGGACCCGGCACGTAAGCGGGATCTTCGACGCCGGCATGGGAGCGGGCGACCAGTTCGGCGTCCTGCTCGGTTGTGGCGATCCAGACGTTGGTGAGTTTTTCGAGTTCGTAGTCGACCCCCTCGACGGCATCCTTGTGCACAAGCCATTTCGTCCGCACGAGCGTCTTGTCGGCCGAGAGCGGGATGACGATCGAAACGACGGCGTGGTCGCCCATGAAGTGGTTCCAGCTGTTGTGACCCCAGAGATGCATGTCGCCGAGATCCTTGCGCGACATCGTGCCGAGCAGCTTTGCCGATGCAGCGGTCGCGTCGGGCGTCTGGGATTCGCCCGCCCCCGAAATGATCAGCCGTTGCGTCCGAAAGTTGGTGGTGCAGTCCACCAGTTGCTCGACCGCCGCGGAGGGGTAGCCATCTGCCTCCCACCGCCTGGTGCGCTCCTCATAGAGCGAAAAATGCTTCTCCGCCTGGGCGCGATCTTCCGGGCTCAAAGCGTCCGGATCGAAGCCGAAATCGAGGTCGACGAAGGAGACGCAGAGCTCGGGATGGTTGGCGGAACAGTGGTAGCATTCACGGTTGTTCTCGATCGTGAGCTTCCAGTTGCCTTGTTCGATGACATCGGATTCATACGCGACCTTGGCGTTGGCGATATCGTAGGGAGCAAGTCGTTCTGCCATGACCCCGACGAGACGCTCAATATCTTCGGGCGGATCGTTCGAAAGGCAGACATAAACAAGGCCGCCAACCGACTTGAAGATCACGGGCTTGAGGCTGCGGCATTCCTTGTCGAAGCTCTTGCCCATATGGGGCGCATAGCTCAGTTCACCGGAAAGCTCATAGGTCCAGGTGTGGTAGGGACAGACAAGCTTCGAAACGATCGTCTTGCCTGGATCGAGCAGTCGGGCGCCTCGGTGGCGGCAGACATTGTGCATGACGCGGATCCCGCCGTCATCGTCGCGCAGGAGGATGAGGCTGGTCTTGCCAATATCGACGACGGTTGCATCGCCCGGCTCCGGTACATCGCATTCAAGCCCAATGCAGATCCAGTGCCGGCGGAAAAAGACCTCCAGATCCGCCTCGAAGACATCCTCTCGCGTGTAGAGACCGGCGGGAAGCGAATGGCCCTCCGCTCTTGCATCAAGCAGCGATGATATGGGAGAAGCAAATGTCTGCAGCATAATTCCACCTTATGTTCCGATCGGAAGCTCGACGGGCTCCACAAAGAGGATCGCTCAGGCGCGGCAGTCGCTCAACGGCACAAATATGCGCGTTTCACATTACCAAATGTAATGGATCCAAGATGGTCAACCTGAGGAAGAAACTACCGCCGCTCACCGCGCTGACGGCCTTTGAGGCAGCGGCTCGATTGTCGAGCTTCACACGGGCCGCGACGGAACTCGGCGTGACGCAGGCGGCTATAAGCAGACAGATCCATTTGCTCGAAGAGGACTTTGGGTTCCCCTTGTTTCGGCGGCTTCATCGCAAGATCGAACTGACTGATAAAGGCCGGCTGCTTTCCGCAGCGGCCGGCGACGCGTTCAATCTTATTGCCGACACCGTTGCGGATCTTCGGTCGGAGGGAGCAGATGACGAGCTGGCAATTGCAGCGACCATCTCCTTTTCACATTTCTGGCTGCTGCCAAGGATCGCTGCCTTTTCTCGAGCCTATCCCGAAATCAAGCTTCGCATCATCACACAAGATGCCCGAACGAGCATCGAGGCTAGCGATGTGGACCTGGCGATCCGCTATGGGACCGGCACCTGGCCGGACGGCCAGGCGGAGTTCTTGTTCGAGGACGAGGTTTTCCCGATTTGCAGTGCAGATTATCTGGCCACGGCGGATCCGATCCGCACGCCGGGAGACCTCATCAATCATCCGCTGATTACGAGCGATATTGATGACCCGACATGGACGGGCTGGGATGAATGGCTTGCAGCATTTTCCGTAAAGGCGCCGAAACGCGCCCGCGGCCTGCGATGCAGCTTCTATACGGAAGCCATTTATGCGGCGATGAACGGGCAAGGCATTGCGCTCGGTTGGAATCGCCTTGTCTCCGACCTTATTCGGCAAACTCGTTTGGTCCGCCTTACCGAAGCCTCCATTCGCACCAGGGCGGCATATTTTGTCGTGGTGCCGGCGAGAAGACCGAAAAAGGAAAGCGGACGGCTGTTCATCGAGTGGCTGCGCGAGGTCTCTGCAATCGCTGAATGAGAAATCGTCCGTAACTTGCGGTCGCGGGGGACCAATTTAGCGCCTCCCGCCACTCTTCTTTTTTAGACACTGAGCGACGGCCGTCTGCTGATCGCTAAATGCTCCTCGACGGCGGGCCGAGGCCGCTCCGGAATAAAACATGCGCCTTCTTCTTTTGGTGCGAACCGCTGCGCTTGCCGAGCACATAAGACCTTTGCCGGCTGCCATCGGACTGAGGTCCTATGGCAGAACCTCTCGCGTTGACTAAGTTCGTCGAAGGGATTCGATCTGTTGATGATCGGTGGCACCTGCATGGTGCCGAGCCCGTTTGGCCCGTTAGGGGTCGAATACCGATCACTTTGACGCTGTAGGTGGGAAATTATGAAGAAAATAGGTGCAGTACTCTTGGCCGCCGGTACGGCGCTATCGGCGGTGTCGGCGCAGGCGGCGCCGATGTTCTCTGTTTCCGCTGGGCAGACGACTTCCCAGCCGGTCGATTTGATCCATCATAAGCCAGGTCATTACGGCGGACCTCCGCACAAGCGCGGCTACGACGTCTACCGTTACGGCGGCAACCGTTACAATGCGGCTCCACGCTACGGCTACTACAATGGCTATGAGGGTTACCGGTACCGCCGCGACGGGTACCGTCGTCACAGTGATGGATGGTGGTATCCCCTGGCCGCATTCGGGACAGGAGTGATCATCGGTGGCGCGATCGCCTCACCGCCTCGGCGGGTCTATTCCAACGCGCCGTCGTCGCATGTCGAATGGTGCTATGACCGCTATCGTTCATACCGTGCCTACGACAACTCCTTCCAACCCTATTATGGGCCGCGCCAGGAATGTGTGTCGCCGTACTACTGACCAGCGAGGCGCCCGGTTGCGAGAATGCGTCGGGTCGCTTCGATGCTCTCCGACACCGTGGTGGGCGCTGCTTCAGCCGCGTTTCTTGAAGTGGCGGCCCAGAATTTGGGGGATCATGCCGCCTGCTAGTAGGGGCTCTACTTCTTGCCCCGTCTCCACGGCTGCTCGGGCCGTCAATTGCTGGCTTTCACCTTGCCGCTCGATTTCGGCCGCGGTGGCGGCGGCTTTATCCGCATCCGCATCGGCCCGGGTGTTTGGCATCCCGCGTGACCGTTAGAAATGGGCTCGAAGCGCCCTCTTATGCGACGACAATCGGGACTTTGGTCGGCGACGCCTTGACCCGGTTGTAGAGATCGACAACGTCCTGGTTGATCATGCGTACGCAACCGGAAGATGCCTGTGTGCCGATGGTCCACCACTCCGGTGAGCCATGCACGCGATAGCCGGTGTCTTGGCCGTCTTTGAAGATATAGTGTGCCCGGGCTCCGAGGGGGTTGTCGAGGCCACCCGGCTGGCCGCCCGTCCATTTCACCAGCTCCGGCTTGCGCGCAATCATCTCTTTGGGCGGCGTCCAGGTCGGCCACACCTTCGTATACTGGATCTCTGCCCGCCCGCTCCACTCGAAGCCGGCCTTGCCGATGCCGACACCGTAGCGGACCGCTTCTCCACCTTCCTGCACCCAATAGAGATGCCGCTCGCTAAGCCTCACCACGATCGTGCCCGGCGCCTCGCCGGTAGGGTCGCGAACGATCTGACGACGGAATTCCGGTTTGACTTTCTGGAATGGGATTGCCGGGATGACGAAGCCATTGTCGGTCAGCGAGGCATACATCGTGCTGTTGTCGGTGATGTTGCTGTCGACACTGATCGGTGGGATTGCCCCGGTCGACACATAGTCAACGCCCGCAGTCGACATCCGACTGGACGGCTCGAACGATGGGAGTTCGAGGGACTGCGAGCAGCCGGAGGCACCAAGCAGGGTCATGACGCCGAGGTTCGAAAGCAGGGCACGGCGGGTGACGAGGTAGCCGGGTTCCGAATTGGTCGCGCCGGAAGTGAGCTTCTGATCTTGCGGGTTACGCATGCACTTTTACCCTAGACGAACGTCGGCATCATGCCTCCGGATCGGCGCAGTTTCACGATTCGTGGTTAAAAAGAAGTGAAAGCGTCCCCCGCCGCGCAGCTTGCGTTTCCTTCGGAAGCAAGTTAAATACTGAACTACATGGTTCAGTATTATAATGCCCCTCTCGATCTCTCGTTCGCGGCGCTGTCCGATGCGACCCGTCGCGGGATCATCGATCTACTTGGGCAAGGGGACGCGTCGATCACCAGTCTGGCGGACAAGTTCCAGATGACACTGACCGGCATGAAGAAGCACGTCCAGGTTCTCGAACGGGCGGGGCTCGTCGTCACGCAGAAGGTCGGACGGGTAAGAACCTGCAAGCTTGGGAAACGTGGCCTTGAGGCGGAGGCCGAGTGGATCGAGGCGCATCGCAAACTCTTCGAGGCCCGCTTCGAAGCACTGGACGAGATCATCAGCGAACTGAAACGGGAGGTAAGCGATGAATGAGCAAGTCAACAAAGCCGCTGGCGCGCAGAACCGCACGTCAGTCGAGCGCAAAGGGGACCGCGAACTCGTCGTAACGCGGACATTCAATGCGCCGCCGAGCATGGTCTACAGGGCGTGGAGCCAGCCCGAGCTGTTCCAGCGCTGGTGGGTGCCAAAATCGGCACCTGGCGTTTCGCTCGTATCGTGCCAGATGGACGTGCGTACGGGCGGCAGGTATCGGCTGGAATTCGGCGCCGGCGGTTCGGACACCATGGCCTTTTATGGCAAGTATCTTGAGGTGGTGCCGAACGAGCGCATCGTCTGGACCAACGATGAGGGCGAAGAGGGCGCAATCACGACCGTGACCTTTAAGGACGAGGGCGGCAGAACGTTGCTGACTTTCCACGAAGTCTATCCGTCCAAGGAAGCGCTTGAGGAAGCACTGCAGAGCGGGGCGGCCGCATTGCCCGAGCAGTTGGATCAGCTCGACGAATTGCTTTCCAGCACCGGCAAGTAGCACAGATCGGGAAACGCTCCCCGGTAGACGTCTGGTCCTTTGACGCGGACTTCACGGCCGTTGGGGGGCTGGGCAAAGGCGCATAGCTGGCGAGGGCGGCTAGAGTATCTCAGTCAACTCGAACAGCGGCAGCGCCAAGCAGACCGACAGAACGTGCCAGGGTTCGCCCTCGACCGTGGCTCCGTCACTCATTTCGCTCAGTGTTAGGTTCGGGGCGACGTCGGCGCATGCCTGCTCGAGCAGGGCGATTGCTTCTTGTGATGTCAGTCCGTCCGGATAGCGGACAGCGTATTTTCGGCGAGGATCTGCTTCGTTCAAGGTCATCTTTGCAAGGCTGTCCGCTGAGGTGATGGCGAAGGTATGCGAAGGATCAGACCTACATCGTGCGGACGGGGAGTGGTTTCGATAGCCCTTCGTTGGTAGCGGCCGCAGTCAAAAAGGATAGGGCAGTCTCGCCGCCGCATTTGTGCTTCCAAAGCGTGTCGTGAAGGAATGGGGTCCCCCACTGTGGCGCTGCCGGGGACACAGCCTTCGATTTCTACCAGAAGCCCTGCTCAGCGGTGCGTAACCGCGAAGAAACCCGGATCAGGACGGGTCTGCCGAGCGTTGCTACAAGCCAGCGCGATTTCCAATCGAGGGCAATTTCACGTCTGGATCCTCGGGGGCTGACTGGAAACCTACCCGGCCCGCAAGTAGACGGTCGTTTCCGTTGCTGTTGCGCATGTTCCCCTCGTTCGGCACGTCAATGTTGATCTCACACGTTGGCCGGTCGCTCGCCTTGCCAAAGCACGAAGTTGTCGCTCCGCTCGCATCATGGCTTGCGTCCCGATCTATGCGAAATCACAGTGTGGCCGGGTTCTTATCAGGTATATTCTAAAAACATGTCATACAGGTTTGACAGGTTGACTGATATCTGTCTAATCTAGCCCTAGACAAGTTGGTGTGGCCAGGCCGCGCCTTTCACATGCCGGAGGACCAATGATCATCACTGACGTCGAAGTGCGGGTTTTCCGCACGACCACGCGCCGCCATTCGGACAGCGCCGGTCACGCGCATCCAGGCCCGCCGCACCAGGTAGAGCAAGCTATGCTGACTGTTCGCACGGAGGACGGCCATGAGGGGCATTCCTTCACGGCGCCGGAAATCGTGCGGTCGCATGTCATCGACAAATTCGTCAAGAAAGTCCTGATTGGCCAGGACCACCGAGATCGCGAGCGGCTTTGGCAGGACCTTGCCCATTGGCAACGCGGATCGGCCGCGCAGTTGACGGATCGCACGCTCGCGGTGGTCGACTGCGCCCTTTGGGACCTCGCCGGGCGGAGTTTGAAGCAACCTGTATACAAGTTGGTGGGCGGCTATCGCGATAAGGTGTTGGCCTACGGTTCCATCATGTGCGGCGACGAACTGGAAGGGGGGCTCGCAACACCTGAAGACTATGGTCGCTTTGCCGAAGCTCTCGTCAAGCGCGGCTATAAGGGCATCAAGTTGCACACCTGGATGCCGCCTGTCAGCTGGGCGCCGGATGTGAAAATGGACATCAAGGCCTGTGCGGCCGTGCGCGAAGCCGTCGGACCGAATATCCGCCTGATGATCGACGCCTTTCATTGGTACTCGCGCACGGATGCGCTCGAGTTGGGGCGGGGACTGGAAAAGCTCGGCTTCGATTGGATCGAAGAGCCGATGGATGAGCAGTCGCTGTCTTCCTACAAGTGGCTGGCCGACAATCTCGATATCCCCGTCGTTGGTCCGGAAAGCGCTGGCGGCAAGCATTGGCACCGTGCCGAATGGATCAAGGCGGGCGCCTGCGACATCTTGCGGACCGGGGTGAATGACGTGGGCGGCATCACGCCGGCATTAAAAACGATGCATCTTGCCGAGGCCTTCGGGATGGAGTGCGAGGTACACGGCAATACGGCGATGAACTTGCATGTCGTCGCGGCGACGAAGAATTGCCGCTGGTACGAACGCGGGCTGCTTCACCCGTTCCTCGAATACGACGACGGGCACGACTACCTAAAGTCATTGTCCGATCCAATGGATCGCGAGGGCTATGTCCATGTCCCAGCTCGGCCGGGGCTCGGCGAGGATATCAACTTCGAGTTCATCGAGAACAACCGCGTGCGGTGAGAAGCGGGGTATCTTTCATGAAAACCATTCTCGCTTTTGGAGACAGCCTGACGTGGGGAGCGGATCCGCAGACCGGGCTACGCCATCCGCCTGAAGGCCGCTGGCCCGAGGTGCTCTCGCGTGAACTCAACGGTGCGGCAAAGGTCATTCCCGAAGGACTTGGTGGCCGCACAACCTGCTATGACGACCATGGTGGACCGGCGTGCCGCAATGGGGCCAAGGCGCTGCAAGTGGCGCTCGCAAGCCACATGCCGCTCGACCTCATCATCGTGATGCTCGGTACAAATGACATCAAGCCCGTGCATGGCGGGCGGGCGGAGGGAGCGGTCTCCGGCGTGCGCCGGTTGGCGCAAATCATCGACACTTTTCCCTACAAGCCAAGTGGTGCGAGGCCAAAAATGCTGATCGTCGCCCCTCCACCCTGTTGCGCCGGTCCGGGCGGGGTGCCAGCGGCGGGACGCAGCATTGCTGAATCAGAGCGGCTTTCTCCGCTCTACCGCAAGCTCGCAGATGAACTTGGACACGCCTTCTTTGATGCCGGCTCTGTCGCACACGCCTCGCGGGTCGATGGGGTCCATCTGGAAGCCGCTGCCACGGCGGCGATTGGCCGGGCGCTCGCAGCACCCGTTGCCGAAATTCTTGGCTGATCTGTCCTGGTGCCTGTGGAGGAACAGGTGGGGCAGAACTTGTAACCGGAAGGCCGAACTCCCGCATGGGCGGCCGCAATAGGAGGAAACATGAAACGCTTTCTAGCAACGGTCGCGTTCGGCGCGCTTCTCATCGCTTCAACGCCACACGGCGTGTTCGCCGAAACTCCGGAAGATCAACTCGTCGTCGCAACGACAATGAGCAACATCCTGACGCTCGATCCCGCTGCCATCACTGGCCGCGAGACCGTACAGGTCCTCAACAACATCTACGATACGCTGGTCATCCTTTCGCCGAAGGACCGCAGTGTCCAGCCACGCCTTGCCGAGCGCTGGGAGGTCTCCGCCGATCGCAATTCAATTCGTTTTCACCTGCGTAGCGATGCGAAATTTGCGTCGGGCAATCCCGTCACGGCTCAGGATGTTGCCTGGAGCCTGAAGCGCCTGCTTGCGCGTAATCTCGCGCAGTCTTCTTTCCTGAAAACAAGGGGCTTCACGCTCGAAGAAGCCGACAAAGCCTTCGTCGCCGAAGACGACCACACCTTCGTTATCAATCTTCCGAAACCCGACGACCCGAACCTGCTGCTGATGATCCTTGCGCAGAACGGACCTGGCTCCATCTTCGACAGCAAGACGGTTCTCGAAAACGAGAAGGACGGCGATCTTGGCGCCGCCTGGCTGACCCTGAACTCCGCCGGTTCCGGCCCATTCACGCTCACGCAGTGGAAATCGAACGAGTACATCATCCTCACGCGCAACGACGACTACTGGGGTGAAAAGGCCGCAATGAAGCGGGTGCTGATGCGCCATCTGCCGGAATCGCAGTCGCAGCGGCTGCTTCTGGAAAAAGGCGACATTGACGTTGCCTATTCCTTGCAGGCGCCGGACCTGAAGTCGCTCGAGGCCGATGAGGCGATCGCCATCGCATCGACACCAGGCTCGGGTTTTTACTACCTCAGCGTCTCGATGAAGGATGAGCGCTTCGCCAACAAGAAAGTGCGCGAAGCACTGCGCTACCTGATCGATTACGAGGGTCTCGACAAGGCTGTCATGCCCTACTACGGCAAGCTGCATCAGCGGCCCTTGTCGACAGGCGTCCTCGGCGCGCTGCCGGACGAAGGCTACAAACTGGATGTGGCCAAGGCAAAGGCGCTGCTTGCCGAGGCAGGCTACCCGGACGGCTTTAAGACGACGTTGCGTGTGCTGTCTGAAGATCCTTTCATGAAGGCTGCGACGGCCATCCAGAACACGCTTGCCCAGGCCGGCATCCAGGCGGAGCTCATCAGCGGTTCGGGCGACCAGATCTACGGCGCGATGCGTGAGCGGAACTTCGAGCTGCTCCTCGGCCGCGGCGGTGGTGGTCAGCAGCCGCATCCCGACAACAACTTGCGCTCCATCGCCTACAATCCCGACAATTCGGACGACGCCAAGCTCACCAATTATCAGAGCTGGCGCACCAGCTTCCATGACGAGAAGCTGAACAAGATGATCGAAGAGGCCCTGGTTGAGCGCGACCAGGCCAAGCAGGCCAAGCTCTACGAGGGCGTGCAGCAGTACATGGACGAGGTCGTCATGTCGATCCAACCCTTCTCGGAAGTGGTCGACACGGCCGCGTACCGCAGCGACGTGAAAGGGATGATCGTCAGCCCCTGGCTCTCGCGCTTCGAAGGTGTCACCAAGGAGCGGTGATCGGCTCCAGGAATTAATAAAATGAAGGAAAGAAGGCGCATGTGACCATGCGCCTTCTTTTTGCATTGAAAAGTGCCGTCGGCCGGGCGCCAACGCGTTGCCGAACGAAATCGGCAACGTCCCCGTGGCTGCCATCGCTCGGTTCTCTCGCTTGAAGCCGAAGTATTCCTCATCTGTGCGGATTTGCGTGGTTACCCACCCATCGCCCTCGCCTCGCGAAGACCTTCATCACCGGTACGTCTGGGGAGGGGCAGCGATTGGCAAGCGTGCCGCGGCCAGGTTCACATGCCCGGGCTGCACTCGCCGAAAAGGTCGCAGGCGTGCTCCCGGGATCATTGGCAAGCTCAGACACCCGATAGTCCTCAACCGGGGCCATCAGGCAAGGAAAAGCCCGGCACAGGACCGGGCGAGTTGGGGAGGAGGTGTCTTCTTTTGGGAGGAGATGCGGCTTGCTCAGTGCGAGCCTTCGTACTCCAGCGAGGCGCCGATCAGCTCACGCGCGTAGGCGTGGGTTGCCTGGTTGCCGGGGATCGCCTCGCGCGGCAGCACTTCGGTGATTTCTCCGCGCAACATGACCGCGAAACGGTCGCACATGTGGTCCACGACGGCCAGATCGTGCGTCACCATGATGTAGGTGAAGCCGCGCTCCTCACGCAGACGCTGAAGCAGGTTCAGGATTTCCGCCTGCACCGAAACATCGAGCGCCGACGTCGGCTCGTCGAGGAGCAGCAGGGAAGGTTCGAGGATCAGCGCCCGCGCGATCGCAACACGCTGGCGCTGGCCGCCCGAGAGCTGGTGGGGGAAGCGATCGAGAAAGGAGACCGGCAGCCCCACATCCGTGATTGCCTTGCGTATGCGCTCCTCCCGGTCGCCGAGCTTGTGGATGACGAGAGGCTCGTTCAGCACCGTGCGAACCGATTGGCGTGGATGCAGCGAACCGTAGGGATCCTGGAAGACCATCTGCAGCGTGCGGCAACGCTCAATCAGCGGCATGTCACGCACCGACCTGCCGCCGATCAGTACGTCGCCGGTCCAGATGTCGGTCAGCATAGAGATGCAACGCAGGACCGTGGACTTGCCTGATCCGCTTTCGCCGACGAGGCCGAAGCATTCGCCCGGCGCCACGGAGAAGGTGACGGTTGGCAACACCTTGACCGCGGTGGGACCGCTACCGAAGGTGATAGAGACATCGCGAACTTCGATAGAGACAGACATCAGGCTTTCTCCTCCAGCCATTCGGGACGGCGATCGAGCACGCGGAGCGGTGCGCGTGGGCCGCCGATCCGCGGCTGAGCTGCCAGCAGGCCACGCGTGTAGGGATGTTGGGCCTTGTCGAGATCGCGGGCGGCCAGCGTTTCAACGATACGGCCGGCATACATGATGAGTACGCGATCGCAGAAATTGCGTACAAGGTTCAAATCGTGACTGATCATGATGAGCCCGATGCCGCGATCCCGCACCAGCCCATCGAGAATGTTCAACACCTGAAGTCGCACCGTGACGTCGAGTGCCGAGGTCGGTTCGTCGGCGATGACGAGCTCGGGATCAGCAAGCAGCATCATGGCAATCATCACGCGCTGCCCCATGCCGCCGGATATCTCGTGCGGATACTGGTCATAAACGCGCTCCGGGTCGCGGATCTTGACTGCCGACAGCATGGCGAGCGCCTTTTCACGCGCCTCCGCCTTGGTGCAATTGAAATGCCGCAGATAGGTTTCCGCCACCTGGTCACCGACCCGGCGAATAGGGTTCAAAGAAAATTTCGGATCCTGAAGGATCATGGACATGCGCCGGCCGCGAACCTTGAGCAGTTCCTTTTCCGAAAGGGCTGTCAGATCAAGCTCGGCAAAGCGCAGCGTGTCGGCGGTAATCGTGGCGCCCGGCAGAAGTCGCAGCAAGGCCCGTCCGACAGTCGATTTGCCGGAACCGGACTCGCCAACGATGCCAAGGCGTTCGCGGCCGAGGGTGAAGGACACGCCGCGCACGGCATCGGTCGCTGCGCCGCCATAGCGGATGCGGAGGTTTTCGACCTGAAGAATGTCTTGGCTCATCGGTCTACCTCCGGTTCATCTGCTTCGGATCGAGCGCATCGCGCAGCCCGTCGCCGAGAAGGTTGAAAGCGAGACTGACCGAAAGAATGGCGACACCCGGGAAGGTGACGAGCCACCAGCTGTCCAGCATGTACTTGCGGCCTGTCGCAATCATCGCGCCCCATTCCGGCAGCGGAGGTTGGGCGCCGAGCCCCAGAAAACCGAGACCGGCAGCCGTCAGGATAACGGTCGCCATGTTCAGTGTCAGGCGAATGAGCACCGAGGGCAGGCACATGGGCATGATCGACTTGACGATGATGCGTGTGGCCGATGCGCCCTGGAGCCTGGCTGCCGAGATGTAGTCCGCCTTGCGAAAGGTCATTGCCTCTGCGCGCGCGAGGCGTGCGATCGGTGGCCAAGAGGTCAGCGCAATCGCGATAATGGCGTTGTTCAGGCTTGGACCCAGCGCTGCAACGAAGGCGAGCGAAAGAATGAGGCTCGGGAAGGAGAGAAAGATGTCCGTGATCCGCATCATCACGGTATCGACCTTCCCGCCGAGATAGCCGGCAGTCGTGCCGATGACGAGCCCGATTGGGCCAACGACAATCGAGACGAGGAAGATAATCGTAAGCGTGATACGCGAGCCCCAGACCAGGCGGCTGAAGATGTCACGACCAAGCTCGTCGGTGCCGAACAGATGTCCATTTCCAGGCGCCTGCAGCGTGTTTGCGAGGTTCTGGGCATAGGGGTCATGGGTGGCAATCAGCGGCGCGAAGGTTGCGACAAGGACGAGCAGCACCAGGACCGCAAGACCGAAGGTCGAGGTTGGGCTCTTCAACAGGAAGCGCACGATGTTCTTGAGTGCGTAAAGCGGAGCCGGCAAGCGGAACGCAGTTTCAGCTTGGGTGGTCATCAGCGTGTCCTCGGGTCGAAGATGCGATAGAGAACGTCGGACAGAAGATTGAGGGCGATAAAGATGATCCCGACGATCAGGACGCAGGTCATGACGGCGTTCATGTCGCCGGTAATGAGGTTATTGGTGAGATATTGGCCAAAGCCCGGCCACGCGAAGACCGTCTCGATCAGCACAGCGCCTTCGAGCAGCGAGCCATAGGCAAGCGCAATGATGGTGACCAGTTGCACCCGAATGTTGATGAAGGCGTGCTGCCAGATCGTCTGGCTGCGAGAAAGGCCTTTGACGCGCGCCGTCGTGACATATTCCTGACCGAGCTGATCCAGCATGAAGCTGCGGGTCATGCGCGTGATATAGGCGGACGAGGAGTAGCCAAGCAGCGACGCCGGCAGGATGATGTGGTTGACGGCCGACCAAAACACATCCATTTCGCCGGCGATCAGGCTATCGATCAGCAGGAATCCGGTCCGCTCCTCGACAAGGCCAATATAGAACTGGTCCATGCGTCCGCTGCCGCCGACGAGGCCGAGATAAGCATAAAAGACGATAAGCGCGATCATGCCGGTCCAGAAGATCGGCATGGAGTGCCCGAACAGGCTGAAGACGCGCACGACATGGTCGGGCCAGCGGTCCTTGTTGACGGCAGCAAGCACTCCGAGCGGAACGCCGAGGCCGGCTCCGATGAGGATTGCGAAGGTCGCAAGCTCGATCGTTGCCGGCATCACGTGCAGGATATCCTGAATGACCGGCTGGCCCGTGCGGATGGAGGTTCCGAAGTTGCCGGTGAAAACGTCTCCAAGATAGTAGGCGAATTGTTCCCAAAGAGGTCGATCAAGCCCGAGCGAACGATAGACCTGTTCGTAGGTCTCGCGAGTTGCGTCCTCCCCGACGATCGCGCGGACCGGATCGGCAGGCATAAGGCGGCCGATGAAGAACGTCAGGAGCAGAAGGCCGAGCAACGTGACCGCAATGGTCCCGACCTGCCCGGCCACGCCGTGGAAGCGTAGGCGACGAATTGACATGGTTCCTCCATTTGTCAGTCGCCTGCGGTGAGGCGTTACAGGCTCCAATCCTGTATGACAACTTTCACTGAACCTGTCACAGGTTATGTCGAGTGTCAAGCAGAGCTGACGGAGAGGAAGTCATCTCTGCGGGGCGTGAAGCAGTCGATGAGCTCTCCTGCCTCCAGGCATTCGCAGCCATGTTCCGTGTTTCCGGGGATTACGAGGCTGTCGCCAGCCTTCAATTCATAGGTCTGGCCATTGCGAAAGAAGCGGAATTTGCCGCGCGCCACATAGGTCGATTGCACGTGCGGGTGGCGGTGGAGCTTGCCTTTTGCACCATTTTCGAAGCGAAAGGAGACGACCATGAGCTCAGGCGAATCTGAAAGCACCTGGCGGGTGACGCCGGTATCGGTCGAAATCGTGGGGAAAGTAGGAAGAGACATGCGGACCTCATAGATGATGTATGACAACATCACCATACATGTCCTTTTGCCTGTATGACAACTCTGCGCGTCTATAAAATTGCGTCGGGGCTCATGGTGCGGGAACGCAAGAGCGCGTTGTACCGATCAAGGCTTCCCCGCAAGTGGGCGCGCATGCGCTCGCGCGCCGCTTCAGCATTGCCTTCGATGATTGCCTCAACGATCTGGCCATGCTCTTCCTGAAGATGGAGGTTGTAGTCCTTCGGGCGCGACCCCGGCGCAGATCCCTGCAACTCGCCGCGCGGAATGATGCCAGTACGGATCAGTTGGAGAAACTCCGGAAAACGCCGGTTTTGCGTGGCTTCCGCAATCGCCAGGTGAAGCTCGAAATCCGCATCGCGCGTAGGATTGCCAGTTGCCAGGCACTCGCCAACACGATGATGGGCCTCAAGGATGGTTTCGATCTGGGCGGGTGAACGGCGCGCGGCCGCCAGCCCTGCCGATTCCACCTCGAAAACCGTCCGAAGTTCAAGAAGCTCTATGACCGACGAAATCCGCTCGGTCTTCAAATCCTTGAAAGGCTGCTCCTTTTCCGGCTTTGTCTCAAGGGCAAATATGCCGGCGCCCTTGCGCGCTTCGACCAGCCCGTCGGCGCGAAGGATGGCAATCGCTTCCCTTACGACTGTACGGCTGACGGAATACTCGCGCGTCAGAGCGCTTTCGCTCGGAAGCCGGTCGCCGGGGCGAAACACGCCTTCCGCCAGATCGCGACGCAGCGCGGCGCTGATTTTTGCCGCAAGCGACGTGCCACGCTCCATAGTGTTTACGGCTTCCATTTTCGTCCCAACATGCTCAAACCTGTCTGGCATGTTAGTCGTAATCTGTTCGAATGCAAGTGCGGCTCTCTCAACCAGTGCTAGCGCAAGGTTCGCAGCATGGAGCGATATCGTGTCTGGCTGTTCTTCAGGTGATCGCGCATGGCCGCGCGAGCCTGTTCCTCATCCCCGCTTTGGACCGCGTCGAGTATCGCCTCGTGTTCATCGAGAAGCCGGCGCATCTCGACGGAGGGAAGGGCGGCTTCCTCTCCCTCGCGGGCGACCGCACGGCGCGGGATGACAGCCGGCCCGAGCACATGGAGAAACTCGGCAAACCTTGGATTGTTCGTCGCTTCGGCAATAGCGAGATGAAAAGCAAAATCGGTTTCGGCGGTCGGCTCACCACTTTCGGCGCGGATGCGAAATGCTTCGAACGCTTCGATAATTTTGCCTTCCTGTCCCGGGGAGCGGCGAAGTGCGGCCAACCCGGCCGCATCGCCTTCGACTGCCGTTCTGATTTCCAGCATCTCGATCAATGATGAGACGCGGGCGAGATCGACGTTGTGAAACGAATTTCTTGCGGCCGGGGCAGGCTCCAGCACGAAAACGCCGACGCCATGTCGTGCCTCGACCAATCCGTCGGAACGCAGTGCTGCAATCGCTTCTCTTACGACAGTGCGGCTGACGTTAAATTCCTTGGTCAGTTGCGCCTCTGATGGCAGGCGGTCGCCGGGCCGGTAGCGGCCCTCGGCGATATGGGAGCGCAGAACGTCGGTAACCTTTGCCACCAGGGTCCTGGGCTGCGGGGCGTTCGTATCGGAAGCAGTCGCTATCGTCATGTGGTTGCCCGGTTCCAGGATGTGGCGGCACCTGCCGCTTCATCTCTGGATACGCCAAAGATGGCGGACGAGGCAATCGCTCCTCAATCCGATAGCAAATCAGCAGGCAAAAGCCCGTCAGGTACATTCTGATAGGATACGGGCCTCAGAAACCTGCGGATCGCCATAGTTCCGACCGAGGTCGCGCCGAAATTCGTAGAGGCTGGATAGGGCCCGCCATGAACCATGGCGTCGCAGACTTCCACGCCCGTGGGAAATCCGTTCACGAGAAGACGGCCGGCCTTGCGCTCCAGGATCGGCATAAGTTGGCGTGCAAGATCGGTGTCTCCGTCGTTGAGATGAAGAGTTGCAGTCAGCTGGCCATCGAAACTCTGGGCGACGACGACCAGTTCTTCAATGCTTTCGGCCGTGACGATGAGGCCGAGCGGGCCGAAGACTTCTTCTGAAAGCGTATGGTTGGCGAGCCAGTCCCGTGCAGAGACGAGGAAGAGATTGGGTGTGACGTTGCGCCGATCGCAGCTGGATGTAAAGACGTCGCGAACGCCGCTGCCTGAGGCGATGCGATTGCGCCCATCGCGATACGCTTTGGCAATTCCATCCGTCAACATCACTTGTGCGCCGATCTGCGAAAGCGCCGCACGCACGCTTTCCGCAAACGCTGGCGCCTCGCCTGCTGCGATCACGGCAATGCCTGGATTGGTGCAGAATTGTCCGGCGCCCATCGTCAACGAGCTTGCCCAACCCTTGGCGATTTCCTCGCAGCGGACCTTGCCGGCTTCGGGCAGGATGAACATCGGGTTGACCGAACCCAGTTCGCCGAAGAAGGGGATTGGTTCCGGGCGCTTCGCACATAGGTCGAAAAGCGCGCGGCCACCCGCAAGCGAGCCGGTAAAGCCGACGGCCTTGATGAGGGGATGTGTAACGAGGCCAGTGCCGACGTCCCGGCGACCGCCCTGGATGAGTGAGAATACGCCGGGGTGAAGCCCTTGCTTCCTGATCGCTGCGTGGGCAGCCTCGGCAACCACTTCGCTCGTCCCAGGATGGGCTGAATGGCCCTTCACGATGACCGGGCACCCGGCGGCAAGGGCCGACGCGGTATCGCCGCCCATTGTCGAGAAAGCCAGCGGAAAATTGGAGGCACCGAACACCGCAACCGGACCGACAGGTCGCTGAAGCAGTCGGATGTCGGGGCGCGGCAGGGGCTTTCTGTCCGGCAGCGCTTCATCGTGGCGTCTGTCGAGATAGTCGCCCTTTCCGAGATGGGCTGCAAATAGTCGGAGCTGGCCGGTGGTGCGTCCACGTTCTCCTTCTAGCCGGGCGGGCGGCAGACCGGTTTCTGCACTGCCGATCTCGGTAATGGCCGCCCCGCGGCTTTCTATCTCATCGGCAATCGTTTCTAGAAAAGCCGCGCGCTCTTTCCGGCTTGAATGGCCATAAGACCAGAAGGCATCCTCGGCCGATTTTGCGGCCCTGTCGACCAGATCCGGCGTGCCGACGGAAAAGTCAAACGCGGCGCCATGGGCCGGTTCGCTGCTGAATGTCTGCTCGGTCGCGATCCACTCGCCCGCAACCAGGTGTTTGCCGTGAGGGGTGAAGGTCATTGTCACTCCTTGAAGATAGGATTGTCGGTAAAGGCACCGCCTTGAAAGCGCGCCATTGATTTGTCGAGGGTTGGTTTAGCCACGTTCGTTTCGATTTTCTCGCGCCAGGCCTCGGCGTTGTCTTTCGCCCTCCAGCCGAGCCAAGCCAGATGCGAATTGTCCCACCAGCAGCTGTCGTTTGCTGAAACGCCCCAAATGACCGGGCAACCAAGCACTGGGGAGCGGAAAGCGGCTTCGATCAGCGATGCGAAATCGCCATGAGAAAACCAGGTCGACAGCATCCGATGGTCCATCGGCTCAGTTGTACAGGAGCCGATGCGCACCAGTGCTGTCTCCTGTCCGAACTTGTCGAAGTACAGGCGGGCGAGCGATTCACCGAAGCATTTGGACACACCATAGAGCCCGTCGGGGCGAAACGGTGCATCGGGCCCAAGTCGATCAGTCTGCGGATAGTAGCCGATCGTGTGGTTTGAACTTGCAAAGATGATGCGGGGCAAGCCATGGGCGCGGGCGGCCTCGTAGAGATTGTAGAGGCCGACGATGTTGCCGGTGACAACCTGGTCGAACGGGCGTTCGACGGAGATCCCGCCCAGATGCACGATACCGTCGCAGCCCGCCACCATCGCGTCGACGGCCCATGGTTCGGCGAGATCGCAGTGCATCCATTCCTCGTTGGGGCCGGTGACATCAGCCGGTGCGATGTCGCCAAGACGGATTGTTTCGGCAAGCAACGCCAGTCGCGGTCGCAAGGCGCGGCCAAGCGCGCCAGCCGCGCCCGTGATCAGGAGGCGTTTCATTCGGGTCTTGACCTTGAACACGTTATCATACAATACGGACTTACATGTATTATCTCTTGTTCGCAATACCTCAAAGGAGGACCGAATGCTGACCGTCGAAACAAGGCAGGCCGTTAATCCGGACTATGCGCGAGCGCTCGATACAGAAGGCCTGCGTAAGCATTTCCTGGCGCAGGATATGTTCCGGCCCGGTGAGATCCGGCTGGTCTACACGCACTACGATCGCTTCGTTATGGGAGGTGCCGTTCCTAACGGTGCTGCGCTGACGCTCGATCGGGTCGAGGAAACGAAGACGCCGTCCTTCCTTGACCGGCGCGAAATGGGTATCGTGAACATCGGTGAGGCCGGTACGGTGACAGCCGGTGATGAGATATACGCGCTCAACCGCGGCGATGTGCTCTATCTCGGGGCCGGTTCTGGTGCGGTGACGTTTGCCGGACGCGGACGTTTCTACATCGTCTCCTGCCCGGCGCACCGCAGCCTGCCGGCGCGGCTTGTGACACTCGGTGAAAGCAAGGAGGTCAAGCTTGGCGCGATGGAAACCTCCAACAAGCGGACCATCAATCAGTTCATCCACCCGCTCGTGATGGAAAGCTGCCAGCTCGTGCTCGGCTACACAACGCTCGAAGACGGCTCCGTTTGGAACACGATCCCCTCTCACGTGCATGATCGCCGCATGGAGGCCTATCTCTATTTCGGTATGGACGAAAAATCTCGCGTGCTCCATCTGATGGGTGAGCCACAGCAGACGAGGCATCTGTTTATCGCCAACGAGGAAGGCGCGATCTCGCCGCCATGGTCGATCCACTCGGGCGCGGGCATCGGCTCTTATACCTTCATCTGGGCGATGGCCGGCGACAACGTCGATTACACGGATATGGATTTCATTCAACCGGCGGATCTGCGATGAAAAACCTCTTTTCTCTTGAAGGACATAAGGCTCTCGTCACAGGGGCGAATACTGGTCTTGGCCAAGCGATCGCGGTTGGCCTGGCTCAGGCGGGCGCTGAGGTTGTCTGCGCCGCGCGCAGGGCGCCCGACGAGACCCTTGCGCTCATCGACAAGGCCGGGGGAAGGGCGACTGCACTGGCGCTTGATTTCGCCAATCCGATGGCGGCAACCGGAGTATTTGCCGGTGCGGGATTCGACATTCTCGTCAACAACGCCGGAATCATCCGTCGCGCTGACGCGGTTGATTTTTCCGAAGCTGATTGGGATGCAGTCATGGATGTCAACCTCAAGGCACTGTTCTTCACGACCCAGGCTTTTGCCAAGGAGCTGCTTGCGAAGGGCATGTCCGGCAAGGTGGTCAACATCGCGTCGCTGCTTTCCTTCCAGGGCGGAATTCGCGTACCGTCCTACACCGCCGCCAAGCATGGCGTTGTGGGCGTCACGAAGCTTCTCGCCAACGAATGGGCGTCAAAAGGCATCAACGTCAATGCGGTTGCGCCCGGCTATATCGAGACCAACAACACCGAGGCTTTAAGGGCAGATCCTGAACGTAGCAAGGCAATACTCGAGCGGATTCCGGCGGGCCGCTGGGGGCGCTCCGAAGACATTGCGGGTGCGACCGTGTTTCTGTCTTCGGCGGCTGCGAACTACATCCATGGTGCGGTGTTGAATGTCGATGGCGGTTGGCTGGCGCGCTAAAATAACTTGTATGATGAGTTGTATGATGACTATTGACATTGGTGTGATATCCCGATTATCTGGGGCTATCAACCATAGAGGAAATCAACGTTATGAACCCTGAGCAGATCAAGGCCGCGCTTGGATCGGGCCTGCTTTCGTTCCCGGTGACGCATTTCGATGCGGAGGGTCGGTTTGCGCCGGACAGCTATCGGGCGCATGTCGAGTGGCTGGCCGGCTACAAGGCGCCGGTTCTGTTTGCGGCCGGTGGCACCGGCGAGTTCTTTTCGCTGAAGCCGGACGAGATCCCCGGCATCGTCAGGGCGGCCAAGGACGTTTCCGGCGACACGGCGATCGTATCGGGCTGCGGCTATGGCACGGAGATGGCGGTCGCCATCGCCCGTTCGGTCGAGCGCGTCGGTGCCGACGGCATCCTGCTTCTGCCGCACTATCTGATCGATGCGCCGCAGGAAGGGCTTTATGCCCATGTGAAGAAGATCTGCCAGTCGGTCGGCATCGGCGTCATGGTCTATAACCGCGACAACGCGGTGCTGCAGGCCGATACGCTTGCAAGGCTGTGCGACGAATGCCCGAACCTGATCGGCTTCAAGGATGGCACCGGCGACATCGGGCTGGTGCGCCAGGTCACCGCCAAGATGGGCGACCGGCTGATGTATCTCGGCGGCATGCCGACGGCGGAACTGTTTGCCGAGGCCTATCTCGGTGCCGGCTTCACCACCTATTCCTCGGCCGTCTTCAACTTCGTGCCGGGCCTTGCCAATGAGTTCTATGCCGCCCTTCGCGCCGGCGAGCGCGCCACCTGCGAGCGCATCCTCAACGACTTCTTCTATCCGTTCATGGCCATCCGCAACCGCGCCAAGGGCTATGCGGTGTCGGCGATCAAGGCCGGCGTGCGGCTGCAGGGTTTTGATGCCGGTCCGGTGCGTGCGCCGCTGAAAGACTTGACCGAGGAGGAAGTCGCCATGCTCGACGCGCTCATCGGTGCGAACAAGCGTCAGAAATGAGCGTTTTGCGAGGATAGCCCATGAAGATCGTCGCCGTCCGCACCCACCTTCTCGAACATCGGCTGGCCGTGCCGTTCGAAAGCGCCTCCATGCGTTTTGACCGTCGCGCCCATGTGCTGGTCGAGATCGAATGCGACGACGGCACGATCGGCTGGGGCGAGTGCCTCGGCCCGGCGCGGCCGAATGCGGCGGTGGTTGCGGCGTACACGCCCTGGCTGATCGGCCAGGATCCGCGCCAGACGGAAAAGCTCTGGGCGATCCTCTACAACGCGCTGCGCGATCAGGGGCAGCGCGGGCTTGCGGTCACCGCCCTTTCCGGCATCGATATCGCGCTCTGGGATATCAAGGGCAAACACTATCGTGCCTCCGTTTCCATGCTGCTTGGCGGGCGCTGGCGCGAGAGCGTGCGCGCCTATGCGACCGGCAGCTTCAAGCGCGATGGCGTCGACCGGGTCTCCGACAATGCGCTGGAGATGGCCGAGCGCCGGGCGCAAGGCTTCCATGCCTGCAAGATCAAGATCGGCTTCGGCATCGACGAAGACCTGCGTGTCATTCGTGCCGTGCGCGAGGCGATCGGCGACGAGATGCGGCTGATGATCGACGCCAACCACGGCTACACCGTCACCGAGGCGATCCGGCTTGGCAAGGCGGCGGCCGACTACGACATCGACTGGTTCGAGGAGCCGGTCGTGCCGGAACAGCTTTCCGCCTATCGCGCGGTCAGCGCCGGCCAACCGATCCCGGTTGCCGGCGGCGAGACCTGGCATGGCCGCTATGGCATGTGGCCGGCGATCGAAAGCCGTGCCGTCGACATCCTGCAGCCGGATCTCTGCGGCTGCGGCGGTTTTTCCGAGATGGCGAAGATCACGAGCCTTGCGACGCTGCACGGCGTTCGCATCGTGCCGCATGTCTGGGGCACGGGCGTGCATATCGCTGCCGCGCTGCAGTTCATGGCGGCGATGACGCCGGATCCGGTGCGGGTCAACCCGATCGAGCCGATCCTGGAGTTCGACCGGACGGAAAACCCGTTCCGACAGGCGGTGCTGAAGGCGCCGATCGAGGCGGTCGACGGTGTCGTTGCCATCCCCGATGCACCCGGCCTTGGCATCGAGATCGATCGTGACGCGCTCGCCAGGTTCAAGATGCCCGAGACATGAGAGTGTTGTTGACATGCGCGCCGACCAGGGCCATGTCCGAAATTGCCGGGTATGTTCTCCCACATCATCGCGGCGAGACACATGGGTGCTTGTCTGTCCGGCTTAGCGCCAACACACTTCGAGCTAGTCGGCCGCAAGCCCGTCGGCAAGTACCAGGGCCTGTTCGCGCTCGTCGAGGTGCATGAGGCCGCCATCTCGGCTTTGGCGAACCCTTTTCATGTGATCGCGTGGACTGAGACCCAGAGTTCGCTTGAACATGCGTGAGAAGTAGTAGGGGTCGGGATAGCCGACTTCCGCGGCCGCAGAGGAAACCGAAAGCCCTGCTTCGAGAAAGTGCATCGCCCGCTCCATGCGTTTCAGTTCCTGGTACTTGCGCGGCGTGCGCGCCACGCGCTTTTGGAATTCCCGCAGGAAATAATCGCGATTGTAGGGTGATGCCTCAACCGCTTTCGTCGCAATATCCGGGTCGAGCGGATTGGCGGAGATCATCGTTGCGGCCTTCATGACAGCGAGATCGATCGCGTCTGCCCCCTCGGGCTGGTAGGTGGCATGGTCTCGCCACCCGATGAACGCATCCTCGATGAAAGCGATCAACAGAACCATGAACAGGTGGTGCTGGCCAAGCGTCACGGAAGAGGGCGGCGCGCTTTGACGATAGTGGCGCGCCAACGGCTCAAGCAACCCCCACCGTGCCAGTCTCAACTTCGGCACCAAATCCATCTGCTCGACCAGGTTGTGGCGGCCGTAAATATCAAGAGTGAAATGCTGGGCGAGGCCAAGATACGTCTCCGGTCCCTCGCTCCATCCGATGAAGCGCTGGCCGCGCGAAATCAGCATGGCATCACCCGGCTCCATCACGCGTGGCTCGCCGTCGACCAGATAGTGGCCGCGCCCTTCAAGGCAGATGACGAGGTCGTCGACCGGGTTCGACTTGTCGATGCGCCAAGTCTGCGAATGCTCCATCCGGATAGCAGCGCGGGTCAGATTAAGCGTCAGCGCCGCCGGTGGAATAGCTGAGAGAATTCCACCTTCAATTTCGTCCATCTTTTTCCTCGCCTTTGTGAATTCATTCTGTGACAAAAATACGTGAATGTCATCGCAGAAATGCATGCACGCACCGCATCGAACTGGGAGGAGATCGGTCAGCGGACGGGAAGGAGGCTACAGCCTGCGCCTGTCTGCGCCGTTCCGGGAGCGTAATTTGTACGAAACCGTATCTAAAATGGCCGCTCTGCAGTGCCGTCCGGGAGGGCCGGCATGAAAGGGCATCGTCTTTTAGGGCTTAGCTATCTGGCGCCCTACATTATCGGCCTCTTGATCTTCACGGCCATTCCGTTCATCGGCTCATTCTATCTCAGCTTCACGAGCTACGACTTGATGAGCGAGCCGCGCTGGACAGGTGTCGCCAACTACGAGCGGCTGTTTACCCGCGACCGGACTTTCATCAAGTCGCTGAACGTAACGCTGCTTTACGTGTTCATTACCGTGCCTTTGAAGCTCGCCTTTGCGCTCTTCATCGCTGCAATTCTAAACCATAGGTTGAAATTCATCGGCCTTTTTCGAACGGCGTTCTATGTGCCTTCAATCCTTGGGGGGTCGATCGCGATTGCCGTTTTGTGGCGTTATGTCTTCGCTTCGCAGGGCCTTGCGAACATGGCGCTTTCGACCCTTGGTATCGCGCCCGTCGATTGGTTCGGCGATCCCGTGAATGCGCTTTTCACCATCACGCTGCTGCGCTGCTGGCAGTTCGGCTCGGCCATGGTGATCTTTCTTGCCGCCCTTCAATCGATCGACAAGTCACTTTATGAAGCGGCCGCTATCGACGGCGCCGGCAAAGTGCGCACCTTCTTCTGGATCACCCTACCGCTGCTAACGCCGGTTATTTTCTTCAACTTGATCATGCAGATGGTTCAGGCGTTCCAGGAGTTTAACGGCCCTTACATCATCACCCAGGGCGGTCCACTCAAGGCGACCTATCTGCTGCCGCTCTACATTTATGACGAGGCTTTCAAGAAGTTCAACATGGGCTACGCCTCGTCTATCGCCTGGGTGCTCTTCTCCATCATCACTGTGCTGACCCTTGTTGCCTTCTGGTCCTCCAAGAAGTGGGTCTATTACGCCGGCGACAAGAGGAGCTGACGAGATGACCGAGTTTCAATCTCTCAACGATCGCGTGGCTGCACGCAGGGCAAGGGTCCGCCTGATCTCCACGGCGGTTCGCTATGTGCTTCTGTTTTCCGTTGGGTTCGTCATGCTCTACCCGCTGATCTGGCTGGTAGGCGCGAGTTTCAAGACGAATTCGGAGATCTTTTCTGGTGCTGGTTTCATGCCGGCAAATCCGACGGCTGACGGCTATGTAAAGGGCTGGCAGACGTCGACGCCCTATACGTTCGGCCGGTTCTTCTGGAATTCCTTCCTGATCATTCTGCCGAAGGTCATCGGTACGGCGATCTCATGCACGATGGCGGCTTATGCCTTCGCAAGGTTCGACTTTCCGCTGAAGAAGATCCTCTTCGGTTCGGTCATTGCCATCCTGCTTCTGCCAAATGTTGTAACCCGCATTCCGCAGTATATTCTCTTTCGCGATCTCGGCTGGCTCGACACGTTCCTGCCGCTCTGGGTACCTTCCGCCTTTGCGGGCGATGCCTTCTTCGTCTTCATGCTGGTGCAGTTCCTGCGCTCGCTTCCGGCGGATATGGAAGAGGCCGCTCGTGTTGACGGCGCAAACAGTCTCCAGACGCTGGTCTACATCGTCGTGCCGATGCTCGCGCCGGCGCTGATCTCTGTCTGCCTGTTTCAGTTCATGTGGACCATGAACGACTTCCTGGGACCGCTGATTTACCTGTCATCGGTCGACAAATATCCCGTGAGCCTCGCGCTCAAACTTTCCATCGACACCACCGAAGCCTTCGAATGGAACCGCATTCTCGCAATGTCGGTGCTGACGATCACGCCTGCCTTGGTCGTCTTCTTCGCTGCGCAACGGTACTTCATTGAAGGGATCTCCTCTGGGGGAGTCAAAGGCTGAACATGGCTAAGGTCCAATTGAAGAACCTCGAAAAGGTCTATGGCAACGCATTCAAGGCCGTGCACGGGATCAATCTCGATATCGAGGATGGCGAGTTCATGGTCTTCGTCGGTCCCTCTGGCTGCGCCAAGTCCACCACATTGCGCATGGTCGCGGGGCTCGAGGAGATTTCGGGAGGCGAGGTCGTGATCGGCGACCAGCGGGTTAACGACCTGCCGCCCGGCAAACGCTCCATCGCAATGGTGTTCCAGAACTATGCACTCTACCCGCACATGAAAGTGCGCGGCAATCTGGCCTTCGGGTTGAAGATTGCCGGCAAGCCGAAGGTGGAGATCGACGCGGCTATCGCTCACGTAGCCAAGATCCTTGAAATCGAGCCGTTGCTCGATCGGTTGCCGAAGCAGCTCTCCGGCGGCCAGGCCCAGCGCGTGGCGCTTGGGCGTGCATTGATCAAGAAGCCCGGCGTCTTCCTGTTCGACGAGCCGCTGTCCAACCTCGACGCCAAGCTGCGTGCCTCGATGCGTGTCCGCATCACCGATCTGCACCGCCAGCTCAAGGCCGAAGGCTTATCCTCAACGGTCATTTACGTGACACACGACCAGACCGAGGCGATGACGATGGGCGACCGCATCTGCGTCATGCAGGCGGGCCACATCATGCAGGTTGCCGCGCCGAAGGAGCTCTATAATCGCCCGGCGAACCTTTTTGTCGCTGGCTTCATCGGCAGCCCCGAGATGAACCTTGTCGATGCCGAACTTGTCGACGGGCATCTTTCGATCGGGACCCAGCGCCTGCCGCTCGGCTCCAACCTTCAAGCAAGGCTCTTGGCGAGGCCGGCAGAGGCGGTGCTCGGCATGCGCCCGCAGCACCTCTCACTCGCCACCGACGGCCCTGCGTTCACAGCGAAACTCACGAATGCCGAGTTCATGGGCCATGAAGTCTACCTTCACGCCGATCTCGAGGGTCGAAAGCTGGTGAGTGTAGTGGGCGCCGCCGAATTCGAGGCTCTTGGCCGCTCTGATCTGATCCGGCTGCGCCCGGACCCCAGAAAGCTTCATGTTTTCGACAAGACCGATGGCCGCAACGTGTCGCTTTGAGGAGGCGATGCGTCGTTCAATTTCAAGGAGGAGAAACCAATGAGAATGACAGTAAAGATCGCTGCGCTCGCCAGCGTTGCATATGGCGCTCTCGCGCTCGCCACGGCAGCGCACGCCGCTGAGCTACGCATGGCGTGGTGGGGCGGCGAGAGCCGCCACGTTGCCACCCAGAAGGCGATCGCAGCTTGCGGTAAAAAATATGGCCATACCGTCAAAGGCGAGTTCACTGGTTTTGACGGCTACCTCGAAAAGTTAACGACCCAAATGGCCGGCAAGACCGAGGCCGATATCGTGCAGGTCAATTGGCCGTGGCTACCGCTGTTTTCGAAAAATGGTGACGGTTTTGCGGACCTGCGGACGCTCCAGGCGATCGATCTTTCCAACTGGAGCGAAGCCGATCTCGCGGCGGGCTCAATGAACGGCGTCTTGCAGGGGCTTTCCGTCTCGACCACCGGTCGCGTCTTCTTCTTCAACGCCACGACCTTCGAGAAGGCCGGGGTGCCTATCCCGAAAACCTGGGATGAGTTCTTCGCTACGACGGCAACGATTAAGGAGAAGCTTGGCAAGGACTATTACACCTTCAACGCCGTCAAGGAGACCGCGCAACTTCTAACGACATTGGCCGTCGTCCAGAAGACCGGAAAGGATCTCGTCGATCCTGAGACCAACCGTGTCGCCTGGACACCTGAGGAGCTGGCTGAAGGCATTTCCTTCCTCGGCAAGCTGGTCGAGACCGGCGCCATTCGCTCCCAGAAGGAAGAGGCCGCCGACGGCAACGTCAATCTGTTCGAGAAACCCTCTTGGGCCGAGGGGAAGGTCGCCGGTTCCTATGAATGGGATTCGACCTATTCCAAGTATGCCGATCCGTTGAAGGACGGTCAGGTGTTGACGCCCGTGCCGATGCTCAAGCTTGCTGATGCGGTAACGGACGGCGTCTATCGCAAGCCCTCCATGGTGTTCTCGATCTCGAAGAATTCGAAGGACCCAGCGGCTGCGGCGCAAATCGTCAACTGCCTGTTGAACGAGCCGGAGGGGATCGATGCACTCGGTACCTCTCGCGGCCTGCCGGCGTCGAAGGCCGCTGCCGCTCGCCTTGGCGAAAAGGGCGAGCCCGAGGTGCGCGCCGCCAATGCCATCGTGCTGGCCGCCGGCGGGCCGACGGTTTCGCCGTTCAATGAACACCCAGAGATCCGCGCCGCCTTCATCGATACGCTCGAGGAATACGCCTACGGGCAACTCGATGCCAAGGAGGCGGCAGAACAGATCATCGATACGGTGAACGACGTTCTCGCCAAGTTTGACTGATCGCTAAGACTGCCCGCCGTTGCTTGTCGCGGCGGGCGTCCCTGCGCCCTGCGGGAAGCCTACACGAGAGAGATCATGACCCGGCCATCCATCATCGCGCTGTCGGCGCGAACGGCGGCGTTTTGCCTGCCGGCACGCGGAGCACTATACCACCTGCCGGCGACAGCGAAGTGGCGCCTTTCCTCGTCCGACGGGGACAATCAGATGCGGCAGGGAGAGACTTCCCTTGCTGTGCCTCTGCTGCACGAGCTTCAACCTCGCGCACGTTACTGCTTCGAAGCGGAAGGGTTTGAAGCGGTCGAGTTTGACACCCCGTCCTGCGCGGGGCTCGTCGACGCCGCCGAGTTTGGTCTTGTCCTTGATGTTCTTCCCGAGGATTTCGACGGTGCCCGCCGGAATGCGGCTGCTTTGAGAGAGGCCGTTGCTGCGGTTCCGGTGGGCGGTACGTTGAGGGTGCCGGCTGGGGTCTGGACGGCATTTCCGGTCAAACTCAAGAGCCACATGACTTTCCACCTTTCCCAAGGGGCGGTCTTGCGAGCGCCGTCGGTGCGGCGCGGATGGCCCATCCTGCCCGCCCATGACGCGTCCGGCCGGATGTTGGGGAGCTGGGAAGGCCTTCCGGCCGACTGTTTCGCAGCTCCGCTCCATGCCGTTGGCGTGAAAGAGCTGACAATCGAGGGGCAGGGCACGCTCGACGGTTCCGGCGATAGGGGCGACTGGTGGACCTGGCCGAAAGAAACGCGTGACGGTGCACGCCGCCCGCGCGGCCTTCATCTCGTTTCCTGCTCAAATGTGCAGCTCCTTGGCTTTGCCATCCGCAATGCGCCCTCCTGGACGATCCACCCGCAGGGCTGCAGGCAATTGACGGCGGCAGGACTATTCATTTCCGCTCCGTTCGACAGCCCAAATACCGATGGTTTCAATCCTGAAAGTTGTCGCGACGTGACAATCACCGGCGTCCGCTTTTCCGTCGGGGATGATTGCATCGCCGTGAAGGCCGGCAAACGCGGCCCAAATGGTGAGGATGACCATCTGAGCGAAACGCGTGGCGTGCGGGTGAGCCACTGCTTGATGGAGCGTGGCCACGGGGGGCTCGTCATTGGTTCGGAAATGTCTGGCGGCGTGCACGACGTTTCGATCGAGAATTGCGCCATGGTCGGTACAGATCGCGGCCTGCGCCTTAAGACGCGGCGCGGCCGTGGTGGAGCGATCACCGATATCGCTATGCGCAGCGTTCTTATGGACGGCGTCGAGACCGCGCTTTCTGCCAACGCACACTACCATTGCGATGCCGACGGCCACGACGCCTGGGTGCAATCCCGCCAGCCGGCTCCAGTCGATGTGGGCACGCCTTTCATCGACGGCGTCACGATCGAGGATGTCGAGATCCGGAAGTTGGCCCATGTCGCCGGTACCTTCCTTGGCCTGCCGGAGGCCCCAATCCGCAACATCAAAATTCGTCGGCTCAAGATCGTCTCCTTCAACTACGAGGCCACAGCCGCTCCTCCTGTCATGGCCGACGGGATCCGACCGATGCGGCATGAAACGATCGTCTCGGAACAAGCGGACGTCGATTGCGACGAGCCGGCGCTCCTGAGCACCGCCGCGATATCAACGCACTTCGAGTGAGAGATCCCATGAACCCGACCGACTATTTCGACCAGTTCGCGCATCGCTACAGTCCCTACAAGGGCGGGAGCTGGTGTTACGAAGACGGCTGCCTCTACCGAGGCCTTCAGCTACTGTTTCAGGCGACGGGCGAGAAACGTTGGATGAACCATCTTCACCGGCTGGCCGATCGGCAAATCGGGCCCGATGGCTCACTCCTCGGCTACGATCCCACAGAATACAATATCGACCACATTCTCGCCGGACGATCGCTCTTTGCCTTGGCCAGGGATACCGGCGACGCCCGCTATCTCGCGGCGGCAGAACATCTGGCTGGTCAACTCGAAAGCCATCCGCGCATCCCCCAGGGCAACTACTGGCACAAGAAGCGCTACCCACACCAGGTCTGGCTCGATGGGCTCTATATGGGCCTGCCGTTTCAAATCGAATATGCGCTGGCCACGGATAGGCCGGCGCTTGTTACTGACGCCCTTCGGCAATTTTCGACGGCGCTTTCGCTAACGGCGACCCCGGCCGGCCTCTATGTTCATGGTTACGACGACAGCCGAAAACAGCTGTGGTCCGATCCGGAGACAGGCAAATCGCCTGCCGTGTGGGCACGCGCTGTTGGCTGGCTGGCGATGGCGCTCGTGGATGCGCTGGCGCTTCTACCTGACGACGAAATCTCCGGTCCTCATCGGCTGAGGGCACGCCAGCTTTTGGGGGAACTCATGGCGCGGCAGACATCGTCTGGCCTCTGGATGCAGGTGCTTGACGCACCGAACCTCGAAGGCAACTACGAGGAAAGCTCGGCCTCCGCCATGTTTGCCTATGCGCTGATCCGCGCCGCACGCCTTGGGCTCGTCGAACCTGATCGAGCGTCAGAGACAATCGCGGCCGGCCGCCGCGCACTCGACGCTCTGCTCTCTATGCGGCTCATTGCCGACGCCCAGGGCATAGCCAGGCTGACGACGATCGTCTGCGTTGCAGGTCTCGGAGGCTTCGAAGGCACGTACAGGGACGGTACGCCCGGCTACTACCTCGCAGAACGGCTGGTGAGCGACGATCCCAAGGGCGTCGGTCCGCTGATGATGGCCTTCGCCGAAAGTGTCAGCAAACGTGTCGATCAGTCGCTCTCACCCGGGACGAGCGTCATGGGCCAGAGGAACCGCGCAGATCTCACCGGGTAAATGTCGGCAAAGGCCGGCATCGTACCAAGCAGGGATTCGGCAAGTGCTATGCCAAGATCGCGTAGGGACAGGCTGAAAGCCGTCAATCGGGGCGACAGGAATTGCGAATGCGGACTTTGACGACCGATGATCGCCATGTCCCGTCCGGGCTTTATGCTGGCTTCCACCAGTCCGCGATAAAGGCCGACAGTGATTGCTTCGTTGATGAGCACAATCGCCGTCGGACGGGTCTCAAGCGCACTCAGTTCCCGGGCGATTTGATACCCTCCCGCTTCGTTCGGGGTTGAGCGGAACACATGACGCTCGTCGAGGTGAAGCCCATGTCGGGCCAGGGTCGCGCGGCACTGATCTTCAAACACATAGCCCAGGTTCATGTCGTCATGCGGCCGCGTGATCGCTATTTGCTTGTGGCCGTGCGCAACCAGCCGATCGATCGATGCCTCAGCCATGCCCTCGAAATCCAGATCAAGCCAGGGTTGACCGACATCTGTCAGGCTACGTCCGAGCGTGATGAACGGGATCTTGCGTTTGGACAACAGCTCGAAGCGGGCATCGTGTCGCCTTGTTGCGGAAAGGATGATGCCGTCGGCAAAACCGCGCGCGACAACGCGCTTCAAGTAGTCGTTCGGATCCTCCTCAGAGGAGCAGAGCAGGGCGACGAGGTCGAGCTTGTGACGAGCAAAGACGGTCTGGACACCGTCGAAGACGCTCATGAAGAATGTGTCCCCCTGGCCGGTGATTTCGGAGCCGGTCTGCATCATGAAGCCGATGACGCCGGTCGCGCCCTTGCGGAGCGCACGCCCCGATTGGTTGGCGACATAACCAAGGGACTCGGCTGCTTCGAGCACCCTTTTTCGGGTCTCTTCGTTGACGTCGGGCTTACCGTTCAGCGCCCGGGATACTGTCCCGATCGAGATATCGAGGTGTTCGGCAAGCTCGCGAATCCCCTTCATTTTTCCGCGTTCCTCCCCAGACCCGCGACTGGTCATTTTCACACCTCTTGACATAAAAACCCTTTGCCGCATAGTATCGTAAACGTTTACGGAAGCCAATTGAGGAGTTGCTGCTTCCGTTTCTTGGAGGAAATCACGTGCGATACAGGGCCGTTTTGTGCGGGTGCGGAGCTATGGCCAAAGGCTGGCTGAGGGCGCTGACGGAGAGCGAACTTCTTCGCGTGAAAGTCGAGATCGTTGGCCTCGTCGATCTCGATCAGGCGACTGCTGAGGCGCTCGCTACCGAATTTAACCTTGGCGGCATCGTTATCGGAACGGACCTGCCGACCGTGCTTCGCGAGAGCCGCGCAGATCTTTTGTTCGACATCGTCGTTCCGGCCGCACGCCGTGCGGTGGTGGCCGCCGGACTTGCGCATGGTTGCCACGTTTTGAGTGAGAAGCCCATGGCCGCCTCGCTCGGCGAGGCACGCGAATTGCGTCGACTTGCTGCAGCGGCCTCGCGGATCCATGCGATCGTTCAAAACCGTCGCTTCATCAGCGGTGTTCGGCGCATACGCCGCCTCATCGAGTCGCTCGTTCTCGGTGAGCTGACGGCGTTGCATTGCGACTTCTTCCTCGGCCCGCATTTCGGAGGATTTCGCGAGCAGATGGACAATGTCTTGCTGCTCGACATGGCCATCCACACCTTCGATGCAGCGCGCTTCATGTCGGGCAAGGACCCGCTCGCGGTCTATTGCCACGAATACAATCCCAAGGGCTCCTGGTATCGCCATGGCGCGGCCGCCAATGCGATCTTCGAGTTCACCGACAATGTCGCCTTCACCTATCGCGGTTCCTGGTGCGCTGAGGGTGCCAACACCAGTTGGGAGAGCGCGTGGCGCATCACCGGTTCGAAGGGCACCTTGCTTTGGGATGGCGGCGATCGCTTTGACGCCAAAGTCGTTACGGGTCAGGAGGGCTTCATGCGCACCGTTGAACCGGTTGCGGTGCCCGATACCGAAGATCTCGCCGATACGAACGGGCATGCCAGCGTGATCGAGAATTTCATCCGCGCGATCGACGCGGGAACCGTGCCGGAAACCGACGGCAGCGACAACATCAAGAGCCTTGCCATGGTCTTCGGCGCGATCGACAGCGCGCGGGATGGCAAACGCGTCACCATTGCAGCCTAGGGAGCCTATTTTGATCAACCCAAGCAAATCCATCCGTATTGGCACGATGATCTCTGCCACGAAGGGCGGTGCCGACAGGCGTATCGCCCAGATCGCGGGCATGGGCTTCGAGAGTTTCGAGCCCTTCTTCTGGCAAACGACGAATGGCCAGGACCTCGCCGACCTCGGCAAGCGTTGCGTGGCGGCGGTCGGCGATCGTGACATCACCATCTCCACGATCGGCATGTTCGGCAATCCGTTGGAGACGACCGCGATCGACGAAGAGACCTTGCAGGGCTGGCGAGACTGCATCGACAATGCCCACCACTTCGGCGCGACCTGCGTTGCCGGGTTCACCGGCCGCCTTCGCGGCAAGCCTTTGACCGACAGCCTGCCGCGTTACAGGAAAATCTGGTCCGAGCTGTCGAAACGTGCCGCCGACAAGGGCGTAAGGATTGCATTCGAGAACTGTGCCATGGACGGCAACTGGCATACCGGCGATTGGAACATCGCGCATAATCCGGATGCCTGGGAACTGATCTTCAACGAGACGCCAGACGACCACATCGGGCTCGAATGGGAGCCATGCCATCAAATGGTCTATCTGATCGATCCGCTGCCGCAGATCCGCAAATGGGCAAGCAAGATCTTCCACGTGCACGGCAAGGACGCGACCATCCGCTGGGACGTCATCCGTGAACACGGGATCTTCGGCAAAGAGAAATTCGTCTTCATGCGTACGCCCGGCTTTGGCGACACGAACTGGACCGACGTGATCTCCGAACTTCGGTTGGCTGGTTGGTCCGGCTCGATCGATATCGAAGGCTGGCATGACCCGGTCTATCGCGACGATCTGGAGATGACCGGCCAGGTTCACGGCCTGAATTACCTCAAAACGTGCCGGGGCGGCGACTTCGTCATCGATCCGGTCTGAGACGTGCATGTTGGCCGGCATGGAGGATGCCGGCTCGGGGATAATCAAAGGAGGAGAAAATGGCTATCCGCGGATCCGCAATCCTGGGCGCGCTCGCCCTTGCAGGTGTCTCTCTATTCGGCCTCACCGCCAAGGCGGAGGATGTCACGATCAGCGTCTGGTCGCTCGATCGCGATATTCAACCCGCACCGAACTTGATTTCGGACTTCAACAAGCTGAACACTGGCATCAAGGTCGAGTACCGCCAGATCCAGTTTGACGACGTCGTCAGCGAGGCGATGCGCGCCTATTCGACCGGGCAGGCACCCGACATCATCGCTATCGACAATCCTGAGCATGCGCTTTTTTCGTCGCGCGGCGCGTTCCTCGATCTCACCGATATGATCGCCAAGTCGACGGTGGTCAAGACGTCGACCTATTTCCCTGGCCCGCTTGCCTCCACCATGTGGGATGGCAAGAATTACGGTCTTCCCAAGGCCACGAACACGATTGCGCTCTACTACAACAAGGACATGTTCAAGACGAAGGGCCTCGATCCTTCCAAGCCGCCGCAAACCTGGGACGAACTCGTCGATGCGGCTCGCAAGCTGACGGACCCTGCGGCCAACGTTTATGGGATCGCGTTTTCAGCTAAGGCGAACGAGGAGGGGACCTTCCAGTTTCTCCCCTGGGCCCAAATGGCCGGTGGTGGCTACGAGCACATCAATTCGGATGGCGCCGTCAAGGCGCTCGACATCTGGAAGACCATCATTACGGAGAAGCTGGCGTCGCCGGACACGCTCACCCGCGGACAGTGGGATTCGACCGGTACCTTCAACTCCGGCAACGCCGCCATGGTCATCTCCGGCCCGTGGGAGCTCGACCGGATGGTCAAGGAGGCGAAGTTCGACTGGGGTGTCGCTCTGTTGCCCGTGCCTGAGCTCGGTGCGGAGCGTTCGTCGGCCATGGGCGATTTCAACTGGGCGATATTCTCCAACACGCAACACCCTGCCGAAGCGTTCAAGGTGCTCGAATACTTCGTCTCGCAGGACGATCGCATGTTCAAGGACTTCGGCCAGCTTCCCGCCCGTTCCGACATCGCTATTCCGGAGACTGGCGTGCCGCTCAAGGACGCGGCCCTTAAGGTCTTCAATGAGCAGTTGAAATACGCAAAGCCGCGCGGCCCGCACCCGGAATGGCCGAAGATCTCAAAGGCAATCCAGGATGCAATCCAGGCAGCGTTGACGGGACAGATGAGCTCGAAGGAAGCACTCGACCAGGCTGCTGAAAAGATAAAGGCAGTCCTGGGCTAAAGTCTTGGCCAAGGCGGCCTAGAGGCATCCCGCCTGAACCGGCGAGCCGGGCCGCCTTCCGCAAGCGCTCGATCGCATTGAGGCGCTGGGACGGAAACCCGCAAAAACCATGCCGGCTATGCCGGCGTGGTTCTGGTTGTCTAGTTTGCAGGCCAAGCTGCGTCAGCCCAAATGCGCTGAGGCCTTGGCGGCGGAGGAGCTCATGAAACGCCTTCTATCCAGCATCATCGACGGCCGCGGCTTCGATATCGGCCTCGTGAGCCTGCCGCTCGCCTTCCTGCTAACCCTGTCCGGCCTGCCACTGCTCTACAACATCGCCATGAGCTTCCAGGAGGTGGACATGTTCAGCCTCGGCAGCTTCTGGCGCCCGTTCGTCGGTCTCAAGAACTACCGCGATCTCTTCGCCCAGCCGGAAACCTGGCCGATCCTGGCCAATACCGCGACTTTCGTCGTCGCCTCGATCGCCGGTCAGTTCCTCGTCGGCTTTGGACTGGCGCTGTTCTTTTGGACAAATTTTCCAGGCGCCTCGTGGGTGCGGGGTCTGTTTCTGGTTTCCTGGGTGATGCCTGGCCTCGTGGTTGGCGCGATCTGGAATTGGATCCTGTCGGGTGATTTTGGCGTGCTCAACTTCATACTGAGGGAAACGGGCCTCATCGACAGTAATATCTTCTGGCGCTCGGATCCCGGTTACTCGCTCTGGGCCGTCATAATCGCGAATATCTGGCTCGGTACCTCCTTCAACATGATCCTGATGTCCGTCGGTCTGTCGGCCATTCCGCGGGACCTTTATGAGGCGTCCGAATTGGATGGTGCCAATGTCTGGCAACGCTTCTGGACGATCACGCTGCCGATGATGCGCTCGTCCATAGGGGCCATCATCGCGCTCGGGCTCATTTTCACGCTGCAGCAGTTCGATCTTTTCGCCTCGATCACCTCCGGAGGGCCGAACAATGCCTCCAACGTCACGCAATACTGGGCCTGGGATCTGTCTTTCCGGCAGTACGATTTCGCCAAGGGCGCGACGATCTCGGTGATCATGATCGTCTTTGTGATGATCGCTTCTGTCGTCTACGTGCGTTCGACACGGCATGAGGTGCGCGGATGAGCAATGTATCCCGGGATCGCCTGCTTCTCGCAATCGCGATCATTCTCGCCGGCCTTTATCTGTTCCCACTCTACTGGATGTACATCACCACGATCAAATCGGGGTCGGAGATGTTTGCCACTCCGCCGACCTTCTGGCCGAGCGATCCCCAGTGGCAAATCTTCGGCAACGTGTGGCAGAGCCGGAACATGGGCCGGTACATCTGGAACTCCTTGGTCATCGCCTGCGGAGCGGTCAGCGTCATCACCGTGCTTGGTGTTGGCTGCGCCTACGTGCTGGCGCGCTATCGCAACATCTGGATCGATATCGGGCTCTTCCTCATCCTCATGTTGCAGGTCCTTCCGGCGTCGCTCATGGTTACGCCGATTTTCGTGGGCTTTTCGCAAGTTGGGTTGCTCAACTATCCGCGGCTTGCCGTCATCCTGGCGATTGCGGCCAAGAGCATGCCGTTCTTCGTCGTCCTGGTGCGCGCGACCTTCATGAGCGTGCCACAGGAACTGGAGGAAGCAGCCCTTGTCGACGGCAACTCCAGGGTCGGCGCATTCTTCAATATCGTCCTGCCGCTCGCACGCAACGGCATCCTCGTCAGTGCGATCCTGATTTTCATGCAGGCCTTTGGCGAGTTCGTCTATTCGAAATCGATGATCCAGGCCGTCGAGCTGCAACCGGCAAGCGTGGGGTTGAACTCCTTTATGGGGCCAAACACCAATGAATGGAACAATATCATGGCCTACGCGGCGATCTACGTGACGCCGATCCTCGCCATTTTCGTCCTCCTGCAACGCCGCATCGTCTCTGGTCTTACCTCGGGAGCGCTCAAATGAATGCCCAGATCGAACTAAGGAACGTCAACAAGTATTATGGTGCCTACCATGCGCTGAAGGACATCGAGCTTTCGATCCGCAAAGGCAGCTTTACAGCTCTCGTCGGTCCGTCAGGTTGCGGGAAGTCGACGTTGTTGCGGTCTCTGGCGGGCCTGGAGAGCATATCGTCCGGTACGCTCAAGATCGCTGGCGAGGTGATGAATGCAGTGCCGCCGCGCAAGCGCGATGTGGCGATGGTGTTCCAGTCCTACGCGCTCTATCCGCACATGACGGTTGAGGAAAACCTGACTTATAGCCTACGCATCAGGGGCGTTGCCAAGGCCGAACGCAAGAAGGCGGCACATGAAGTTGCCGCCGTCACCGGGCTCACGCATCTCCTGGCGCGCTACCCGCGCGAGCTTTCCGGTGGTCAACGGCAGCGCGTGGCGATGAGCCGGGCGATTATCCGGCACCCCAAGGCGTTCCTGTTCGACGAGCCGCTTTCCAATCTTGATGCCGCACTTCGCGTTCATATGCGCAAAGAAATCCGCGCGCTGCACGATCGGCTGGGCGCCACGTCGGTCTATGTCACGCACGATCAGGTGGAAGCGATGACAATGGCGGACCATGTCGTCATCATGCGTGACGGCGTCATCGAACAACAGGGCAGTCCGCTTGAGCTTTATGACCGGCCGGCTAACAAGTTCGTGGCCGGCTTCATTGGATCTCCTGCCATGAATTTCCTGCCCGCGGTCGGCGGTCCGGACGGACGCTCGATCATCCTCGATGTCGGTACCAAACAAGCGATCGCCCTTAACCGGACGGTGCAGCCAGGACAGGCCTTGAGCGTCGGCTTGCGTCCGGAGCATATCGAACTTGCGGCAGCCGATGAGGGCATTCTCTCAGCACCAGTGGCAATGATCGAATCGACCGGTGCGACGTGCTTTCTGACAATGGCGACCACGCCCGAGCTGTCGGTGGTCTTCAATGGCCGATCGGTAGCAAGAGCAGGCGACCGGGTCGGACTGAGCTTTGTTCCCGGAAGCATGCATCTTTTTGATGCCGATACCCAGCGCCGCCTTGCTGATTGAAGCCCGAACTATCCAGGCGCGCACCGCCAAAAAAGGAGCCTGTCGACGTCTCGGCCGCGCGTTCCCGGCCAACTCGTCGGTTCTCAGCGGTGGCTCGACCCGCTTCGAGGATCATGCTTTCCCGATCTGAGCGACACGGAGATTATTCGTGCTGCCTTCAGTCGCGAACGGGAGGCCGCTGACGATGACAGTTTGAAGGTCCGTCCGACGCCGGTGAGGAACAACGATTTGAGCGTTTCGGGCGAATTTGAAGCCGGCCCGACCGTCGCAACGATCTTGGCCTTGCGGTTGTTGCGTGGGAGCATGATTTCTATCCGATCAGGATTGCGCGTATGTCATTGACATTTGTGAGTGTTGGCCCGGTGACGACAAGGTCGCCAATCGCCTTGAATGCGGTGTAGCTGTCATGTTGTGAAAGCGCGGTGCGCGGAGCAATGCCGACCTGCTGCAGACGGGTAAGGGTGTCAGGAGTAACGAAAGCACCCGCAGCGTCCTCGACACCGTCGATACCGTCCGTGTCTCCGGCAATTGCCCAGATCGAATTTGCACCACTCAAGCCAATCGCAAGGCTCAGCAGGAATTCGGTGTTGCGGCCGCCACGTCCGGTCGAGCCTTTCGGCAAGGACACGGACGTTTCTCCGCCCGACAGGAGCACGGCTGGTCCCGCAACCGGTAAGCCCTTGTCGCGCGCGGAGAGCGCGATGCCGGCAAAGACTGTACCGACTTCTCTCGCTTCTCCCTCAAGCGCATCGCCAAGGATCAAGGGGCGGATCCCGTGAGATTGCGCAACTTGTGCCGCCGCATGCAGGGCTGTGGACGGCGAGGCTATCAGCCGCGTTTCTGCGTTGATCGGGGCGCTCACCGCCGCGGAGCCGCCACCGTCGAGAACGGCGATCGCTTCCGGTGGAAGAGCGAGTTTGTAGCGCGCGACGATTTCGCGAGCCTCGACAACGCCCGTCTCGTTGGAGACAGTGGGTCCCGAGGCAATTTCGGAAGAGTTGTCGCCCGGCACGTCGGAGATCACGAGCGTGACGACCCTTGCAGGATATGCTGCCTGCGCGAGCCGTCCGCCTTTTATGTTTGAAAGCTGCTTTCGAACGGTGTTCATCTCCGAGATCGTCGCACCGCTGGCAAGCAGCATCCGGTTGACCTCCTTCTTGTCGGCCAACGTCATGTTGCCGGCTGGAGCAACCAGCAAAGCGGAACCGCCGCCTGAAATCAGGGCAATGACCAGATCGTCCGGCCCAAGGTCGCGGACCTTCTCAAGGATACGTGTCGCCGCCTCAACGCTCATCGCGTCGGGGACCGGATGGGCCGCTTCGACGATTTCGATGCGCCCGGCAGGAACTGCATGGCCATACCTCGTCACGACTAGTCCGGAAAGTTCAACGTCGCTCCATGCGGCGTCGAGTGCCGCCGCCATCGCAGCCGAAGCCTTTCCGGCTCCGATCACGATGCAGCGGCCCTTGGGCGGATCGGGTAGGTGGTTTGACACCATTCTAACCGGATCCGCGCTGGTGACCGCTGCGTCGAACATTTGACGCAGCGCATCGCGGGCGGATGTATCGCTAAAGGTCATTCGGCAGCAACGAGGATGTTTGAGCCGGCGATCGCCTCGCAAACGGCATCGGTCACCTGCTGTGTGGTGGCGGTGCCGCCGACATCAGGGGTGAGGATGCCTGCCTCGGTGACGCGTTCGACAGCCGTCATCAGTCTTGTCGCAGCGTCTTTTTCTCCGAGATGTTCGAGCATCTGGGCGGCCGTCCAGAAGGTGGCGATGGGGTTGGCGATGCCCTTGCCGGTGATGTCGAAAGCTGAGCCGTGAATCGGCTCGAACATTGATGGGAAGCGACGCTCCGGGTCGATATTGGCAGTCGGTGCGACGCCGAGGGAACCAGCAAGGGCGCCGGCGAGATCCGACAGGATGTCGGCATGCAGGTTGGTCGCTACAATGGTGTCGAGACTTTCCGGCCTCAGCGTCATGCGCACCGTCATCGCGTCGACTAGCATCTTGTCCCAGGTCACATCCGGGAATTCCTTCGAAACTTCGGCTGCGATCTCGTCCCACATGACCATGCCATGCCGCTGCGCGTTCGACTTGGTGACGACGGTCAAGAGCTTGCGCGACCGCGACTGGGCGAGTTTGAAGGCGTAGCGCATAATGCGGGTAACGCCGACGCGTGTGAAGATGGCAACCTCGGTGCCAACTTCCTCCGGCAGCCCCTTGTGGGCGCGACCGCCATGGCCCGAGTATTCGCCTTCGGAATTTTCTCGAACGATGACCCAGTCCAGGTCGCCTGGCCCGCAGTTGCGCAGCGGCGGAGTAATTCCTGGGAGTATCTTGGTCGGTCGGACGTTGGCGTACTGGTCAAAGCCCTGGCAGATTGGAAGACGCAGGCCCCAGAGCGTGATGTGATCGGGGACATCCGGCGCACCAACCGCACCAAAGTAGATTGCGTCGAACTTCTTGAGTGTCTCCAAACCATCGGCCGGCATCATGACGCCATGTTTTTTGTAGTAATCCGAGCCCCAGTCAAAGGTTTCGGAGTGGATCTTGAAGTCGCCGCTACGCTTCTCCAGCGCCTCAAGGACCTGAAGACCCGCTGCGATCACTTCCGGGCCAATTCCGTCGGCCGGTATCGCTGCAATTTTGTATTCGCGCATTGTTGTTCTCCAATCTGGATTTCAATGTTGAATGGAAGCCGTCCGAGTGGCCTCGCGGGAGGCCCCGCGAGCAAGGATCAGAGTGACCACTGCCGAAATCACGAGCAGTGCCGCGACGAAGTAGAGACCACCGGCAAAACTCCCTGTCGTGTCCTTGATCCAGCCGATCATCGAGGGGCCGACGAAGCCGCCGAGGTTGCCCAATGAATTGATGGTGGCGATACCAGCGGCTGCGGCCGGGCCTGAGAGGAACATCGTCGGCATGCTCCACAGCGGCGGCTTGGAGGCGCTGATCCCGATGTTCACAAGCGTCAGGGCGATCATCACGGCAAACACAGTCGTCGCACCGGTTGCAAAGACAAGGCCCGCGGCAGCCAGCAGACAGGCACCGACAACGTGCCAAGTGCGTTCGCCGGTCCTGTCGGAATGGCGTGCCCAGACAATCATGCCGATCACAGCAAAGACAGCTGGAATGGAATTGATCAAACCAACGTGGAAAGACGAAAGGCCAAAGCTCTTGATGATCTGTGGTGCCCAGATTCCGAGCGTGTAGAGACCTGCTGACGTGCCAAAGTAGATGAGCGAAAGTGCAAGGACCCTTACATCAGCGAGCCCTGCCCAGATGCCGTGGCTTGCCTTCACCTTGCCGGCCTGTTCCTGCTCCATGGTCTTCACAAGCCAAGCACGCTCGTCGTCGGTAAGCCACTTTGCCTTTTCCGGTCGGTCCGTCAGGAAAAACAATACGACGACACCGAAGATTACCGCCGGAACAGCTTCGATGATGAACATCCACTGCCAGCCGGCCAGGCCCCAGATGCCATGCATCTCGAGAAGGGCGCCAGAAATAGGCGACCCGATGGCTGTTGCAAGCGGAGCAGCTGCCATAAACATCGCGGTGACAGCCGCTCGGCGACGCGCAGGAAACCAATAGCTCAGATAAAGAATGATGCCTGGGAAGAACCCAGCTTCGGCCACGCCCAGCAAGAAGCGCAGGGTGTAGAAGCTCGTCGTGCCTTGGACCAGCGCCATCGCGCCCGATACCAGGCCCCAAGTAATCATCACCCGGGCAATCCAGATGCGGGCGCCGACTTTGTGGAGAATGAGGTTCGACGGCACCTCGAAAAGAAAGTAGCCGAGAAAAAAGATGCCCGCGCCCACGCCGAAGACGGTCGATGAAAATCCAAGGTCCTGGTTCATCGTCAAAGACGCGAAGCCGATGTTCACGCGATCGATGAACGCGATCAGGTAGAGAACCATGATGAATGGCACGATGCGCCATGTGATTTTGCGCAATACGCGCGTCTCCCGGTCGCTCGTCAAAACAAGCTCCTCCCTATGTTCGAACTCGGCGCGTCCTCTCGCGCTTATCGAGAAGGTTAGTTTCTCCTTTCCTGCGCATGAAGGTTCATGCAATTATATAATTTATTGATATAATGGAGGGCGTGGGGGTGGAACTCGAACAGCTCAGGTGTTTTGTCGCGGTCGCCGAAGAACTGCACTTTGGAAGAGCTGCCCAGAAGACGGGCATGCTGCCTGCTTCGCTCGGCCGGCATATCCGGTTACTGGAAGAATCTTTGCGAACGCAGTTGTTGAGTAGAACAACCCGAAGCGTGAGCCTGACCGATGACGGCGTGTCGCTTTTGCAAGAAGTGCGGCCGCTCCTGGGGCGGCTTGACGAAGTCGCCGAAAAATTTCGTGCAGCCCGACACAGGCCGTCCGCCATACTGCGCATCGGCGCGATCGATAGTGCTGCCGCCGGTCTCTTACCGTTGCTCTTGCAGGATTTTCGGGAGGCGGCGCCTGATGTCATCACCCAGATCATTGAAGACAAGTCTGTCCGGCTTATTCCGAAACTGCTGGCCGGGCGCCTCGACCTTGTTCTGATCCGTCCTCGCGATGGGATCAGCCGCACTCTGAATGTGCAGTTGCTGTTTCATGAAACGGCAGTTGTTGCGGTACCAATGGGGAGTGCTCTTGCTGGACGGTCCGAAATTACCGTCCAGGATCTGGCGGAAGAGCCATTGATCGTGCCAGAACGCCGCTCGCGACCGCACAGTCATGACCTCACAATGGGATTGTTCGCGGACTTTGACATGCGTCCCCGCGTCGCACAAATAGCCGATGAAAAGCAGACGATAATCAATCTGGTTGCCGCCGGAATCGGGTCCGCCATCGTTCCACGCTGGACCTCGAAACTTGCTGTGTCAGGTGTCAGCTACATCCCGCTCGCTCATCCATCGGGATCGCCGATGCATCGACTACCCCTCTCAGCCGCCTGGATGAAAGCGGTGCGAGATCCGTTGCGCGACACGATGCTCGCGTTGTTGCAGCACAATGTCGCGCGATACGCGGAATTTGCGTGAACGCCACGAGCCGTAAAAGGCTGTCACGATCGCGATCCTCGGCCTGACGCTGCGCGGGGGGCCTTAGCCGGTCCACCCGCATGGGTAGCTTGTTCACGACGACGTGCGCCGCGCCCTGAGCTCACATGTTGCGCTCTGAATGCGCAATGAGTGCATCGGTGTTCGCTAAAAGTCGCCTTACGGCGTTACGGGCCGCGTTCGGGCGTTGAAGCCGAATGCTTTTCTCGATGTTCTCATGGAGCCTAAGGGCATGGACGAGGGTGCTGTCGTTCCGGGTTACCAGCAGGAAAAGGTGGTTGAGTGCGGATTCGATCAACGTCCCGAGCGGAATGAGGAGGTCATTTCCGGAAGCGCGCAGGATCGCGAGGTGGAAGCGCGTGTCAGCTTGGGTGCGAGCCTGCAGCGTTGTCGCTTGCCCCATGTCTCTCAGTGCCTCGGTGATTTCGGCCATCTGTTCTTCGCTGCGGCGGATCGCTGCAAGGGCGGTGGCTTCCGGTTCGATGATGTGACGAAATTCCTGTACGGTCTTGAGGAACTGGATCCGATCCGGCGAGTGTGCGTACCAACTCAGGACGTCGCGGTCGAGCAGGTTCCAACGCTCCTTCGGCTCCACCCAACTGCCGATTTTTGGACGCGATGCGAGTAGCCCCTTGGCCATCAATATCTTGATCGCCTCCCTGACAGCGGTTCGGCTTACATTGAAGATTTCCGTCCACTGGGCCTCGTTCGGCAGGATCGTTCCCGGAGGATAGTCGCCACGCACGATCCTGAGCCCGATATCTTCGGCGAGCGACATATGAACGCTCGGCCCTGACATGCGCGGCGCGTCGAGCCGTCGGGTCGCACGCGCCGCCTCCGCGGTACCCGAGCCTGCGGAGAGTTTTTCTGGTCGCTGTTCAGCCATTCATCTTTTCTCGTATCTCGAACCCTCTAGCCACGCATTGCGTCACCTGCCGCCAACATAGGTCCGCCAGCTGTGTTGCGGCTGAAAACCGAGCATCGCGCGCGCCTTCCGGTTCGACAGAAGTGTCTCGTATTCGCCAAGCTGTCCTTTGACCGGTACGCCCCGATAGAACCGGTCGATCAGCTCTTGCGTCGGAAGGTCTGAAGACGTCTCGTCGTTCGCTGCATTGAAGATCTGGAACCCGAGACCATCCGTGTCGATGGCCCTGAGGGTGATCTGGCCGAGGTCCCGCGCGTCGATGTAGCTCCAGGCGATGCGCTTTCGAAATCCAGGATCGGCAAACCAGCCTGGGAAAAGGTGGTATTCGTTGGGCTCGATCACATTTCCAATGCGCAATGCATAGATGTCGGCTCCGCTTCTGAGCGCAAAGGCGCGCGCGGTCCTTTCGTTCACCACCTTGGAGAGCGCGTAGCTGTCCATCGGATCGACGTCATAGTCCTCATCGAGCGGAAGATAGTGCGGGTTTCGTGGCTCATTGGCGAAGACGAGACCGTAGGTCGTTTCGCTGGATGCGATGACGATCTTGCGGATGCCAAGTTTCGTCGCGGCCTCAATGACATTGTAGGTGCCCATCACATTGATGCGAAAGAGTTCATTGTCAGGCGCGATCAGGATGCGCGGGATCGCCGCGAAATGAACAACGGCATCGATCGGTTGCGGCGCAAGCGACGGGTCGAATTCGTGCAGGCCGGTGTAGCTCGACAGTGCATTGAACACTTGGCCGCTGTCGGTAATGTCGGTGATCAGCGTGCGTACTTTCGGGTTATCGAGGGGCTTCGTGTCGAGGTTGAGCACCTGATGGCCCTGCTCGAGGAGGTATTGCACGACATGGCGGCCAGCCTTGCCGCTACCTCCGGTGAAGATGATCCGCTTGGTCATTGCGCTCTCCGTGCTTTGCAAAATTGAGGAATGGTCTTGTCGATGATAGTTCGCCGAAGGGAACTTCCAAGCGGGGTCGTTGCAAGGAGTCGCGGCCGGCCGTCAAGCGTGCTGACCGCGCTCGCTGCTCATGGGGCGGACGCGCCGGAGGCCGTCAAAGGGCGCTCCGGCCACCGTTCCTATTTCTGGATGCAGGTATCGGCCGTATCCTTGGTGCATTCATCGAGACCGGTAAATACCGGATCGTCTACCGGCTTGCCGGCGATCAGGTCGAGCATGACCGATGGCGCCTTGTAGCCCATTTCGAAGGGTCGTTGGCCGACAAGTGCGGTCACGAGACCCTCCTTGGCGATCGCCACTTCCTCTCCGATCGTATCGGCCGCGCCGATGACGAATTCATTCTTCGCAATCTTGTCTGCCATCGGCTTGAACAGATCGCGATAGGGTTGCGGCGCACCGAACAGTGGCCAACCACCCATGATGCCGAAGGCGTCGAGATCAGGATTGGCCGCAAGAATGTCCGTCATCGCCTGCACGCCTTTGGCGCCGTCGTCATTGGTAAAGACCGGGCAGCCAGCAACCTCGGTCCAGCCACCTTCACCCTTTAGCTCGGCCAGCCCGTCCTTGCCGGTCAGCACGTCACGCATCCCTTGAGCACGGCGCAGGATGTTATCAGCGCCAGGGTTCCCTTCGATCGTGCAGATCTTGCCGCCGTTCGGTTTTGCCTTCTTGATGTAGTCCGCGATCCGCGCGCCCATCGTATAGTTGTCGGTACCAAGATAGGTCTTTCGCAGGCCCGCATCTTCCTTGGCAAGGTCGGCGTCAAGCGTCATGACCGGGACTGTCGGGTTTGCCGACTTCAACGTCTGGGCGATCAGCTTGGCGTTGGAAGGCGAAATGGCGATCGCAGCCGTGCTGGGCTTGCCGAGCATGTCCTGGACGATCTGCGCTTCTCCTGCTTCGTCGGAAGTCGACGCCGGGCCGGTATAGAAGCATTCATATTCCGAGCTTGTGTTTTCCTTGTTCCACTTCTGGCAACCCTGATTGATCGCCTCGAAGAAGGGATTGTCGAGACCCTTGACGACGATGACGAGCTGCTTTTTCGTCTGGGCGCCGGCGGGGCCGGCGGCCAGCGCCAGCGCTGCGACTGCGAGCACCAATGCTTTCCTCATTTTATCCTCCCGTTGAAACAAGCGGACACCCTCTGTCCGCGGCACAAATCAACCCGGATACCAGACGATACGAGGGTCACTTGGTGGACGCTCGTATTGAAAGGCCTGGTCGATAAGCTTTTCGAGATCGTATTCCGGTTGCCAGTCCAGCAGGAATTTTGCCTTGCTGTTGTCCAACCAGTTTGAGTGGAAATGGCTTGGAACATCGACCGACGGCAGGCCGCGCGTGCGTTCGAGATAGCTTGCGACCTCGCCGTAATCGACCGGACGATCCATGGCGATGTTGAAACGTTGACGCTCTGCGTGCGGATTGTCGACCGTGCTGAGGATCGCTGACACAAGGTCGCTGACGTGGACGAAGTTGCGCTTGAGCGGTCTTCCGTCGGCATCGCGCAGTAATGGTACGGTTCCGGCCTTTGCGTGGCGCCTGGCTTCATGGGGCGGAAAATACGTCTTCCAGTCCGGTCCACCGAAAACGTCGTCGCCGAAGGAAAGCGAGTGCCTGAAGTCGTCCTTTTCCATGATCCACGGCGCACGCAGGCAGCAGACGTTCATCCCATATTGGACTGAGTACTGCTCGACCATCACCTCCTCGAGGACTTTGGAGAGCGCGTAGCTGCCGGGATAGGCGCGATGCGGTGTCACCTCGGTTATCGGTCCTTCATGGCGATAGAAGAAATGGCCGACCGCGGCGTCGCCGCCGATCAGAATGAACTGCCGGGCTGTTGGGCTCATTCTGAACGCTTCGAGCAGCCAAAAGAGACCTTTGACGGTCACATCCATGACGTCGGCGGGCGTTTCCTTGCAGGTCGCCAGATGCACGATATGGGTCGCGCCGGCAATCGCGGCGTCAGCGACCGCGCGATCGGCGATGGAGCCGCGGATAATCTCGAGGCGCTCGCTTGGAGTGAGCACGCGGTTGTGGCAGAGCGCGCGAATGCGTGCTTTCGAAAAACGTGGTCGGTCAAGCAGCGTGGATATGAGGTGCTGCCCGACCTTGCCCGTTGCCCCGGTGACAAGGATAAGCATGCTTATCTCCCAGTAGTAGCTAATATATGATTGCGACTTTCGTCAATGTCTAATTGTCATACAAATAAGGTTTATCAGACGAGAGATCATTGACGCGGTTGTGATGATTTGCGTAAATAAGCAATCTCTCACTCAAGGGGCGGGCATATTGTGACGCGCCTTGGTGAAGGCCGCGCGTCTTGGGAGTTTGGAAGGCTGGTCGTGCTGCTAGAACTCAGCAATATTTCCAAGCACTTCGGGGCCATACAGGCCGTCAATGACATTTCGCTGTCGTTAGAGGCAGGCCAGGTTGTCGGATTGATGGGCGACAACGGCGCCGGCAAGTCGACTCTCGTCAAAATGATTGCGGGAAACTTTCGACCGAGCGAAGGCACGATGCGCCTCAATGGCAGCGAAATCGTGCTGCATCGCCCGGTCGAGGCGCGGCACTTCGGAATTGAGATCGTGCACCAGGATCTTGCCCTTTGTGACAATCTCACCGCGGCGGCGAACGTTTTTCTCGGACGCGAACTGAGGCGGGGCATCGGCCCATTGGGCGTGCTCGACTACAAGGCAATGTACCGGAGGGCCGCGGAGATCTTTAAGGAACTCCGTTCCGAGACCAGAGCACGCGACCTCGTGAAACAGATGTCGGGCGGTCAACGCCAGGCGGTGGCGATTGCGCGTACGATGATTTCGGAGGCGAAAATCGTTCTGATGGACGAGCCGACCGCGGCCATTTCCGTGCGCCAGGTCGCTGAAGTGCTCCATCTCATCCGACAACTGCGCGATCGTGGCATTCTGGTTGTGCTTATCAGCCATCGCATGCCCGACGTATTCGATGTCGCCGATCGCGTCGTTGTCATGCGCCGAGGCCGAAAGGTGGCGGACAAGCCAATCATCGAGACCTCTCCGGAAGAGGTGACAGGGCTTATTACTGGCGCCATTGAGGGTGGATAGCGGAAAACGATCTGGGTCTTTTGCGCCGGAGGAACGCGAGGTTAACATGGCAACGACGCTGCACGAGACGATAGCCCATAGGCAGCGCACGCTCGCAGCAACAGTCCTGGGCAGCCAGACCTTCTGGGTACTGGTCGCCGTCATTCTCGCCTGCATCTTCCTGTCATTCGCCACCGACAGTTTCGCAACGGCAAAGAACCTCTACAACATCACCCGCAACGTCACTTTCATCGCAATCATCGCGCTCGGGATGACGCTTGTCATCATCACCGGTGGGATTGATTTATCGGTAGGGTCGGTGCTCTGCCTGTGCAGTATGGTACTTGCAGTCACGATGCATGCGGGATACGGCATAGGGACGGGCATTGCCGTCTCGGTCGCCACGGCATTAGTGATCGGCGCGTTCAATGGCATCTTGATTGCCTATCTCGGCTTTCCGCCCTTTGTCGTAACGCTCGGCATGCTCTCGGTTGCCCGGAGCCTGGCCATGGTCGCGTCCAACAATACTGTCGTCTTCGAATTTGGCCCCGATCATGCCAAGCTGCTGGCGCTGGGCGGTGGGGCGGTCTTCGGTATCGCCAATCCAGTGATCTACATGATCGTGCTGGCGCTCCTGACCGGCTTCGTGCTGCGGTGGACGCGGATCGGCCGCTACATTTACGCCATTGGTGGCAACGAAAAGGCGGCCGTTGCCACGGGCCTTCCCGTACGACCCATCAAGGTCTGCGTCTATATGATCTCGGCGCTGTCGGCTGGCATCGCCGGCATCATTCAGACCGGCTGGCTGGGTGCTGTGACGACCAATATTGGAGCGGGCATGGAGTTGCAGGTCATCGCTGCGGCAGTGATTGGGGGCGCTAATCTCGCTGGCGGCGCAGGTACTGCCTTCGGCGCACTTGTCGGTGCGGCACTCATCGAGGTGATCCGCAATAGCCTCGGACTTCTCGGCATCAATGCGTTCTGGCAGGGGACATTCATCGGCGGCGCGATAATCCTTGCAGTCCTTTTCGATCGCATCCGCAATTTCCGCCAAAGCGAGTAGCGCACACGCCCTGCAGCACGCGATTTTCTCACGCGTTGGTCGCGCACGCCAGTGCGCGCGGTAGTGCGAGTTTGTGTTCTATTCCCGGTGGAGAACGCGTTCATCACCCGCCTACCATTCTTCGAAGGCCGCTTGCGGTCGTGAAGGCTGCTCGGACCTATGCGTCTCACTGGAGAGGAGAGGCATGACGGATCCAGCATGCTGTGGCTCGGGGTGCTCGCTACCCATAGGCAGACGAGCCAGCGCCTATGGCCATCAGGGCCAGGAGACGGTGATACTTATGACCGAGGGCAAAGAGGTCGAGATTTGGTCGAGGGCAAGCTCGACGGTGTTGCACTTGGTGAGGCAATTTACGGCCAAACCCGCAGCGCCACACTAGCCATTCGGCAGTTCTTTGAGCATTGTCAGTCGGTTTCCAGGCAACAGAGCGATGATTTTGTCCTGTTCAAGAGCGTAGAGCACCTCCAGGATTTCATCCTGCGAGAATCCTGCCGAGGTCAAAGGATCGCCGACTTCAAACACGTTGATGGACATGTCCGGCATAGCCTTCAACGCGCGTAGGCGCTCGATCAATGCGATTTCGGTTTCCGTGAATCTGCTCATACCAACTACATAACGCTCTTCGGGCAGAATTGTCTCATGGCCATTGCACGTCTGCCGTCATCGCTATGACCATGGTCCGCGGATCGAGCTGTTCCAGCGGATCGAGCTCTTCCAGTTGCACGACCTGCGCACGGCCTGGCGGCGGCCCTCGGCTACGCGGTGTTGTCACGAAGCGTTGACGGCGTTGTGAAAAAGCCCCACCTTCGCCGGAGCGATGATGGGGCTCCTACCTTGATCCGGAGGGATCCGAGATCATCAGCAAAGCAAAAACACGAATGTACGGAAAAGGTTCCCGCTTGCTGGGCCGCCTTGGCCGGTTCCGAGAGGGGAAGGCATCGAGGCTTGCCGCCTTTGTGGGCGGTTCGCATTTGATCCGACGTATTCGTCATTTTTCGCAGAGCCTTCGCTCCCCGAAATAGGGTTGGTAGCTGCAGTCCGATGGCCGGAAGGAGCGATAGCTGCGAGAGCAAGCGGTGATGTTGCAGCTCTGAGGCGGAGCGCTGTCGTCAACCAGAACGCCCGCTGCGGGGGTCGCCAACGCTTCCCGCATGAAATCCCGCCAAATCTGCGCTGGCATATCCCCGCCCGTTACGCCTTTCATCGGCGTGTCATCGTCGTTGCCGACCCAGACCCCTGCGACAAGCGGCTCGGTGAACCCGACAAACCAAGCGTCACGATTGTTCTGGCTCGTGCCGGTCTTGCCAGCAGCAAACGCGCCGGGGTCGGCTGCGCGCCCGGTACCGCGTTCCACGACAAGCTGTAGAAGGGAAAGGAGATCGCGCCGATACGGGGCCAGATCCACGCTTGGCGTATCTTTTGCCCCGACTCGAAAAGCCGTTGCTTGGTTCGAAGCCTGAAATTCGATAATTCCCCTGGGTTCAACGGGGGCCTTGCCGAATTGCACGGACGCATAGGCACTTGTCAGGTCAAGCAAGCTGACCTCGGACGTGCCTAACGCCAGCGAAGGCGTATCGACAAGTGGCGCGTCGATCCCGAGTTCCCGCGCGGCACTGATCACCTTGTCAAGGCCGACATGTTGGGCGAGCGCCACTGTTGGCGCGTTTAGAGACCGGGCGAAGGCCTCAGCGATCGTGACCCAGCCGCGATAGCGGCCGCCGGAATTCTCTGGTGACCAGCCGTTGATTTCGATCGGCGCGTCCAGTACCCGGTCGGATAAGGAAAGTCCGGCCTTCAGAGCGGCATAGTAAACGAACAGCTTGAAGGTGGAGCCCGGCTGCCGTTTTGCCGTGACGGCACGGTTGAACTGGCTCTCTTTGTAATCGCGGCCGCCGACCATGGCCACAACCGCTCCATCCGGGGTCATTGCCACCAATGCGGCCTGAGATGCACCAACAGTTCTTCCCTCAGTATCCAAGGCCCTCTTGATGACCCTTTCGGCAATCCCCTGAAGCCGGGGAACAAGCGTTGTTCGAACTGTGGTCGAGCCCGGCGAAGTCCCGGCGATTTCGCTCGCCTGCGGTGAGACCCAGTCCGCAAACCAACTGCCGGATCGGGGCGTTGGCGTTGTCGGGTGGAGGGTAGCAAAGCTCGCCTTGATCTGCGCAGCCTTTGACGCGTCAACCTTGCCGTTCGCAACCATCGCGTCGAGGACGACCGATGTGCGCTTTCGGGAACCTTCAAGATTGTCGATCGGGTTCCATAGGCTAGGAGCCCGCAACAATCCCGCCAGAAGCGCCGATTCCGAAAGGTTTAGCGCTCCGATATCCTTGTTGAAATAAATGCGTGCGGCGGCCGGCATACCCGTTGCGCCAGCGCCAAGATAGGCGCTGTTGAGGTAACGCGTCAGGATTTCCTGCTTTCCGAGTTTCCACTCCAGCCACAGGGCAATCACGAACTCCTGTATCTTTCGTTTTACCGTACGATCGCTGTCGAGATACTGCAACTTGATGAGCTGCTGGGTGATCGTGCTACCACCCTCCACAACCGACCCTGCCTTGAGGTTTCGAAGAAGCGCTCGTCCGATGCCTCTGATATCGATGCCGAAGTGGTCCATGAACCGCCGGTCTTCAACAGACAGTACCGCGTCGATCAGTTGTGGCGTGAATTGGTCGAACTGTGCGTAAGATCCTTGATAAGGTCCTTGTCTGACCAGCGGCTGACCGTCCGCGGTTTCCAACACCACGATAGGCTTTAGTGTACCGTCCCGGATCTCGGCCCAAGGGACATCTTTTAGCGCCCACACCAAGCCCGTTACACCAACCAGAATACAGAAAACGGCGGTCAGCCGCACCGCCGATTTCCACCTGGCTTTCCTTTGCAAGACAGGCTGGCTAGACCGGCGAAGCGCTCGTCCTGCCTTTTTGGGAGCGTTCGCAAGTGCCCCGCCGAGATTTTTCAGCAGAAATGAGAGAGTTTGCTTATCCGTAGCCTGGACCTTGGTCTTTACGGACGAAGCAGCCGCCCGGACCTTGACCTTGACCGCTGTTGAGATAGCCCGCAAATCGTAGTGAAGCGCACGAAGCAGAGCGTGCGCTGCCTGTCGGGTCTGCTCAAACGGCAGAGGCAGATGTTCGCTCGTTCCAGCTCGGATGAACGGGTCAGCGTCTGCGCTGTGATCCGCCTCTTTTGTTGCCGCGGGGGCTCTCTGGGCGAGCACTTCCGCCTTTTGATGGTCGTCCGACCCAGTGCCACTTCGTGTAGAGACGTGAGGATTGCGGGGCATTTTTTAAGACGCTCAAACCCTTAATGACTTAGAGCACTGTGGCGGGTTCTCAACGTACGGCAAAGACGCTGGTTCCAGCCAAAGGATATACGCCGCCATCATCAGTGCGCGCGTCACGACAGGTGGGACCTAAATATCCCAACCGTGGCGGGCGCGAGCTTAGGTCTTGAGACTGCCTTTACCAGCCCGCGAACTGCGAAACAACTGTATCCGGAACGTCGGAGACTTCGGCGAAAGCTCGATCCAGAACGTTTAATGCCTGATCGATGTCGGTGTCCGGGGCGGTCAGCGGCGGAGTCATCTCCAGAACATTTGCGTTCATCCCGACACAGTAGACGACGAGGCCGAGTTCATAGGCCCGATAGATAAGTTTTGCTGCTTCCGCTCGCGCTGGAGCCCGTGTCTGCCGATCGAGAACGAGGTCGACGCCGCAGGCAAGACCTCGACCGCGGATATCGCCGATCAGTTGATATCGTTCGGCAAGCCTTGCCAGGCCGTCGCGCAGCAGTTTGCCTTTGCGCTCCGCTTCCTGCGCAAGCTCTTCGCGCTCAATGGTTTCAAGAACGGCAAGGCCGGCGGCAGTAGAGATCGGATTGCCGTGGAGCGTCTGCATGGCAAAGGCGCTGGCACAATCGAGGATGCGTGCCGGGCCGATCGCGGCAGAAAGCGGCAGCCCGCCGCCAAGACCCTTGCCGATGGTCAGGATGTCGGGGACGAAATCCTCATGTTCGAAGCAATGCAGGCGGCCGCTGCGGCCAAGCCCGACCTTCACTTCGTCGCAGACGACGAGCACATTGAATTCCCGGCAGATCGCGGAAAAGGCTTTAAAAAAACCGGTTGGCGGAACGATCAGGCCGCCGTCGGACTGGATCGGCTCGATGAAGGCGACCGCGAAACGCTCCGGCGCCGCCTCAAGTCGCTCCCGTAATTCTGCGAGTATCGCACCACCTGTCGGGTCGTCGTGGTAGGGCCGGTAGGGATCGGGGTACGGTAGCAGGAGCAGTCCGTCTGCCTTGGGCGCGCCCGCCTGGACGCTGTGGCCGGAAAAAGCCATCGAGCCCACGGTACAGCCGTGGTAGGCGCCGACGAAGGCGATGACGCCCGACCGTCCCGTCGCCTTGGTGACAGCGCGGAAGACCGCCTCGTTGGCATCGGATCCGGAATGACCGAACCAGACCTTGTTGTCGCCCGATCCGGGAAAGGCCGTGAGGAGTTTTTCGGCAAGGGCCGCCGCCGGTCCATTGGCGGCAGAAAGAACACTGGCGCCGGCGGGATTTGCCGCAGCACCGGAGATTGCCTCAACCAGCGCCGGGTGGCCATAGCCGAGGCTCGCCGCCCCCCACGCCCCGGAGAGGTCGATCAGTTCGCGGCCGTTTTCCTCCGTCAGCCTCGCGCCGCGGCCACCGGTCACTGCAAGCGGGAAGAAGCGCAGCTTCTGCAGGTTGGCGATTGCCGCTTGGTCTCTCTCGTAGAGTGCGGTCACGGGGCTTCCCCTACGCTAGCTTTAAGACACCGGGTGAGACGCTCGCCCCAGGCAGTGACGCCCGCATCCGTATCGATCAGATCGTGGCGCACCTCGACCAGAACGCCCGGAAGCCCACGCGCGTCGGCATGAACCGGCACGGTGTAATCCTCATCGGGATGGATGTTGTAGGGCTCGTTGTCGCCGATCGTCAGCTGGCTTTCGCTGGCCAGTTCTCGGATCAGCGAACCGGCAAAATCGACGGCGTCGCGATAGAGGATGCCGGCCTGCCAGGGGCGCGGCTTGCCGAAATAGACCGGCGTGAAGCTGTGGATGCCGACGACAAATGGCCGCTTGCCTTCGCCTTCGAGCCGGTCGAGACGGCGGCTGACCGCTTCAGCGAAGGGCGTGAACAGCGTATCGATCCGCTGCTGCCGCTCTTCGTCGCTCAGGTTTCGGTTGGCGGGGATCTCCGTCGTCTCGCTGATCTCGGGGATCATCGAGGGGGCGGGAAGCGGCCGGTTGCAGTCAATCACCAACCTTGAATAGTTGGTGAAGAACAGCGGTGCATCGAGGCTGAGGCTTAGGTGCTGAGCCAGCGCCATGGCGCCGATATCCCAGGCGATGTGGCGCTGGCGCTCGTGCAGCGGAAGCCCCATATCGCCGAGCGCGCGTGGCATCCGGTTGGAGGCGTGCTCGCATAAGAGCAGGATCGGGGAGGTGCCGTCCGGGTTGAAGACCGCATAGGGCGGCAGTTCGTCGATCGAAAGCAGCGGCGCGCTCGGGTCGTGTCGCGCGCCGGGTTCTAGGCTCTTGATGGCCGTTGTCGAGGTCATGGGCTGCCCATCCGTCAATCAGTAGACCGCCGCATAGCGGGCACAAAGTTCGTCCGGCGAGAGCCCATCGACGATCTCGATCTCCTTGCGCTTCATCGCCATGTAGCAGTCAAGGAAATCTCGAGAGAACCAGCCCGTGACGACCGGATCGGCGGCGAGCGTATCCAGAGCTTCCGGCAGGCTCGCGGGCAGGCGACGAATACCGAGCTTCTCCTGCTCTGCCGCCGAGAAATCGGAGGGGTCGGAATTGATCAAGGGCGGCTGTTCGAGCCCGGCCTTGATGCCTTCGAGGCCGGCCTTCAACAAGACGGCCAGCGACAGGTGCGGGCTGGCGCATGCGTCGGCGGCGCGGTATTCCATGTTGAACTGCCTGGCCGGATTGCTGCCGGGAAGGTCCAGTGTCGGGCAGATCCTGAGCGTCGCTTCGCGGTTCTTTTCGCCAAGGCAGGTGTAAGCGGCGCTCCAATGGTGCGGCACGAGCCGCATGTAGGAAAGCACCGACGGAGCGGTAAAGGCGGTCAGCGCCGGCAGATGCTTGATGACGCCGGCGGCAAAGGCGCCGGCGATCTTGGAGAGCCTGCCGGGACGCGAGGCGTCAAAGGTCACCGGATTGCCGTCGAGATCGGTGAAGCTCACATGCAGGTGCACGCCGTTGCCGACGCCATTCGAGACCGTCTTCGGGGCAAAACTCGCGTTCCAGCCGAAGAGGGCGGCGACTTCCTTGGTGATTGCACGGATGGTAGCGCCGCGATCGGCGGCGGTCAGCGCGTCGGCGGGACGGCAGGTGATTTCGAACTGGTCCTTTCCGTATTCCGGCAGGAACATTTCCGGCTCGGCGCCGGCTTCCTGCAAAGCGGTCATCAGCAGAGACCCGAAGGGTTCGGCACGGCGCTGGGCGCGCAGGCCGAAGGACGGCGCATCCGGCCAGTCGACGCCGAGCAACTGGAACTCCTGCTCGACGGCTGAAATGACTTTGAGGCCGACTTGTTCGTATTCCTTCAGCGTCTGTTTCAGGAAGCTGCGTACGCAGCAGTCCCAGGCATTGCCTTGGAGGTCGGTGATGTCGGCGTGATAGAAATGCAGCGGCGTCTCGTCTGGCAGACAGGTGACGCGCGCCTTGCTGTCGGGGTCGGCCATCAGCCGGAGGTCGCCGGCCGAGCCCCAGGGATTGTTCTCGGCAATCAGGTCGAAGGGCGTGAGCGCCAGGTTGGCCGGCACCCAGCCGACACCCTTGCGCAGGTAGCTGTCGATCTCGGAAGCCGCAAAACTGCGGCCGCGCGTGATGCCGGCGATGTCGGTCGTGACGAAGGTGGCAAGTTCCGTCAGTGCGGCGGCCGCCTTGCCGTTGTTGGTTTCCGTCATGGGGTTCCCCTCTATTCGTTCATTTTTTAGGCGGCGACTCAGGCTTGGCGCAAAGTGCCGAGGCGGCTGACCACCGTCTCAGTGTCGGTCGTCCAGCAATAGCCGGAGTAGGCGCGAAGGGCCGCGTCATGGCGCTGCTCGCTATAGGTGGCGCAGGCGTCGTTGACGACGGTGACAAGGTAACCGCGGTCGGCGGCGTCGCGCACCGCCATGTCGACGCACTGGTCGGTGATGACGCCGGCGATGATCAGGTAGCGGGTGTTGAGGTTGCGCAGGACGTAGTCGATGTTGGTCGAGTTGAAGACGCCCGACGACGTCTTCGGCAGCACGATCTCGTTGTCGATGGGCGAAAGTTCCGGAATGACCTGCCCCTCCGGAGAACCTTTCGGCACGTGCATGTCGGAGAGCTTGTGGTCGAGCGAGCGGTCGCGGCCGTCGAGCGTCAGGCTTTCGATGATCGTGTGCAGCACATCGCAACCGGCCTTTCGCGCCGCCTCCAGAATGCGTACCTGGTTGGGGATGACGGTCTGGCGCAGGCGCCTGTGATAATAGCTCTCGGCGTCCTGCGGGTGGGTCGGGTCGAGGTTCGGCTCGCACCAGATGCGCTGCATGTCGACGAACAGCAGCGAGGTGCGGCCAGCCTCATAGGCGCTGTCGCGCCTCAAGCGATCGTCGCCAACCTTGACAGTGACTGCACTCATTCGAATTCTCCTCGGTTTATTTTGGTTCGCCGGGACGGCGGAAAGGGTCAGCGGTCGTCTTCAACGGCTGGATTGAAGGCGTCCTCCGTGATGGCGTATCCGCGGCGCAGGTCCTCCATGCGCTCGATGCGACCACGTGACTGCGTGGCAAGGCGGGCGGTAAGTGCCGCAATCACCGCCTCCGTCTGGGCAATCGCCGGCACCATCGTGTCGTAGGGCGAGACCGTGTCGACGGGTGCCGTCAGCGTCACTGTCGCGAAATCGGCGATCGGCGAGAGCCAGCGGTCAGTAAAGAGCACGATGCGCGATCCTTGCTCGGCCGCCTGACGAGCAAAGCGGATCGTGTCGTTCTGGTAGCGGCGATAGTCATAGACGAAAAGCACGTCGCGCTTGCCGAGGTCGACAAGCTGATCGACCTGGTCGGCCTGACTGCCGTTGATCCAGCGCGTGTCGCCCCTGAGCTGCTTCATGTGCGACCAGAGGAGGCCCGCGAGAAAGCCGCTGAAGCGGCCGCCGAGGCAATGGATGCGAGCGCTCATGTCGGCCGCCGCATCCACGGCTGCCTCGAAGTCTTCCGAAGGCAGCATTTGCATCGAAGACTCCAGCGCATGGATGCTGGCGCGAAGGAAGTACTGGTAGAAGTTCTCTTGTTCCAGCGACGGGCGGCGCGCGTCGAGCATGGAGAGCGGCGAGCTCATGCGCTCTTGGACTTCACTGAGCAGCGCCTTCTGGAACTCCGGATAACCCTCAAAGCCCAGTGTGTTGGCAAAGCGCACGACGGTCGGATTGCTGACGCCGGCAGCGGCCGCGAGATGCGCGACCGTGTTCAGCCCTGCTGCCGGATAATTCGACAGAAGCTGCCTGACGATCTTCAGTTCCGAGCGCGTGAAGGTAATTGCGCCGTCTGTCAGTCGGTCCCGGATTGCCACGATTTCTGCCTCCCAAAAACGATGGCGTGAATTCCGATTTCTAATTTTTGTTACATAATTGCTAGCAGAGAATGTTTTTTGAAACAAGATTGACATTTGGTCGATCTGCGATAACGTTCATGTCGGGAACGGGCCCGAGCCAAAAAATACGCGGCCGGGCCAAAATCTGGGGGAATGCGGATGGTGCGCATCAGGCGAGAAACCGTCGTTGGTATCCTTGTAGCGTCGCTGCCGCTTTTGGCCGCTGCCGCCATCGCCTCGTTGTTCTTTCCGGGCAGCGGCGAGCGCCTGGTGACGCTTTACATGATCAACGTCATCGCCGTGCTCGGCATCGGCATCTATGCCGGCAATTCCGGTATCGTTTCCTTCGGCCACGTCGGCTTCATGGCGATCGGTGCCTATGCGTCGGGTCTGTTGACGCTAAATCCGATCATCCAAAAGACAGCGTTGCCACATCTGCCGGAATGGCTGGCCGGGATGGGCATGCCCTTCCTTCCGGCACTTGCGATTGCGCTTGTCGTGGTTGCGTTCGTCGCGGTGCTGATCGGCATTCCCGTGGCGCGCCTTGGCGGCTCATCGGCTTCGATCGCGACCCTTGGGTTCCTCGTCATCGTGCATGTTGTGCTCGTCGCCTCGACCGATTTCACCCGCGGCAGCCAGACCTTTTTTGGTATTCCCCGCGCGGTCAATCTCTGGGTGGCGGTGCCCTTTGCTATCGCTGCCGTGGTGGTTGCGCGTCTCTATCGGGATTCGAGTGCTGGCTTGAAGCTTCGGGCGTCGCGCGAAGACGAGATCGCCTCGAGCGCCGTCGGCGTCAATGTCAAACTGCAGCGCTTCTTCGCCTGGGTTCTCGGTGCGGTGCTTGCAGGCGCTGCTGGCGCCTTGCTGGCCCATTTCCTCGGAGCGTTTTCGCCGAAAGACTTCTACTTCAACCTCACCTTCATGCTTTTGGCGATGCTGATCCTCGGCGGTATCACCACCGTCTCGGGTGCCGTCGGCGGCGCTGCCGTAATCATGCTGATTGTCGAACTCCTGCGCAAACTCGAGGGTGGCGTCGATCTCGGCTTCCTCAAGCTGCCGACCGTCTTCGGCCTCACCGACATCGGGATCGGCGTGGCAATCCTCGTCGTGATGTACCGCCTGCAGGATGGCCTCTTCGGTGTGCGCGAACTTGACGAGCGCTTCGGCTGGTTCAAGCGCTCCACAGAGAAGGACGTTGTGCCGGTGAAAAGCGTGCCTGCGTCCGAGGCCGCTGCAGCCGGTCACGGCTCTCTCCGGGTCGAAAATCTCGGCAAGAAATTTGCCGGCCTCGTGGCGCTCGAGAACGCCAATTTCGAGATCAAGCCCGGTATCGTCACTGGCCTTATCGGCCCGAACGGTGCGGGCAAGTCCACGCTGATCAACAGTGTGTCCGGCGTCGTGCCGCCGTCGACGGGCCGCGTGCTGATCGATGGCCAGGATGTGGCGTCGCTTGCCGTTCACGCGGTTCCCGTCGCGGGCCTTGCCCGCACCTTCCAGAACATCCGTCTCTTCAAGAACCTAACGGTCATCGAGAACGTCACGGTCGCGGCGAGCGCCTTGAAGGCGGGCGGTGAGGATCCCGCTGCCCGTGCCTTGACGGTGCTTTCGGAAGTGGGCCTCGCGGAATTTGCCGACCGGCTGGCCGGCACGCTTTCCTACGGTGCGCAGAGGCGGCTAGAAATCGCCCGCGCGCTGGCGCTGAAACCGCGTTACCTGCTGCTCGACGAGCCGGCTGCCGGCATGAACCCGGCCGAGACCGAGGAATTGATGCATGTGCTCGACCGCATCCGCACGAAATACCGCCTCGGCCTGCTCGTCGTCGAGCATGACCTGAAGCTGATCATGCGGCTCTGCGATGTTGTCGTCGTGCTCAACAAGGGCCAGCAGATCGCCATCGGCACACCGGCGGAAATCCAGGCTAACCCTGATGTCATCGAGGCCTACATCGGCCGCCGCCGCTCAACGGCGCAGGCGCGCAACGCGCCCGTCGGGACCCCCGTTCTGCCGTCCGGCGCGCCGGGCCTGCATAAACCAGCATAAATCAAAAGAGGGAGCTTTTCGGATGAAGAAGAACGTCACGGCCCTGTGCCTCACAACCATGCTTGGCGGTATCGCGTTGTCGCCGCTACCCGCATTTGCAGACGATCTGGTTATCGGTCTTGCGACCGCACAGACCGGCGGTCTTGCACCCTATGACCAGCCGTCGCTGAAGGGTCTGGAAATGGCGGTCGAGGAGATCAATGCGGCCGGTGGTGCTGCCGGCAAATTCCCGATCAAGCTCGTCGCCAAGGATACGCGCTCGGATGCGGCGCAGACGGCGCTGGTGGCGCAGGAGCTGGTTGACGAAGGCGTCAAGATCGTGATCACGCCTTGCGATGCCGATCCGTCGATTGCTGCCGGCCAGGTGACGCAGGCAGCCCAGATCCCCGCCTTCTCCTTCTGCGCCACGACGCCGACCATGCCGCTTGCGGTGGGCGACTACATGTTTGGCAATTATCCGGCCGACAACGTCCAGGCCTCTGTTCTTGCGACCTACGCGTTCGAGAAGGGTTACAAGAAGGCCTACATCCTGAAGTCGCCGGATAGCGCCTATACTCTGAAGCTGCCGGAGTATTTCGCCGTTGCGTTCAAAGCCAAGGGCGGCGAACTGCTCGGTGAGGGCACCTACAGCATGGGCCAGCAGGACTTCGGCGCCGAGGTCACCAAGATCAAGGCGATGAACCCGGCGCCCGACGTCATCATGACGGCGGCCTACGAGCCGGATTTCCCAGCCTTCATCCGTCAGCTGCGCGGTGCAGGGGTGGCCACGCCGATCCTCGGCAGCGACGGCATCGATTCGCCCACGACCTTCGGCCTTGGTGCCACCGTCGACGGGGTTGTCTTTACAACCGCAGGCTTTGCCAGCGAAGGCAGCCCGCTTGCTGACTTCAATGTGAAGTACAAGGAAAAATACGGTCAGGTGCCGGATACGGTCTACATCGCCAACGGCTACGACCTTGGCAAGGTGATCGACGCGGCGGTGACGGAGGCAAACAGTATCGATCCGGTTGCCATACGCAACGCGATCGCCTCGCTCGAAAACGTCCAGGGTGTGACCGGCCCGATCAGCTATGCCGGCACGCAAGGGATGCCGATGCGCTCGGTATCGCTGGTGCAGATCGAAAGCGGCAATCGCCAGCTGATCAGTCAGGGCGTTCCGGCGGCCGCCGACGTTCCAGCCCCCTGATCGATCACCTGTGGTGGTCCCCGGATTTCCCCGGGGATCGTGCCTGTCTGCGCCGGCGGCGCTTTGCAATCCACGGCAAGGACTTTGCCCGATGATGATGAGTGAAATTCCCGTTCTGAAGCCGCTTCTGGAAGTGAGCGGCCTTAAGGTCGCCTATGGTGCGGTCGAAGCCCTGAAGGGTGTTGATCTCGCCGTCGGCAAAGGGCAGATCGTGACGTTGCTCGGCGCCAACGGCGCTGGCAAGAGCTCGACGCTGAACGCGCTTGTCGGTCTGGCGGGAAAGAAGGCCGGACGTGTGTCTTTCAACGGCCGGGATGTTTCCGGCCTCGCGCCGGAACAGATTGTCCGGCTCGGAATGACCTTGACGCCCGAGGGACGGCGCATCTTCCCGAGCCTCACCGTCGACGAACACCTGCTGCTCGGCGGCGCCATGCACAAGGCGCGTGGCGCGATATCAGAGGTGCGCGAAGACATGCTCTCGCGATTCCCGATCCTGAAAGAACGCCTCACCCAGAAGGCCGGCTCGCTCTCAGGGGGCGAACAGCAGATGCTCGCGATCGCCCGCTCGATGATGTCGTCGCCTGACTTGTTGCTGCTCGACGAGCCCTCGCTCGGCCTGGCGCCGCAGGTGGTGGATCTGATCTTCGACCTGATCGCCGGGCTGAGACAAAAGGGCCTGACGATCCTCCTGGTCGAGCAGAACGTCTCTCTGTCGCTCGAGATTGCTGACGCGGGCTACGTCATGGCCAATGGCCGGGTCGTGCTTTCGGGCACGGCCGCCGAACTGCGCAATTCAACCGAAATCCAGGGCGCCTATCTCGGCGCCTGAGCCGAGCGCGTGGAGGGTCAATTCATGGACATGTTCCTGCAGCAACTCGTCAATGCGCTCAGCCTCGGCGGCACTTATGCGCTTCTGGCGCTTGGCCTTGCGGTCGTCTTCTCGATCATGGGGCTCATCAATTTCGCCCATGGCGAACTGATGACGGCTGCCGGCTACGGCCTCTGCTTTGCCCTGTTGCTGGGCCTGCCGTTTCCGCTCGCCGTCTGTGCGGCTCTTTTGATCGCCATCGTGCTCGCCATGCTGATGGAGCGCATCGCCTTTCGGCCGGTGCGCGGCGCCAGTGGCACGACGCTGCTTCTAACGAGCTTTGCCGTCAGCGCGATCCTGCGCGTGATCTTCCAGAATTTCATTTCCGCCCGTCCGAAGCCGGTGCCGATGCCCGAGAGCTTTTCCGGCACGATCGAGATCGGCGGCCTGCATCTGGGCCTCATTCAGGGAACCTCGATCCTCGTCACGATCATCATGCTGGTCGGCCTGAACCTCTTCCTTCGCACGACCGTGCTCGGTCGTGCCATGCGTGCTGCATCCGAAGATTTCGCTATCGTTCGGCTGATGGGTATCCGCGCCAATGCGGTGGTCGCTACCGCCTTTGCGATCTCCGGCCTGCTTGCCGGCGTCGCCGGCATCCTCTGGGTGGCCCAGCGCGGCAGTGTCGATCCGTTGATGGGCTTCCTGCCAGTGCTCAAAGCCTTTATCGCCGCAATTATCGGTGGGCTCGGCAGCCTCTCCGGCGCTGTCGCTGGCGGCTTTCTGCTCGGCTTCATCGAAGTGTTCTTGCAAGCCTATCTGCCGGAAAGCCTGCTCAGCTACCGCGACGCCTTCACCATCCTGCTCGTCATCGGGGTTCTGCTCTTTGCTCCGCAGGGGTTGCTTGCAAAGAAGACCGTCATCAAGCTTTGATGTTCGCGAAAGCACCTGGTATCGGGATGATAGGGTCAGTGCAGACGCAAGCAATGGCAATGAGTTGGCATTGATCGTCCGCAATCACCTTGTGGGCTCGTCGAGGTCGGCAGGATTTGCGGCTTGCCCTTGGGCCCTGTCGTCTTCCCGTCATGGCACTTGGTATCAACGAATGGAATGGAAATGCCGCACATAGTCGTAAAGATGTTCCCTGGCCGCTCCGAGGAGCAGAAACAGGAATTCGCCGCGAAAGTGGTCGAAGCTGCGAAAACCATCCTAGGCTCAAGCGACGCTTCGCTTTCCGTTTCCATCTTGGAAGTGGATCCGGCGGAGTGGGATGCGAGTGTCTACGACCCGGAAATCGTGGCGAACGAAAGCACGCTCTATAAACGGCCGGGTTACGGGGCTCTCTCACAGTCGTAGGGGGTGATCGCCGAGGGCGTTTTTGAATGAAGCGGGGGTGCCATGCAAACCCCGCTCGCCTCGGCCACACGGCCACTTTGCCCGGCATGCTGACAGGATTGGAGTGTCCAATGTTCATTCATCTGCTGGCGCTGCCAGCGGAAGAGCGCGCTATTCAGGATGGGGTGGCGCACCAGGCATCTGCGCTCGCTCCGTAGGCGCAAACCCCGCGACCCGGATCTACGTCTGCACTTGTGATCGTCAGGCTGAGCTCGGATCCCACGTCGGTTTGTCAACCGTGGTGCAAGGTACAGCCCGCCAATTGGAATGACGAGCATTGAGCAGCGTTGAATTCCCGTCCACCACGAGCCACAGCCCGTTGCCAAGGGCGTGTACAGTGAGGGGTTTTCGCTTCTCCTGCTTGCCGCGCGCCGACGCAAGCATATAGCGGTTCGCGCTGATGATGCCTCGTTCGCGCATTCGCGCGTTAACAAGCTGCTCGAGCGGAATAAGCAGATGTGCTTCTCCAAGATCGAAGTAGAGCGAAGGATCATCCGGCAACCTTTCGAGCGCGGCCGCGATCTCTTGGTTCAACTCCATCTTTCCAACGGCGCCGTCGGCCTGGAGTGCTAGATACTTTCGCGACATTTCATCGGCTTTCATTCAGCGCTACAGCGACGAGCACTTCGCTGGGCCATCCCGGCCAGGACGACCCTGAAACGTGGTGTGCCAATGGGCGTGGGACCGTGCCTTGCTCGTCGGCATTCGGTACCATTATCGCTCATGATTGCTGGGTATCTATGTGAAATCGCACTGTCGGCTGTCCGACCGACAAATTTCAACTGTTCCCCAATGTGCATGCTAATTGTTGGGTCAATCGAAGGCTTTTCTTTCGCCTGCCAGGGGTCCACAGCGTTTGATGTGAAATCGGCCAATGAACCGATTTTTGCCATCTGAACGCTGCCGATCGCTTGAGTGCCTGCCTAGCTCAAAGGCCTTCGAGGGATCCTCCAGTGTCAGGCACCAATTGCTGCGCCGGTACCATCGAACAGCGAGGACCGGCTCTCGTCGATCCGGATCCCGACGGCTTCGCCAACGCGGAAAGGTGTGTCGGCCGGTGCGCTGACATTGATCAGGCCGAGCCGGCCGGCGCGAACGAAGACGCTCATATTGCCGCCGAGATACTCGCTCGCCTCGATGATGCCGCGGCAATGCCCAGTTTCCGGAGCAACCAGCGTCAAGTGCTCGGGCCTTGCGCCCAGTTTCTCGGGTTCGACCGTCCCTGGCATGGGAAGCGCTAGATCGCCTTCGCCGCTCAGGTCGAGGCGGCCGCCCTGGTCGCGCCGGCATGGCAGGAGGTTCATCTTTGGGCTGCCGATGAACTGCGCGACGAAAAGGTTCGCCGGCTTTTCGTAGAGGTCTCTCGGGCTACCCTGCTGCATGATCCGCCCGTCCTTCATCACGACGATCCGGTCGGCCAGCGTCATCGCCTCCACCTGGTCATGGGTTACATAGATCATGGTGGCGCCAAGCGTGCGATGCAGCTTGGCGATCTCAAGCCGCATATCGACGCGCAGCGCCGCATCGAGGTTTGAAAGCGGCTCGTCAAAGAGAAAGCCCACCGGCTCGCGCACAATTGCCCGCCCGATTGCGACTCGCTGGCGCTGGCCGCCCGAGAGTTCCTTTGGATAGCGGTCCAGAAGGGGCGTGAGCTTCAGCGTTTCCGCCGCTGCCTCGATCTTGGCCCTTGCGGTCGCCGACGGCACCTTGGCGAGCCTCAGGCCGAAGCCCATGTTCTGGCGCACCGTCATGTGCGGATAGAGCGCATAGGACTGGAAGACCATGGCGAGCTGACGATCGACCGGCGAAGCGGACGTCGCATCCCGCCCATTGATCAAAATCTGGCCGTCGGTCGTTGCCTCGAGACCCGCGATCATGCGCAACAGCGTTGACTTGCCGCAGCCGGAGGGCCCGACGATGACGACGAATTCACCGTCGGCGATCTCAAGGTCGAGCTCCCGGATGATCTCAACTGCGCCGTAGCGCTTTCCGGCTTTCCTGAGCGAAATCGTTCCCATGCGTGTCTCCTGGAATATCAACCCTTGACCGCGCCGGCGGTCATCGATCCACTGATCTGGCGGTACATCACGAGGCCGAGCAGCATTGGCGGCAAAGCGCCGACGACCATCACTGCCGATGCTACGCCCCACTGCACACCGCCGCCGCTTGCGGCAAAAAAGAAGGATGCGCCGACCGTGACCGGAACTGCCTTGGAGGTCGTCAGCATCAGGCCGAAGAGGAATTCGTTCCACGCGGTGATGAAGCCGAAGATCAGGCTGGTGACGATCGCCGGCCGGCAGAGCGGCATCACGACCTTGATGAGGATCTGCGTGCGGTTTGCACCATCCATGAGGGCAGCCTCGTCGAGTTCCGCGGGCAGGTCACGGATGGCGTTGACGAGGATGACGAGCGCAAGCGGCAGGTTGACGATCGTCAGGATCAGCCCCAGCCCCAGGCGCGTATCAAGCAGCGCAAGCCACTGGAACATCATGTAGAGCGGGATCGCGAAGATGATCAGCGGCACGGCGCGCAGGTTGACAATAAAGGGCAGGAGTGTGCGTTCGCCAATCTTGCCGCGGGCAATCGCGTAGGCTGCGGGGAGCGCCAGCGCCACGGCAAGTACCGTTCCCATCAGCGCCACAGCAAGGCTGTTGAACAGATAGAGGAAGATGTTCAGCCGATCGGAGACCTCGAACACGGCGCGGTAGTTCTCAAATGTCGGGGCCTGCACCCAGAGGCCGGGGTTTCCGGAAAGCTCGCGCGCACTCTTGAACGAGGTGGAAAGCGTCACCAGCACCGGAAAGTTCAAGCCGATGGCGGCAACAGCGAACACGAACCAACGGAGTACTGACATCATCGCTTGGCTCCTTTCCGCCGGCTGGCGAGAGCATTGAGGCCATAAAGCACGGCGAAGGAGGCGACGAACAGGACGACTGAGGCGGCAACCGCCTTGCCGATGGCGCCCTGCTTGAAGAAGGCCTCATAGATGTAGATCGACAGCGATGCCGTCGATCCGCCGGGACCGCTCCCGGTCAACACATAGACGTTGTCAAAGACCCGGAAGCCGTCGATGAAGCGGATAAGCAACGCGGCCGCGATCGTAGGGCCCATCATCGGCAGTTCGATGAACCACAGGCGCTGCAGGCTTCGCGCCCCGTCCATTGCGGATGCTTCGGCAATCTCGGAAGGGATCGCCTGATAGGCCATGTAGAAAAGCAGCAGCGTGAATGGTGTCCACTGCAACGTCTCAACGACGACCAGGGTCCAGAAGGCGGAGCCGGGCCCAAGGAACGAGATGCTGGCGCCGAAATAGGTCCAGAGATAATAAGGTACCGGCCCGACGAATTCGTGCAGGACAAGGCGGTACATCAGGCCGACCAGTGCCGGCGCGACCATGAGCGGCAGCATCAGGATCGCCATCAGCCAGCTCCGTTTTTCGATGAGCGGCGACAGGAAGATCGCCAGCGACAGCCCGAGCAGGCATTCGAGAATAGCGGTCAAGAGGCCGAAGCGCAGCGAGAACCAGCTTGCCTGCCAGAAAGCCGCATCGCTCCAGACCGAGAGAAAGTTCTTGAGCCCGGTAAACGTCGGCTGGCGCAGCGTCTCGAAGGAGACCTCGGAGACCGAATAGATCAGATTGACGAGGGCCGGGAAGCCCAGGAAAACGAGCAGGAAGAGGACGAGCGGCGTGGCGAGCAGCCGGAACTCAGGGGCATTGGATTGCGGTCTGGCTATCGTCATGGCACCGATCTGTGTCTGTTGTCGGTCGGGCAAGGGGACGCAAGGTGTTTCCTCGGTCCACTTGCCTGTTACAGGAGATCTAGCCAGCCCAAATCCTTGAGCTGGATGGCTCTTTGGCACCGCGGACGCGGCGCACCTGGATCCCGTGTGGAGCACTGGCAAGTGGGGTGGAGAAAGATTCCCCGGTACCCGCTTGTCGTTGAGAGCTGCGGCCTCCTGGTGGACGCCGCAACCCTTTCACTTACTTCAGCAGGTCTGCCATGCCCTTTTCGGTGTTAGCGAGCGCATCCTCGATCGATTGCTGGCCGGACCAGTAGCCGGTGAACTCCTTGGCCTGCAGTTCGTAGACCGACAGCGCCTTGGCTGACGTAGCACCGTTCATGACGTAACCGTACTTGCCGGCGAATTCGCCGAGCTTGACGAGATCAGGCCGGGAATCGGCGACCTCAACGACCACTTCCGGCGTCAGGGCTGGTGCGCCGTTGTTTTTGGCGTAGATCAGCGCGGCTTCCTTGGAAGACAGCCACTTCACGAACTTGGCCGCACCCTCCTTGTTTTCGGCATTCTTGTTGAGGCCGAAACCGAGGCCGTGGATATGGGTGAAGCGCCCTTGAGGACCTGCAGGTGGTGCGACCGTTTCGGTCACGTCTGCCACAGCAGGGGATTTCTCCTTGCTCGTCAGGTCGCCGGCTGCCGCATTCCATTGCAGCATTGCGGCCACTTGGCCAGACGCAAACGCGGCATTCGCCTCGGCAAATTCGTAAGACAGTGAGTCCTTCGGTGATGCGCCATTGTCGTAGAGCAGCTTGTAGATCTCGAGGCCCTTTCGATAGGCATCGGAGTTCACGGTGATCTTGCCGCTGTCGTCCATCCAGTTCGCACCATAGGCGCGTGGTACCGACTGCCAGACCATGATGTTGAAGAGAAGGTTCTTGAGCTGCAGCACCGTGCCGTAGCGGGTCGGGCTGTCCGGGTTGACCGCCTGAGTGAAGTAGAGCGCGGTGGCGGCGTAATCGTCCCAGGTCCACTCGTCCGGGATCTTGGGCTCCAGCTTCTTGCCGAGATACTTCTCCGAGATCTCGGCATATTTCGCCTTGCCGGCGTCATCTTTCAGCAGGGCCTCGATCAGGTCCTTGCGGAAATACATGAAGTGAAGCGAGAGATCGGTTGGCACGCCATATTGCTTGCCCTGGTACTGCATGGTCGACAGTACGGAATCGCCATAGACCGCCTTGGCTTCGCCCGAAAGTTCGACCGGCTCCATGAACGGCGCGTAACGGCCGATCGAATAGGTAGCGAGCAGGTTGAGGTCGAAGGCCTTCGAGCCAGCGGCGAGATCGGCCTGCAGTTTGTCCCAGAAGCCGTCTCGGTTGAAGAACAGAAGTTCGACCTTGTCGTTCTCGGCAACGTCTGACTTGGCGTTGTAGGCGTCGGCGGCGGCCCGCAGTGCCGTTTCTTCCGGGCCGCCCGGCCAGCCGAGCACCGTTACTTCCGCAAGGGCCGGCGTGGCCGCCAGCAGGCTCGCAATACCCGCTGCGGCGAGCAGCGCACGTCTTTTCGTTGTCGCAAATGTCATTTTTGGTTCTCCCTCAAGTTTTGTTGACGCTCTGCAAGATTAGCAACGCCGATCACCCCTGCATTCTCCCCAAGGGCGGCGGCGTGTAGCGATGGTCGAAGGCGTGGTGGCACCGGTTCCAGTGCGCGTTCGACGGCGGCGAGATAGCCTTCGGCCAGGCCGATGCTGCCACCGATGACGATGCGTTTCGGGTCCAGTGTGAGCTGGATGTTGCGGCAGAGCAGCGCGGTTCGCCCCGCGGATGTTTCGATGATGCGCCTGGCCCAGTCATCGGCATTTCGGGCCGCGGCAAAGACGTCGCGCGCGGTGGCGCCGGATTGGTGGGGGGATGCCTCCCTGGCGATCCAGTGGCCGGACACGCGATCTTCGAGCACATCATCAGCCCATTCGGCACTACGCGATTGGCCGAAGTGTCCGGCGAGGCCCTCGAGCAGACGCCCGTTCAGGACGATGCCGCCGCCGATGCCGGTGGAGATCGTCAGGAAGACCATGTCTTCGCGGTTGCCTGCGCCAAAGGCGTATTCACCCCAGGCGGCCGCATGGGCGTCGTTTGCAGCCAGTACCGGCACGTCAGCAAGTCGTTCGATCGTCGCTGTCAGCGGAAACCGATCAGGTATGGCGAGTGTGTTGCGGTTGAGCGCTGACCATTGGCCGTTATCGACAATGCCAGTGACCGCGGCGCCGATCGAGCCGTACGCACCGCGCCAGGACGCGATCGCACCGAAGAGTGCGGCGAGCCACTGGGTCGGGTCGCCTTCGCGGGGCGTCGGCATCCGGTGCGTGTCGACGATCTCTGTTCCCCGGATAAGGGCAGCCAGCATCTTCGTGCCGCCGACATCGATCGAAAGAACGGTCCGGGGCTCAGTCATGATCAAGCCTCGCTTCCGGCAAGCGTTTGATCGAGCGCCTGCCGGAACCACGCCGTCACATGTTCGGGACGCGTGATCGCGGAACCGACGACGACAGTGAAGGCCCCCGCCTGCAGCGCCTGAGCAGCCTGTTCGGGCGTGCGCACACAGCCTTCGGCAACCACGTGAGGGGTGAGGCCACGCATGGCGGCGATGAGCGCGAAGTCCGGCTCCGTCGGCTCGACCGGTCCGGTGTAGCCAGCAAGGGTTGAGCCGACGATCTCGGCACCTTCGGCAAGTGCGCGCTCGGCGTCGGCGAAAACAGAGCAATCCGCCATGGCGATCTTGCCGCCGGCGTGAATGCGTTCGATCAGCGTCCTGGTCGCAACCGGCCGTTCGCGAGCAGTGGCATCATAGGCGATGATATCGGCGCCGGCTGCCGCCAGAGCATCGACGTCCTCGACAAAGGGGGTGATACGGATCGGCGACGTCTCCAGGTCGCGTTTGACGAGGCCGATAATTGGCCGATCGGTCGCCTGGCGCACGGCGCGAACATAGTCTGCAGATTCGATGCGAAGGGCGGTTGCGCCGCCGTCGAGCGCGGCCAAGGCGAAACCGACAACCATGGCGGCATTGTCCATGACGCCGCCTTTCACCGGTTGGCAAGAAACGATCAGACCGTGCTTGAGGCTATGGATGTCGAAGGTCACGCAGGCTCTCCCAATGGAGGCTTCACGGTAACAGTGTAAGACCAGATTGCAACAGGAATTATACTGGTATTACCTCATCAGCTCGATAACGAAGTCGTAGACGTCACCCCGGTACTTGGTCTGGGTGAATTCGACAATCTGCCCATCGGCCAGGAAACAGCGCCGCTCCATGACGAGCAGGCTCGTGTCTTCGGGCGTTGCGAGCAGGCGTCGCTCTTCATCGCTTGCAGGCTTTGCCTGCATGCGCTGCAGTGCCCGGACAGGCAAAGCGCCGTGGGCTGCGAGATATTCGTACAATGACGCGCCGATGGCGTCCGGATCCGGCACAAAGCGGGCGGGAAGCGATGCCGTTTCGATCGCGATCGGCGTGTCGTTGGCCGTCCTCAATCGTCTAAGGCGTACGATTTTTTCTCCCGCCGGAATGCCAAGCGCCATCATTTCAGCGGGTGACGGGCGGCTGATTTCACGTGAGATCCAGGTGCAACCGGGTTCCAGCCCGCGCGAGCGCATATCTTCGGAGAAGCTCGTCATCGTGGCCAGGGATTTCTCGACACGTGATGAAACAACGGTCTTTGCCCCCTGGCGGCGGTCAAGCAGGCCATCGGCGACGAGCCCTTCGATCGCCTTGCGCACCGTCACGCGCGAAATCGAAAGGCCCTCGCTCAAGTCCCGCTCGCTGGGGATGACCGAACCGCGGCGGAGTGTCGAGGCGCTGATGGCCTGTTTGATCGCCTCTTCAAGGCGGCGATAGAGCGGCTCGCCGCTGTCGCCCGACATTTGGCTGGCAAGAAACTCGAGCGTTGTCTGATCGTTCATGGGGATCACCTTTCCGGATGACCCCTTATGCAAAATTTTTCATAGGTTTTAAACTGGTATTGTCGAAATCGGCCTCAGCGACACATGCCGGGCCAATGTGCGCCGCCGATCCGTGGCGGCAAACGGCGTCCTGCACGAGCCTAAAGCAGTGCCACTATCGCTGCGATGAACAGCATTGCGAGCACCGCGAGTGCAAGGTGGAGTAGGTTCGCCCGGTGGCTTTGGCTTCTAAAAGTTCGCGCCATGTTCTTTACCTCACCATCTGACATGTAACGCACAGCTCTCATGATGGTTCATGGCCATCGCAGCTGAACCGCCGGCTGGCGACCGCCTATGCGTTTCCCACATGGGAGCGCTGAGTTTTGAGCGCTGCAACTCACGGAAAGCCTGAGCTATAAGGTGTTCATCGAAGCGAAACGAGGCGCCACGGACTGGCAGCCAGGCTTCGAAAGCCCATTGA
>Ga0102591_1000518_pt1 | contig 72268 bp, 68 predicted proteins | sample AraplaCol_mCL_r2_2_FD_76860 | JGI IMG/M metagenome (GOLD analysis project Ga0102591, IMG submission 76860) | Arabidopsis root microbial communities from North Carolina, USA - plate scrape MF_Col_mCL_r2 (SPADES assembly) (version 2) | ecosystem: Host-associated > Plants > Roots > Endosphere... | reverse complement strand
GAAGATCGCGCTGCGCCGCGCGATCGCACTGGGCGTCGACGTCGAGCGCCAGGTGCGGCTGCCCCGCAAGGGCCAGGCGATTCCGGCGCAGGGGATCATCTCGCCGGGCGTGACCGGCTATGACAAGGCCTTCAAGACCGAGATGAGCCAGTACGATCCGGCCCGCGCCAAGGCGCTGCTGGACCTGTACGGCTACGTCGACAAGGACGGCGACGGCTGGCGCGACCTGCCCGACGGCAGCCCGCTGGTGCTCGAGTACGCGACCCAGCCCGATGGCCGCAACCGGCAGCTCGTGGAGCTGTGGCAGAAGGACATGGATGCGCTGAAGATCCGCATCAAGTTCAAGATCGCCAAGTGGCCGGAGAACCTGAAGGCCGCCAATGCCGGCAAGCTGCAAATGTGGGGCATGGGCTGGAGCGCCGACATCCCCGATGGCGAGAACTTCCTGGGCTTGGCCTATGGCGGCAGCCGGGGCCAGTCGAACAAGGCCCGCTTCGACCTGCCCGAATTCAACGCGCTGTATCGCAAGCAGCATTCGATGGTCGACGGCCCCGAGCGCGTGGCGGTGATGCAGGACGCGCAGCGGCTGCTGACGGCCTACATGCCCTACAAGGTCGAGGTGCACCGCATCTACACCGACATCACCCAGCCCTGGGTGCTGGGCTACGACAAGAACCTGTACCAGCGCGACTTCTACTCCTACGTCGACATCGACACCGACGCGCTGGCCCAGGCCCACGCCAAGAAGCACTGACCCGACGCCGCGCCATGACCATGCCCCGCGCCCGATTCCTTCCCTCGATGCTGCGCGGGGCCGCCCTGGCGGTCGCCGCCGCGCTGGCGTTGTCCTGCGCGCAGGCCGCCCCGGAGGCGCCGCCCAAGGTGCTGCGCTACGCGTTCCGCGTCGCGGAGACCGGCTTCGATCCGGCCAAGATCACCGATCTCTACTCGCGCATGATCACGCCCCACATCTTCGAGGGCCTCTACACCTACGACCAACTGGCGCGTCCCGCGAAGATGAAGCCGCTGACCGCGGCGGCACTGCCGGAGAGCGCCGACGACTACAAGCTGTGGACCGTGCGGCTGCGCCCCGGCATCCTGTTCGCGCAGGACCCGGCGTTCAAGGGCAAGCCGCGCGAGCTGACGGCCCAGGACTACGTCTACACCTTCAAGCGCTTCGCCGATCCGGCCGTGGCGTCGCCGTCGTGGAGCGAGGTGGAGGAGCTCGAGCTGGTCGGGCTCAACGAGTACCACGCGCAGGTGCGCAAGTCTGGCAAGCCCTTCGACTACGACAAGCCCATCGAGGGCCTGCGCGCGCTGGATCGCTACACGCTCCAGTTCAGGACCAAGGAGACGCGGCCGCGCCTGATGGAGGTGTTCGCGCAGGGCGACCTGTACGGTGCGGTCGCGCGCGAGGTCATCGAGGCCTATCCGGGCGACTCGATGGCGCATCCGGTGGGCACGGGCCCCTTCGTGCTCAAGCAGTGGCGGCGCTCGTCGATGATGGTGCTGGAGCGCAACCCGCATTACCGCGAGCGCTTCTACGACCAGGAGGTCGACCCCGCGCCCGACGACGCCGAGGGCCAGGCGCTGAAGCAGCGCTTCAAGGGCCGCCGCCTGCCGATGATCGATCGCGTCGAGGTCGGCGTGATCGAGGAGAACCAGCCGCGCTGGCTGTCCTTCCTCAATGGCGAGTACGACTTCATCGAGCGCACGCCCGAGGACTTCATCAACCAGGCGATGCCCAACGGCCAGCTCGCGCCCAACCTCGCCAAGCAAGGCAAGCATGCGTACCGGACGGTGGCCTCGGACGTGCTGTTCACCGTGTTCAACATGGAGGACCCGCTGGTGGGCGGCTACACGCCGGACAAGATCGCGCTGCGGCGCGCGATCTCGCTGGCCATCGACGTCGAGCGCGAGCTGCGACTGGTGCGCCGCGGCCAGGCGATCCCGGCCCAGTCGCTCTACATGCCGGGCACGACCGGCTACGACGCCGCGTTCAAGAGCGACATGAGCAGCTTCGATCCGGCGCGCGCGAAGGCCTTGCTCGACCTCTACGGCTATGTCGACAAGGACGGCGACGGCTGGCGCGACCAGCCCGACGGCTCGCCGCTGGTGCTGGAAAGCCTGACCACGCCGGAGCAGTTCCAGCGCCAGATCGACGAGATCGTCCAGAAGAACCTCAACGCGGTGGGGCTGCGCATCGCGTTCAAGCCGGCCAAGTGGCCCGAGAACCTCAAGGCGTTGCGGGCCGGCCGCTACCAGATCTGGTCGCTGGCGACCTCGGCGGCCAAGCCCGATGGGCAGGACTCGCTGGCGCGCATGTACAGCGGCCAGATCGGCGCGCAGAACTACGCGCGCTTCCGGCTGCCGGCCGTCGACAAGCTCTACGACGAGGCGTCGCACCTGCCCGACGGTCCGGAGCGGCTCAAGCTCTTCGACGAGACCAAGCGCTACGCCACCGCCTACATGCCCTACAAGTACCGCGGCCACCGCTTCATCACCGACATCGCCCAGCCGCAGGTCATCGGGTATCGCCGCCCGCAGTTCTGGCAGAACTGGTGGGAGTACGTGGACATCGATCCCGACGCCGCCGCGAAGTTCAAGCACTAGCCCCTCGTCCGATGCAGGTCCCGATCCCGATGCGCGCACGCTTCTCCGCCCTGGTCACCGCATGGATGCTGGGCGCCGCGGCCCTCGCGACGGGTACCGCCGCGCTGGCGGCTCCGTCCGCGGCTCCCGCGGCCAGCAAGACCGCGCCGGCCACGGCGCCCGCCGCACAGGAGAAGGTGCTGCGCTACGCCTTCCTCGTCGCCGAGACCGGCTTCGATCCCGCGCAGGTCAGCGACCTGTATTCGCGCATCGTCACGGCCCACATCTTCGAGTCGCTCTACAACTACGACTACCTGGCGCGGCCGTTCAAGCTCAAGCCCAACACGGCCGCCGCGATGCCGGAGCCCTCCGACGATTTCCGCACCTGGACCATCCGGCTGCGCCCCGGCATCCATTTCGCCGACGATCCCGTCTTCAAGGGCCGCAAGCGCGAGCTGACCGCCGAGGACTACGTCTACAGCCTCAAGCGCTTCTACGACCCGGCGACCAAGAGTCCGCTGTATTCGAGCTTCAAGCAGGAGGGGCTGCTCGGTCTGGAGGAGTTGCGCGCGGCAGCGCTGAAGTCCAGGCAGCCCTTCGACTACGACAAGCCCGTCGAAGGCGTGCGCGCGCTGGACCGCTACACGCTGCAGTTCAAGCTGGCGGAGCCGCGGCCGCGCTTCATCTACAACCTCGCGGGCGGCGACACCTACGGCGCGGTCGCGCGCGAGGTGATCGAGGGCTATCCGGGCAAGTCGATGGAGCACCCGGTGGGCACGGGCCCCTTCCAGCTGGACCGCTGGCGGCGCGGCTCGCTGATCCGGCTGGTGCGCAACCCCGGCTATCGCGACGTCTACTACGACGCGCAGCCCAACCCGGACGACACCGAGGGGCAGGCGCTGCTGGCGCGCTTCAAGGGCCGCAAGCTGCCGATGGTGGATGCGGTCGAGATCAGCATCATCGAAGCGAGCCAGCCGCGCTGGCTGTCCTTCCTGAATCGCGAGTTCGATCTGCTGTACCTGCTGCCCGAGGAGTACGCCGACGTGGCGATGCCGCACGGCCAGCTCGCGCCCAACCTCGCCAAGCAGGGGATGCAGCTGTATCGCGTGCTCGCGAGCGATCGCACGATGTACTACTTCAACATGGAGGACCCGGTGGTGGGCGGCTACACGCCGGAGAAGGTCGCGCTGCGGCGCGCGATCGGCCTGGCCACCGACGTGCCCACCGAGATCGCCACCACGCGCCGCCACCAGGCGGTGCCGGCGCAGTCGGTGGTCGCGCCGATGAGCTGGGGCTACGACCCCGATTACAAGAGCGAGAACAGCGATTACGACCTGGCGCGCGCCAAGGCGCTGCTCGACACCTACGGCTACGTCGACCGGGACGGCGACGGCTGGCGCGACAAGCCCGACGGCAGCCCGCTGGTGCTGGAGGTGGCATCGACGCCGGACTCCCGCTCCAAGCCTTTCGACGAGCTCTGGAAGCGCGACATGGACCGGCTGGGCGTGCAGGTGCGCATCCGGCTGGCGCAGTGGCCGGAGAACCTGAAGTCCGCGCGCGCGGGCCAGTTGATGATCTGGCAGCTGGGCTTCAACAGCTCGACGCCGGACGCGCAGCTGGGGCTGGAGCTGCTGTACGGGCCGGCCTCGGGCGGGCAGAACCTGGGCCGGTTCAAGCTGGATCGCTACGACGAGATCTACCGCCGCATGATGGTGCTGCCCGACGGCCCCGAGCGCGCCGCGCTGCTGCGCGAGGCGCAGAAGCTGCTGACCGCCTACATGCCGCAGAAGTACCGCGTGCACCGGATCGTGTCGGACCTCGCGCAGCCGTGGCTGATCGGCTTTCGCCGGCCCTACTTCAACCAGATCTTCTGGCCCTATGTCGACATCGAGACGGAGAAGCTGCCCAGGCGCTGAGCGCTCCCAGGGCGCGCCGCGGTCGCCTGCGTGACGGGCAGGCGGTGGCGGTCCGCGCTACCGTCGCGGGATCCGGAAAGGAGACCGCATGCTCCCCTCGACATCCTTGGCGCCCACGCCCCAGATCGAGCACTACCGCCGCTTCCTGCGCGAGCGATGCGGGTTGGTCTTCGAGGACTACGCCGCGCTGTGGCGCTGGTCGGTGACCGAGCTCGACGCGTTCTGGCGCAGCATCTGGGATCACTTCGACCTGCGATCGGAGACGCCGTTCGAGCACGCGCTCGACGAGGAACGCATGCCCGGCGCGGTGTGGTTCCACGGCGCGACGCTGAACATCGCGGCGCAGGCGCTGCGCCATGCCGACGCGGCCGAAGTGGCGGGGCATCCGGCGATCGTGCACGCCAACGAGGCGATGCTGGCGCGCGGCGAACTCGGCGAACTGCGCTGGCCGGCCTTGCGCCGGCAGGTGGGGGCGCTCGCGGCCTCTCTGCACGAATTGGGGGTGCGGCGCGGTGATCGCGTGGTGGCCTATCTGCCGAACGTGCCGCAGACGGCGGTCGCCTTCCTGGCGGTGGCGAGCCTGGGCGCCGTGTGGTCGGTCTGCTCGCCGGACATGGGGCCGGTGGCGGTGCTGGACCGCTTCCGTCAGATCGAGCCCAAGCTGCTGATCGCCGCCGATGGCGTGCGCTACGCCGGACAGGACATCGACCGGATGGGGATGCTCGCCCAGTTGCTCGACGAACTGCCGACGGTGACCGACGTCGTGCTGCTGGCCAACCTCGACGAGCAGGCCGATCCGGCGCTGCTGGCCGGCGCATCGGGCGCGGGGCGGCGCGCGCATCGCTGGGACGCGCTGATCGCCAACGAGCGCATCCGCGAGCCCGAGGCCGTGCCCTTCGACCATCCGCTGTGGATCGTCTATTCGAGCGGCACCACCGGGCTGCCCAAGCCGATCGTGCATGGCCACGGCGGCGTGCTGCTGGAGATGCTCAAGGGCGCGATCCACAACAACGTCGGCGCGACGGTCGAGACGGGCGACCGCTTCCACTGGTACAGCTCGACCGGCTGGATCATGTGGAACTGCCAGGTCGGCGCGCTGATGGGCGGGACGACGATCTGCCTGTTCGACGGCAGCCCCGCGGGGCCCAAGGACGCGCCGGACTGGAGCACGCTGTGGCGATTCGCGGCGCTCTCGGGCGCCAGCTTCTTCGGCGCGGGCGCGGCGTTCTACGCCAGTTGCCTGAAGGCGGGCGTCGAGCCGATGCGCCATGGCGACCTCAGCCGGCTGCGCGCGATCGGCAGCACCGGGAGCCCGCTCGCCGACGAGAGCTACGACTGGATCTGGACCCACTGTCCGAAGGTCGACGGCCGGCCGATCTGGATCTGCATCATCAGCGGCGGCACGGACTTCGCCGGCGCCTTCCTGACCGGGCTGATCACCGAGCCGCTGGTGCGCGGGCAGATGCAGGTGCGGAGTCTGGGCGCGGCGGTGCATGCGTTCTCGGAGCCTGATGAGCGGGGTCTGGGCCGGCCCTTGATCGATGAGGTCGGTGAGCTCGTCTGCACGCGGCCGATGCCGTCGATGCCGCTGTACTTCTGGGGCGACAAGGACAACGAGCGCTACCTGTCGAGCTACTTCGACATGTACCGGGGGCCGAATGGCGAGGGGATCTGGCGGCATGGCGATTGGCTGCGGATCACGCCGTCGGGCGGCGGGGTCATCTACGGGCGCTCGGACGCGACGATCAACCGGCATGGCATCCGCATGGGCACGGCGGAGCTGTACCGCGCGGTGGAGGCGCATCCCGAGGTGATGGACAGTCTGGTCGTGGACCTGGAGTACCTGGGGCGTCCGAGCTGTCTGCTGCTGTTCGTGCATCTGCGCGAGGGCGTGTCGCTGGACGCGGCCCTGCAGCAGCGCTTGCGGGAGTCGATCAAGAAGGCGCTGTCGGCGCGCCATGTGCCGGACGAGATCCACCAGGTCGAGGCGATTCCGCGCACGCTCTCGGGGAAGAAGATGGAGCTGCCGATCAAGAAGCTCCTGCTCGGCGCCGCGGCGGAACAGGTCATGAAGCGCGATGCCATGGCGAACGCGGACGCGGTGGCTTGGTATCAGCGTTTCGCCGAGGGTCGGGGGTAGCTGCTTGCAGTCGCGAGCGGCTGGCTGCCGTCGCCATTGGGTTCGTTGTGTTCATGGCTTGTTCCTTTGAAGATGTGGATCGTTGTAGGCATATCGGGTCAATGCGCATCGCCAGGCCGTGCGGCGATCGTTACAGTGCGAGCCCGTCTCAACGCCCGCTCGAGGCCTTCTGGTGAAACTGAAATTCGCATTGCCCGTCCTCTTCATCCTGTCGTTGCTGCAAGGGGCGCTCGCTGGTGTCGCCAGGGTCCGCAGCGGAGCCGCAGGGTGGGTGGATTGGGCGATCACGCTGGCTTTCGTGGTGATCGTGTACCTCTGGTACCGCCACGATTCGCGGGAGCGCCGCTATCCAGGCAGTGCGCTGTTGGGCGGAGGGGTGATCCTCGTTTCCTTCATTGCCGTGCCGGTCTATCTGTACCGGTCCCGTCCGTCCGGCCAACGCGCGAAGCCCATGCTGGCGTTCTTCGGATTGCTGATCCTGTCGGTCGTCGTCAGTGGCGTCGCGGCGGAGCTGGCCGCGAAATTCGCCGCGTCGTCGTAAGCAGCTCGGGATCTGCCATGTCAGCGAACAGCGCGCGCGGGTGGCGAAGCGCGTGGATCAGGCTCTCGAACGAGTCCACGGCGCTGGACGTCTGGCATGCGCTCGAGGGCGTGGCTTGAAGCAATCGGGACATGGCCTCCATGAACGGCTCCTTCGTGGCGGGCCCCATGACCCGAAGGCTCGCAGTGTCGACACGCGATGACGCGATGTCTTTCCTCCGAATTGCGGGACCGATGGGGGAACTGATTCAGGGAGGTCGGTCCCCCTGCGCATACTGATCAGAGTCATTGCGCCATCCAGGGTTTCATGACGCCCGCGCGTCGGTTCCGCGACGCGACCCTGCTTCCCGCGACAAGCGCGTGCAAGGCAGGTTCCAGGCCCGCCGATGACACCGGTCCTTCACCGGTCTGTCACCGCGCCGCTCGAACATCCGCCGCCACATCTGCCGCTTCCTCCCCCTGGAGCCCTCATGCGCAAGCCCCTTGTCCGTTCCCTCGCCCGTGCGTGCCTGCCGCTGCTGCTGGCCGCCGCCGCGCCGTTCGCCTCGGCCACCGTCGTGACCTTCGACGACCTCGCCGCCGACGGCCTCGTCCCTGCCCATTACGCCGGCCTGGACTGGTCCGCCAGCTCCTGGTTCCAGTTCTCCGGCGAGCAGTCGCCCTACAGCGCTCACTCCGGCGACCGCCGCGCCACGCTGGGCTTTGACGGCGCCAGCGCCACCAGCGCCATCGGCTTCCTGACCCCGAGCACCTTCCAGGGCGCCTGGTTCGCCGGCTTCGACGGCGTGAACATCGCCATCGACCTGTACCGCGGCGGCTCGCTGGTCGCCTCGACCGGGGCGCTGAACCTGGGCGAGACGCCCGCCTTCCTGTCCAGCGGCTACACCGGCCCGGTCGACCGCCTGGTCTTTCGCAGCAACGACCCCGCCTTCTTCGTCATGGACGACCTGACTTTCGCCGCCGCCGTCCCCGAGCCCGCCTCCGGCGCGCTGGCGCTGGGCGGCCTGGCGGCCGCCGCGCTCGTGATCCGCCGCCGCAAGGCTTCGCAACCCACGGTCTGAGGAGCCCGCCATGACGCAGCAGCAAGCGCCCCGCCGCCAGTTCCTCCGCGCCGTCGCCACCGCGGCCGGCGCCACCGCCGCGATGACCAGTTTCCCGCCGGCCATCGCCCGCGCCCTGTCCATCAAGGCCGCCGTGCGCACCGGCACGATCCGGGACGTCGAACACATCGTCATCCTGACCCAGGAGAACCGCTCCTTCGACCACTACTTCGGCACGATGAACGGCGTGCGCGGCTTCGCCGACCCGTTCCCGGCGCCGGTGGCCGACTCCGCGAACGTCAAGGGCCGCAACGTCTGGATCCAGCCCACCGCCAACAACGCGGCGCCCGGCGCGATCGCGCCCTTCCACCTGAACACCGCCCAGAACTTCGCGTTCATGCGGGTCAGCGGCACGCCGCACTCGTGGACCGACGCGCAGGCCGCCTGGGACCACGGCCGCATGAACAACTGGCCCAAGGCCAAGCAGAACCACGCGATGGGCTACTTCAAGGAGCAGGAGCTGCCTTTCCAGTTCGCCCTGGCCAATGCGTTCACGCTCTGCGACGCCTATCACTGCGCCACGCAGACCGGCACCAACACCAACCGCCTGTTCATCTGGACCGGCACCAACGATCCGCTGCGCAAGGGCAACGGGCCGTCGACCGACAACAGCCACGACTGGTTCAATCCGAACCCGCTCGACGACTACACCTGGACCACCTACCCCGAGCGGCTGCAGGCGGCCGGCATCAGCTGGCAGGTCTACCAGAACATGGCGGACAACTTCACCGACAACTCGCTGGCCGGGTTCAAGGTGTTCCGCGATGGCTGGTACAACCGGCCGGGCTACTCGCAGGCGCTGAAGGACCGCGGCATCTCGACGCGCGATCTGGACCTGCTGCGCGACGACGTCATCAACAACCGCTTGCCGGCCGTGTCCTGGGTGGTCGCGACGGCCGAGGGCTCCGAGCATCCCGGCCCGTCGAGCCCGGCGCAGGGCGCGGACTACACCGCCAAGGTGCTGGACGCGCTGACCGCCAATCCGGAGGTCTGGGCCAGGACGGTGCTGTTCATCAACTTCGACGAGAACGACGGCTTCTTCGACCACATGCCGCCGCCGGCCGCGCCGTCCTGCGTGAGCTGGAACGCCGACCCGGCACAGGCCGTGCTGGCGGGGGGCTCGACGGTCGACACCACCGGCGAGTACTGCGAGATCCTCAACGGCGCCTCGCCCGCCTATCTGCACCGTCCCTACGGCATGGGCCCGCGCGTGCCGCTGTACATCGTGTCGCCGTGGAGCAAGGGCGGCTGGGTCAACTCGCAGGTGTCGGACCACACGTCGGTACTGCGCTTCATCGAAGCGCGCTTCGGCGTCATGGAACCCAATATCGGCGCCTGGCGCCGCGCGGTGGCGGGCGACCTGACCTCGTGCTTCAACTTCGCCGATCCGGAGGACAGCGAGTTCTTCTCGAAGCTGCCGGCCACCGTGGCGCTGGCCAACCAGGCGCGGGCGCTGCCGGGCACCACCACGCCGCCGGTTCCCGGCGCGCTGGCGTTGCCGGCGCAAGCGGCGGGCGTGCGTCCGGCCCGCGCGCTGCCGTACGACCTGCAGGTGGCGTGCGCGCTGACGCCTGGCGCAGGGCCGAACGCCACGTCCATCGCGCTGAGCTTCCAGAACACCGGGCGTGCCGCGGCGGTATTCCATGTCTATGACCGCACGCGGCTGAGCGAGATTCCGCGCCGCTACACGGTGGAGGCCGGCAAGCAGCTCACCGGGAGCTTCGCGCCGCAGGCGACCGGTGCCTACGATCTGTGGATCCTCGGTCCGAACGGCTTCCATCGGCACCTGGCTGGCAACGCGCGGCGCGCGGCGGCGGCGGGGCAGCCCAATCCGGATGTGCTCGCCCAGTCGGCGCCGCGCACCGGGGAGCTGGTGCTGACGCTGGTCAACACGGGGCCGGTCGCGGCGACCTTCACGGTCGCTCACAACAAGTACCAGTCGAGCGCGCCGGTCACCGTGACCGTGCCGGCGCGCAGCCGCAGCGACGTGCGCGTCGGTGTGGCGGCGGCCGCGCATTGGTACGACGTGTCGGTGCGGGTGAATGGACAGGCGGACTTCCTGCGCCGCTTCGCCGGGCACATCGAAACCGGCGCGCCGTCGATCAGCGATCCGGCGATGGACGGCGTGGCCAAGGCGGATCAATACCGCGTGTCCGGTTCCTGAAGACGGCAGTCCTGCGGGCATGAACGCTCTCGCCCCCGCGAGGGGGGAGAGGGCAGGGAGAGGGCAGGGGAGGGGGGCGGTTCGACGGGCACCGGGAACGTTCCTTGCCGCGCTCGGGCCTCCCCATGAAAACACGGAGGTCCTCATGCCCGTCATGCGTCTTCGTCTTCAAGCGCTTGCGGCCGTTGCCGCCCTTGGCTCCTCGCTGCTCATCCACGCCGGCGCGCAGGCGCAATCCGGCGTCGTGCCCCCGGACGCCGCCGGTTTCACCGAATACGTCGCCACCCAGCTGCGCCAGCAGCTTGGTGACGGCACCGTCGTCGTCCGCGAGCCGCTGACGCTGGGCGTCGCGGATCAGCGCACGCGGCTGGACAAGCTCTACGCGGGCTGCCAGACCAACCGCGCCCACTGCGCCGACGACGTGAACGCGTTCGTGAAGGCGACGACGCAGAACTTCCGTGCCTCGACCATCCCCGCCACGCGCGAATCGCTGCGGCTGGCGGTGCGCACCGCGGCCTCGGTGCAGCAATCGCAGCGCGAAGTCGGCGGCGATGCCACCACCTTCCGTCCGCGTCCCTTCGTCGGTCCGCTGGTCACTGTCCCCGTCTTCGACACGCTGCGCGCCTCGCGCCTGATCAGTGAGAAGGACTACAAGACGCTGGACCTGTCCGTCGACCAGGCGCGGGAGCTCGCGCGCAAGAACACCTACAACGCGTTGCCCCAGGTGCTGCAGACGGCCAAGCCGGTGGCCTCGGGCGAAGTCGGCCGGCTCGATGGGCCGGTGCTGCAGCCGAGCCGCCTGATCTTCATCGATGACTGGAAGCCGCTGGCCGATGCGCAGCACGGCACGCTGATCGTCGCGGCGCCGGCCAACGACACGGTGCTCTACATCGGCGACGACTCCGCGGCCTCGCTCGACGCGCTGCGCGCGCAGGTGCGCGAGATCATGGGCAAATCCGCCAATCCGCTGACGGACGTGCTGCTGCGTTGGTCGCCTTCGGGCTGGGTGACGATGCCCTGAACGGCCGACGCGCTCAGCGCGCCCGATCCCATCAGCGCGCCGACGCCCCGCCACGGAAGCAGCGCCGCCCCAGCCTCCAGCCGGCGCGCTGCACCGCCAGCCCCAGGCCCAGCGTCAGATAGAACGCGCCGATCAGGATCAGCGTGCGCGGCGCCGGCTCGGTGTGCGCCAGGACGCGGCTCATGCCGGCGTAGGCGACCGTCAGCGCGCCCAGCGTCAGCCGCATGCCGCCAAGGACCGACAACCAGCTCATCAGCGTGGGCAGGCCGACGGTGAGCAGCGCCAGCATCGCCTTGCCACCGCCCTGCGGCCAGCGCGGCTGGATGCGGAAGTCCGGGTTGGGGACGTACAGGCGCAACCGGTACACGCTGGTGCCCGCGGACACCCAGGCGGCGATCAGCCCCCCGCCCAGCGGCGTGACCGACGGCAGCGCTTGCACGAGGAAGCCCCACAGCGCCGTGGCGGTGACGACCAGATGCAGCGGCCCCTTCAAGCCCAGCAGCACACCGGCGACGAGCGCCGCGATGCCCGCGACGACCAGGGCCACGCCGCCGTCTTCGGCCAGGATCGGCGCCGCCTGGAGGGCCGCGCCAGCGAGCGCGAAGCAGCCCGCGCCCACCCAGGGCGACAGCCGCTCCCAGCGGCCGCCGGCCAGCATCCGGGCCAGCCTGGCGGGCACGGCCTCGCGCAGGAAGTCCAGGAACTGCACGCCGTAACCCATCGCCGTGCAGAAGATCACCAGCGACATCAGGACGGAGAAGCCGCGCTCGATCGCGCTGCTCAGGTCGTGGCGCAGCGCCAGATCCACCGCCGAGACCAGCAGCGCGATGTGCACCACCGCGAGATGGCGCACTCGCGCGATGAGCCGGTTGGCCGCGGTCAGGTCCGACTCGTCCAGACCCAGCCGGCGCAGCAGCTGCCAACCCGCCCATTGCAGATGCAGCGGCAGTGCATGGCCCATCAGCCACACGCCGAAGGCGGCCTTGATCTGGTCCCACGTGTGCAGCGATCCGGCCAGCTGGGCGACCCGCACGGTCGGCGCAAATTCTTCGAGTGTCTCTGGATCGGAGACCGGCACGGGGCGGCGCTCGAGCACCTGCGCGAGCGCGGCCATCCGCTCGGCGCCGAGCAGGCGCTCGGTGCGGAAGTCACGCGACCAGTCGAAGTGATCCCGCAGCAGGTCGATCAGCAGGCCGGGCACGTGGTCCTGCAGCGCGATCACCAGATCGGCGAAGCGGGCCGATGCCTCGAGCTGCGACGACAGCGGCAGTCCACCCAGCGCCAGGCGCAGGGCCGGCAACGCCGATTCGACCTTGGCGGGGCCGCGCTTGAGCAACTCGACGAGGTCCTTGCACAGCGTCTCGGGCGTGGGCCCGGCGTCGACTGGCTCAGCCCCCGCTGGCTCAGCCTGCACCGGCTCGGCGGCTGGCTCCGCTGGCTCATCCTGCACCGGCTCGGCGGCTGGCGGTTCTGATCGCGCGCCGTCCTCCTCGTTGAACCGGTGCAGCGGCATCGCGGGAATGTGGGCCGGGCGCGCGACCGGGAGGGGCGTGTCCGCGGCGGCCGGCAGGGTTTCGACCGCCGCCTCGACCGCCGCCTCGACAGTCTCCGCAATCACGGGCTCGGTATCCTCCCGGGCCTCGGCCTCGGCCAGCGCCTCCTTCGCGCCATGCTCCTGATGCCATCGCGCATGCGCCACCACGCGGTCGTAGGCCTCGCGCAGCGCCTGATACGCCTGAGCATCGTCGTCGGGCCGGGTCTTGCGCAGCGTCTTCGCGTAGGCGCGCTTGATCTCGCCCAGGTCGGTGCTGGGCGCGTCCAGGCCGACGCGTGCGCAATCGGCCTGCCAGTGATTCATCCAAGCCTGCATCGGCGGCTTTCGCGAACGCGCCTCAGAAGCGGAAGCCGCCGTCGATGCTGTCGAGCGCCTCGCGCATGCGCTGGCGCGCCTGGCGGATGACGCGCGGCTCCTGTGTGTCCAGCGCCTGCTCGAACTCGCCCAGCCACGACTGGATCGCGATGCGCTGATCGCCGAGGCGGTCCTCGTAGAGCCGCTTCGCGCGTTCGATCAGGTAGCGGTTCTGCTCGTCGTCGCGCGGATGGCGCTTGAGCGCGCGCAGCTGCTTCAGCGCCTCGGCGATCTGCGCCTCGCTCATCTCGGTGGCGGTGTTGCGGATCAGCGTGGTGACGGTGCGCCCGCCCTGCACGTCGCGCGCGTCGACCTCCAGCAGGCCGTTGGCGTCGTAGGTGAAACGCACCTCGATCGCCGCTTCGCCAGCGGGCAGCGGCGGCACCTCGATGTCGAGCTTGCCCAGGTGCAGGTTGTCGCTGCCGATCGGCGATTCGCCCTGGCGGATGTCCAGCTCCACCTGGCGCTGGTTGTCGGAGACGGTGCAGTAGCGCTCCATCCGCGACACCGGCACCGGCGTGTTGCGCTCGATGATGGGGCTGAAGCGGTCGCCGATGCGCTGCTGGCCGATCTGCTGCGAGGTGATCACGCCCAGCGAGAACGGCATCACGTCCGTCAGCACGACCTCGTCCAGCGCCGCGTCGCGCGCCTTCAGGCCGGCCTGCACGGCCGCGCCCTGCGCGATGGCCTGGTCCGGATCGATGGTGCGCAGCGGCAGCCGCTGGAACAGCCGCGTGATCAGCTGCCGGATCATCGGCATCCGCGTCGCGCCGCCCACCAGCACCACCTCGTCCAGCGACGACGGCGACAGCTGCGCATCCTGCAGCGCGCGCTCGATCGGACGGCGCAGGCGCTGCAGCAGCTCGGCGGTGGCCGCTTCGAAATCCGCGCGGCTCAGCTCGAGCTCCGCGCGGCGGCCGTCCAGCATCAGGCCCATCACGGTGCTGTCGCGCTCGCTGAGGTCGCGCTTGGCCTGCTCGGCGGCGCGCCACCACAGCGCGGGGTCCTTCTGCAGGCGCTCGCGGTCGGCAAGCGACAGCGCGCCGCAGCGCTCGATGAACAGCTTGCCCAGCGCATGGGCGAAGTCCTCGCCGCCCAGGCGCGTGTCGCCAGCGCTGGCGCGCACCTCGACCACGCCGTCGAAGTACTCCAGCACCGACACGTCGAAGGTGCCGCCACCCAGGTCGAAGACCAGGAAGGTGCTGTTGTCGGGGCGGTCCTGCAGGCCGTAGGCCAGGCCCGCGGCGGTCGGCTCGTTGAGCAGCCGCTCGACCTTCAGTCCGGCGAGCTCGCCGGCGGTGCGGGTGGCGCGCCGCTGCGCCTCGTTGAAGTAGGCCGGGACGGTGATGACGGCCTCGGTGACCGGCGCGCCGAGGTAGGCCTCGGCATCGGCCTTCAGCGCCTGCAGCACCAGCGCGGACAGCTCCTCGGCGCGGAAGGCCTTGTCGCCCAGCTTGATCGTGCGGTCGCTGCCCATCCAGCGCTTGAAGGCCTGGGCGCTGCGGGCCGGGTCGGTGGCGGCGCGCTCGCGGGCGGCCAGGCCCACGATCAGCTTGCCGGCGTCGTCGATCGCCACCGCCGAAGGGGTCGAGAAGTCGCCCAGCGCGTTGGGCACCAGGTGGGGGCGGCCGTCGCGGAAGACGGCGAGAAGGCTGTTGGTCGTGCCGAGGTCGATGCCGACGATCATGGGGAGCAGCGCAAGCGAAGAGGGCGGAAGGTCCGCGGGCGCGCGCAGGGGCGCGAGGCGGCGGGAGGATAGCAGCGCGCTGGCCGGATTCACCGGTTGCCGGGGCAATTCAATGCTGGCGCGGGATTCGTGCTCGCCTAAGCTGTGGCAGGGCCGGGCAAACACCGCCCGCGAACGCGGGAAAGGCATTTGCCCCGCCGTCGAACCCGGACCACCTCCGCCGCTCAGCCCACGCCCACGCCATGGATATGCCCTCGCCCCCTCAGAAACGCTGCTCCACCGGCATCGCCGGGCTGGACGACATCCTCCAGGGTGGCCTGCCACAGGGCCATCTCTACCTTTTCGAAGGGGATCCCGGGACGGGCAAGACCACGCTCGGGATCCATTTCCTGCTGGCCGGCATCGCGGCGGGGGAGAGCGCCCTGTACGTCACGCTGTCGGAAACGGCGGCGGAGCTGCGGGAGGTCGCCCGCTCGCACGGCTGGGACCTCGACAAGGCCGGCGTGGAGCTGTTCGAACTGGTCAGCGCCGAGCAGCTCGGGCCCGAGACGGAGCAGTCCATCATTCATCCCGCAGAGCTGGAGCTGAACCAGACGGTGCAGGGCGTGATGGCGCGCGTCGAGGAGCGGCGGCCGCGGCGGGTCGTCTTCGACAGCCTGTCGGAGATGCGTCTGCTGGCGCAGGATCCGCTGCGCTACCGGCGGCAGGTCCTGGCCTTGAAGCACTTCTTCGCGCGCAACGGATGCACCGTGCTGATGCTGGATGACCTCAGCGCCTCCGCCGGCGACATGCAGCTGCGCAGCATCGCCCACGGGGTGGTGTGGCTGCAGCAGATCGTCGGCGAATATGGCGCGGACAAGCGTTTCCTGCGGGTGGCGAAGATGCGAGGCATCGCCTTCCGCAGCGGTGAACATGACTTCCTGCTCCGCACGGGCGGCATCGAGGTGTTCCCGCGCCTGATCGCGGCGGAGCATCACAAGAGCTTCCCGCCGGAGAACGTGTCCAGCGGCAACGACGCGCTGGACACGGCGCTGGGTGGCGGCCTGACCCGCGGCAGCAACACCCTGTTCGTCGGCCCTTCGGGCGTGGGCAAGACGTCCACCGCCGTCGCCTGCGTGCACGCCGCGCTGGGTCGTGGCGAGCGCGCGGCGTACTACCTGTTCGACGAAGGGCTGGGCACCTTGCTGCCGCGCGCCAGGGCGCTGGGCTATGACCTGGAGCAGGCGCTGGAGGACGGACGCTTCGAACTCAGCGCGCTCGATCCCGCGGAGGTGACGCCCGGGGAATTCACCGCGCGGGTGCGCCGGGCCGTCGAGCGCGATGGCGCGCGCACCGTCGTGATCGACAGCCTCAACGCCTATCTGCAGGCCATGCCTGGCGGCAAGTTCCTGATACTGCAGATGCATGAGCTGCTGACCTACCTCAACCAGCGTGGCGTGATCACCATCCTGATCCTGGGACAGCACGGCATCCTGGGGCACGGCAAGCTGGACGTCGACCTCAGCTATCTGAGCGATGTGGTCCTGCTGTTCCGCTACTTCGAGGCGCGCGGCCATCTGCTCAAGGCCGTGTCCGTGACCAAGAGCCGCACCAATCGCCATGCCAGCACCATCCATGAGTTCCGCCTGAGCGAGCAGGGCGTGGAGGTCGGCGTGGCGCTGACGGACTTCGAGGGCGTGGTCTCGGGCGTGTCCCGCTACACGGGCGACATCGCGCTGCTGAGCGACGGTGACGGCGGCGACCGCGAGGCATGACGGCCGAGCTGGAAGCGCGGGTCCTCATCCTGGCGCCGTTCGGCCGGGACGCCCAGGTGGTGGCCGACGTGGTGGCGCGCCTGGCTCCGGTGCACGCGGTGGCCACGCCGCCGGAGCTCCTGGAGGCCCTGGACCGCGGCGCCGCGGCGGCCGTGGTCACTGAAGAAGCCTTCCTGGTGACGCCTGGCAGCCCGATGGACGCCTGGCTGCGGCGGCAGCCGCCGTGGTCCGACTTCCCCTTCGTGGTCCTGACCAGCCGGCGCACCGGCCGGCGGCCGGCCAACGCCGCCACGTCGCTGCATCTGCTGGGCAACGTGATCCTGCTGGAGCGGCCGCTCAGCCCGGACACGCTGCAGACGGCCGTGGAGGCCGCGGTGCGCGCCCGTGGCCGGCAATACGCCACCCGCGCGATGCTGGCTGAACTGGCGCGGGCGCATGACGTCGTGGCCGAGCTCAACCGGGAGCTGGAGACCCGCATCGACCACCGGACTCGGGAGCTCTCCGATGCCAACAACCGTCTCATGAACGAGATCGCCGAGCGCGAGCGCGCCCAGTCAGCGCTGCTGCAGGCGCAGAAGATGGAAGCGATGGGGCATCTGACCGGCGGCATCGCGCACGACTTCAACAATCTGCTCCATGTCATCGGCACCAACCTGGATCTGCTGGCGCGGATCGAGTGCCCGCCGGTGGCGCTTCGCATCATCGAGAGCGCCCGCCGCACCGTGCGGCGTGGTGCGCGCCTGACGGCGCAGCTGCTGTCCTTCGCCCGCAGCCAGTCGCTGGTGCCTCAGCCGACCGACGTGCATGCGCTGTTGCAGGGCATGCAGGAGCTGCTGCATACGTCGGTGGGATCGCGCGTGCAGATCGATCTGCGCTTGAACCATCCGCGGCCCGTCGTGGAGCTGGATCCGAACCAGCTGGAGATGTCCATCCTGAACCTCGCGGTCAACGCGCGCGATGCGATGGAGGGGACGGGCAGCATCACGATCGCCACGGAGGAGGCGACTGTCGCGCGCGGCGAGGAGACGGTGCCCGGTCTGCGGCTGACGGTGGCGGACAACGGGCCGGGGATTCCGGCCTCGATCATCGAGAAGGTCTTCGAGCCCTTCTTCACGACCAAGCCGATGGGCAACGGCACGGGGCTGGGGTTGTCGCAGGTCTACAGCTTCGCGAGGCAATCCGCCGGCGAGGCCCGCATCGAGAGCCGCCCGGGCGAAGGGACCCGCGTTCATCTGAGCTTCCCGGTCGTGTCGGCCGCGTCGGTGGGCGAGGGTCCGCCGCGGTCCTCGCGCCCGGCGACGCCGGCGCAGCGCATCCTGGTGGTGGAGGACGACGATGAAGTGCGGCAATCCCTCGTGCAGAGCCTGGAGCTGCTCGGCCACCGGGTGAGCTCGGTGGCGAACGGCGCGGCCGCGCTGGCCGCGCTGCGCGAGTCGACGCCCAGCCTGCTGATCGTCGACTACGTCATGCCGGGCATGAACGGCGCGGAGCTCATCGGCCGGGTGCAGGCCCGGTGGCCGGCGATCCCGGTCATCCTGGCCACGGGCTACGCGGACATGGACCAGGTCGCGCACGTGCTGGGCGCGCGCTTCATCCTGAAGAAGCCCTTCAGCGTCGAGGCGCTGTCGGAGGCGGTGCATGCCGCGGTGACGCCGGGCGCGGCATCGCGGTCCGGTACGGAGCGCTAGCCGGAAGTCATGGATTGACGATCCGTGATCACGTGTATTACTGTAGCGATACACGACGACGACCGATGGACACCGATCTCATCTTCAGCATCAACACTGGCTCTCCGGAGCCGATCTATCGCCAGCTGGTGGAGCAACTGCGCCGCCGCGTGGCGAGCGGCCAACTGGTGGCGGGACAGGAGATCCCTTCGGTGCGCGAGGTCGCGCAGGCGCTGGCGGTGAATCCGATGACGGTGTCCAAGGCCTTCGGGCTGATGGAGGCCGAGGGGCTGGTGGAGCGCCGCCGCGGGCTGCCGATGGTGGTCGCCGCGCAGCATCAGAAGGCGATGAGGACGCGGGGCCGCGTCGAGTTGCTGCGGCCCGCGCTGGAAAAGGCCGCCGCCGAGGCGCGCCAGCTGGAATTGCCGCCGGAACAGGTGCTGTCCTTGTTCAAGGCGCTGCTCGAGGACAAGGGAGAGACGCGATGAACCAGACCTTGACGATCGGCCAGGCGCCGGCTTTTGTCGACGACGCCGCCGGCGCCGTGCCCGTGCGGGCGAGCGGCCTGCGGGTGGACTTCAAGGGCCAGCCCGGCGTGCTGGCGGGACTGGACTGGACGCTCGCGCCGGGTCAGGTGGTGGGACTGCTGGGCCGCAACGGCGCGGGCAAGACCACGCTGTTGGAAACGCTGCTCGGACTGCGCGAGCCGCAAGGCGGCGAGGTGCGGCTGTTCGGTCAGCCAGCGCTGATGCCCGACGACGCGCTGCGCGCGCGGCTGGGCTATGTGCCGCAGCATTCGGCGCTGTTCGAGGACTTCGAGGCCGGCGATCTGCTGCGCTACTTCCGCAGCTTCTATTCACGCTGGAACGACGCGAAGGTCGACGGCCTGATGTCGCGCTGGGACATCCCGCGCGAGCGCCGCGTCGGGCAGCTGTCGCAAGGGCAGCAGCAGCGGCTGTCCATCATCCGGGCGCTGGCGCACGAGCCCGACCTGCTGCTGCTCGACGAGCCGGTGGCCAGCCTCGATCCCGCCGGGCGGCGCGACTTCCTGCGCGAGCTCGTGGACCAGGTGCTCGATCGCGGCACCACGGTGCTGTTCTCGACGCACATCCTGTCGGACCTCGAGCGCGTGGCCTTCAACATCGCTTTCCTGAGCCGCGGCCACATCGCGCTGCATGCGTCACAGGACGCGCTGCTGGACGAGATCCGCCTGCTCTCCGGCCCGATCGGACGGCTGCAGGCGGCGGTGGACACGCACGGCGGCCAGGTGCTGAGCCGGCGCGATCTCGGCGAGCAGCCGCGCTGGCTGGTGCGCTTCGCCAGCGGCCGGCTGCCTGAGAGCGACGCCGCGCTGCGCTGCGAGGCGCTGAACCTCGAGGACCTCTTCCTGGAGATGACGCAATGAGCGCGGTGCTGCCGGTGCCGGGCGTCGGCGGTCATGTGGCGGTGCTGCGCGCGGTGGCGCGCAAGGTCGGGCGGATGTGGTGGCTGGCGCTGGTGGTGCTCGGCTTCACCGGCTTGACCACGATGAGCGACGCGCCCGGCATGGTGGCGCGCGCCTTCGCGACGATGACCTCGATCGCGCTGCAGCTGGTGTGGTGGGTAGCGGCGAGCGCGCTCATCTCGCTCAACGATCCGTTGTCGGCGCGCCTGGTGCCGGGGCAACTGCGCCGGCTGCGCGAGTTGGCCGTCGCGTTGATGCTTGTGCTGGCGGTGATCAGCGGCGGACTGCTGGGTCTCGTGTTCGGCCATCCGCTGGCCTTCGTCATGGGTGGCGCGGGCGCGATGCTGGGGTTCTCGGCGACCCTGCGCTGGCCGGTGCTCTGGTTCTTTGCCTGGGTTCTGCCGTTCGTCTTCTTTCCGGCATTGCGCGACCTTCCGGTGACGATCGCGCTCGTCGCGTTCGCGCGCGACTGGCATTCGCGCCAGCCGCTGATGCAGACGGGCGTGGTCCTGCTGGCGGCCGGTACCGGCTTGTGGTGGATCTTCCAGGACGGCGGCGCGGCGCATACGCGGTCGTGGCGCCGCGCGCAGTGGTGGCAGCATGTGATGTCGCTCCGGGGCGGCGGTGGCATGGCGTATGTCGCCGGACCGCAGGATCATCCCTGGGCGTCCCTGTCGCGGCTGTTCCAATGGGGCCATCCGTTATGGCGCGAACATCTGCTGCGAACCGCCCGGCCGACGGCGTCGAGTGTCGCCGCGCGGGCCGAGTTCGCCGCGCTGCGCGGCTTGCACTGGTCGGCCAGCGGGTCTACCTCGATCCTGATCATCGCGGTCTTCCTGATCGGTGAACTGGCGTTGCTGGCCGTCGCGCCCGACCGCGCGGAGCGCGTCGTCCGTGGCGCGATACCGGGCCTGTCGATCGGGCTGATGAGCTCGATGATGGCACCCCTGTTCGGACTGGCGACGACGCTTCATCGCACACGCCGCGAGCAGGCCCTGCTGACGCTGGTGCCCGGCATGCCGCGAGGCCCGGCGATGAACCGGTGGCTGGCGTTCCGGCTGCTGCGGCAGTACCTGGGCGCGTGGGGCCTGGCGGTGGGCGCGATCCTGGTGATGGGCGCACTGGCGCCGGGCGAGGCCTCGACCTTCGATGCGCGGATGCTCGGTCTGCATGCCGCCGCCGTGGCGCTTCCCGCGGGGCTGCTGCTGTGGCGTGACTGGTCGCGTCAGGTGCCGGCCACTGGCAACCGCGTCGGGATGTGGACGATGGCGATGCTGGTCCTGATGGGCCTGAGCGGCGCGGCCAGCGGCTACTGGGGTTTCTCACCGCTGTGGACGCTGGCGGTCACTGCGGTGGCGACGATCGCGCTGGGCGCGTGGCGCTGGCGCGCGGTGAGCCGGCTGGCGCCGTTCTGGCCGGTCGGTCGCCACGGCGGCGAAGACCTGGCCGAGCCGCGGGGGCCGTACTCGCCTTGAGGCGAAGGCCTCAGATCGGAAGCTCGGTGTAGTAGCGGCCGCCGTGGAAGATCAGCGGCTGCGCCTGATCCGTGCGGCTGCAGGCTTCGACCTCGCCGACGAAGATGACGTGGTCGCCTTCCTCGTACTGGCTGCGGTTGGCGCATTCGAAGACGGCGGCGCAGCCCTCCAGCACCGGCGCGCCGCCGCAGCCCTCGCGGAAGCGCACGCCGGCGAAGCGGTCGATGTCACGCGTGGCGAAGCGTTGCGCGAGCTCCTTCTGATCGGCCGCCAGGATGTTGATCGCGTAATGCGAGCCGCGGCTGAACACCGGCATCGAGCCGGCGCGCCGCGCCAGGCTCCACAGCACCAGCGGCGGCGACAGCGACACCGAGTTGAACGAGTTCGCCGTCAGGCCGACCAGGGTGCCGTCCTCCGCGCGCGCGGTGACGATGGTGACGCCGGTGGCGAACATGCCCAGCGCGGCGCGGAACTGCTGCGGATCCAGCGGGGCGGTGGCGCAGGCCGGTGTCGGGGTGATCAGGGGCGGCTGGGACATGATGGGCCGCATTGTCGCCTGCCGGTTCCCTAGAATTCGCCCCCATGGACGATGCTGACTTCCATTGCGACACCGACCCCCATCTCCCCTCGGCGCCGGCCTATGGGTGGGGCCGCTGCGATTGCCGCCGCTGCGGCGCGCCGCGCCAGCCTGCGCGGCGCCTGTTCACCGGACTGATCGCGGCGGGCACCGCCTCGGCGCTGGCGCCGGCCTGGGCGCAGGAGGGCGTCGACGTCGGCCGGCAGAGCCGCTTCACCAAGCTGGTCTCGGCCGAGCAGGTCGAGGCCGCGGCGCAGCAGCAGTACACGCAGATGATGCGGCAGGCGCAGTCGCAGAAGGCGCTGGCGCCGTCGAATCATCCGCAGGTCGTGCGTCTGCGCGCGATCGCGCAGCGCATCATTCCGTTCGCCGGGGCCTGGAATCCACGCGCGCAGCAATGGCGCTGGGAGGTGAACCTGGTCGGCAGCCGCGAGCTGAACGCGTTCTGCATGCCGGGCGGCAAGATCGCCTTCTATTTCGGGATCCTGCAGCAGCTGCAATTGAGCGACGACGAGGTCGCGATGATCATGGGTCACGAGATGGCGCACGCGCTGCGGGAACACGCGCGTGAGCGCATGGGCAAGACCATGGCCACCAACGGCGCGATCGAGATCGGCGCCGCGCTGCTGGGGCTGGGCAATCTGGGGCGCGGCGTGGCCAACATCGGCGGCCAGCTGCTGACGCTGACCTTCAGCCGCGAGGACGAGAGCGAGGCTGACCTGGTCGGCATGGAGCTGGCGGCCCGGGCCGGTTACAACCCGCGCGCCGGCATTTCGCTGTGGGAAAAGATGGGACGCGCGAGCAAGGGCGCGCCGCCACAGTTCCTGTCGACCCACCCGTCCGGGCCGACGCGCATCCGCGACATCGAGCGGACGCTGCCTCGCGTCGAGGGCCTGTACGCGCGCGCGCCCAAGCCGGCTGAGCGCTTCCAGCCGCCCGAGCCGGCCAAGACCTGACGCTCCAGCCGACACCCGGACCTGACGCCTGGACCTGACGCCCGACCTGACGCCCGGCAGGGCCGATGGCATCGGCCTTCCGGGCGAAGTGCGTGCCTTTGGCGTTAAGGCGCCGGGGCACGGCGATTGCCGAGGCGGCCCACGAGGTCCACACTCGGGCCTCACCGATCGGGAGGCGCAATGAAGCGTCGAGAGTCCACGCACGATCCGGGCGCGCCGGCCGCACCGGAAGATGGCGCCGCGCACGTCGGCGCCGCGCTGGACTACGTGACCGACGCGGTCATCCTGCTGCGCCACGACTGGTCGATCGAGTTCGTCAACGTCGCCTTCGAGCGCGCCTGCGGGCGGCCGCGCGAGGCGCTCATCGGCAGGAATTACTGGACCAGCCTGCCCGGCGTGATGGGCACCCGATTCGAGGGCGAGGCGCGCGCCGCGATGGCCTCGCGCACGGCGCGCCTCTACGAGGAATTCAATCCCCGCCTGAGCAAGTGGTTCGAGTGCCGCGCCTTCCCCTGCGAGCACGGCCTGGTGGTGCTGTTCATCGATGTCACGATGCGCAAGGCCGATGAGCTCACGCGGGTGGACCTCGAGGAGAAGCTGGTGCGCATCCAGCGCATGGAATCGCTGGGCACGCTGGCCGGCGGCGTGGCGCATGACTTCAACAACATCCTGGCGGCCATCCTCGGTCACGCGGGGATGATGCTCGACGAGCTGCCGGCGGCATCGCCGCTGCGCGGCCACATGCAGCAGATCAAGCGGGCCGGCGACCGCGCGCGCGAGATCGTGCAGCGCATCCTGGCCTATGCGCGGGGCAGCGCGCATGAGCTATCCAAGCACCGGCTGCGGCCGCTGGTCGAGGACAGCATCGGGCTGCTGCGCTCGACGCTGCCGGCGACGGTGCGGCTGACGGTGGACCTGCACGGCAACGACTGCGTCGCGACGGTGGATCCGGCGGAGGTGCAGCAGGTGGTGCTGAACCTGTGCACCAATGCGTGGCAGGCGATGCCGGGCGGGCACGGCACGCTGCACGTGGGCCTGCGGGCGGTGCATTTCGACGTGCCGCACGCCTTCGCCATCGGCCGCGTCGCGCCCACGCGCTATGCCGAGCTGACCGTGCGCGACGATGGCGCGGGCATGCCGGAGGAAGTGACCAAGCGCCTGTTCGAGCCCTTCTTCACGACCAAGCCGCGGGGGCAGGGCACGGGGCTGGGGCTGCACATCGTGCATGGCATCGTGCATGCGCACGGCGGCGCGATCGATGTGCAGTCGCGGCCGGGCGCGGGCACGCTGTTCGCGGTCTACCTGCCGGTGGTGGCCGACGAGACGGCGCCGCTGGACACGGCGGCGCTGGCCAAGGTCGCCGATCCGGGCCAGGGCGAGCATGTGGTCTATGTCGACGACGACCCCATCGTGCTGATGATGGTGGAGGCCTTGCTGCGCAAGGCCGGCTACGACGTGCGGACCTATGCCGAGCCGCGCGAATGCCTGGGCGACATCGAGCAGGGCCGCATCCCGGTGCAACTGCTGATCACCGACTTCAACATGCCCGGCATGAACGGGCTGGAGCTGGCGGCGGCGGTGCGCGCGACGCTGGGACCGGTGCCGATCATCATCACGACCGGCTACATCGGCGACGACCTGGCCGATGCCGCAGACCGGATGGGCGGCGTGGCGGTGCTGCAGAAGGAGCGCAGCTTCGAGGAGCTCGCCGAGCTGGCGGCGCTGGCGCTGCGCGGCTTTCCGGAATCGCGCTTCGTCGACACGGGCCTGTCGCCGCTGTGAGCGGCGCGGCGCCCGCGCGGGCGCTCAGCCCCAGCGGCCGCCGACGAAGGGGTTGGTGCGGCGCTCTTCACCGAAGCTGCCCTCGGGCCCGTGGCCGGGGATGAAGACGGTGTCGTCGCCCATGGGCCAGAGGCGCTCGGTGATGGAGCGGATCAGCGTGGCGTGGTCGCCGCCGGGGAAGTCGGTGCGGCCGATGCTGCCGGCGAAGAGCACGTCGCCGACGAAGCAACGCTGCGCGGACGCCGAGTGGAAGACGACGTGGCCGGGCGTGTGGCCGGGGCAGTGGCGCACGGTCAGCGTCTCGTGGCCGATCTGGACCGTGTCGCCGTCCTCGAGCCAGCGCGTGGGCGTGAAGGTCTCGGCGGGCGGGAAGCCGAACATCGCGGACTGCTGCGGCAGGCCGGCGATCCAGAACTGGTCCCCGGGGTGCGGGCCGATGATGGGCAGGTCCAGCGTGCGCGCGAGCTCACCGGTGCCGCCGGCATGGTCGATGTGCGCGTGGGTCAGCCACAGCGCCTTGAGCGTCAGGCCCAGGCGCTTGACCTCGGCGAGCAGGCGCGAGATCTCGCCGCCCGGGTCGATGAGCGCGGCATCGTTCGTGGCATCGCACCAGACGATCGAGCAGTTCTGCTGGAACGCGGTGACGGGGACGGTGAGGTAGCGGAAGGACATCGAGCGGGTGATCCAGGCCGACAGGGCGCTGGATGTGAGGAAGTTCGGGCGAGGTTACATCGAATGGAAGCACACCGTCCGCCGCGCCCTCGCACCTCCTGCCTGGCACGCTTACTGCTTTAGCTCCGTGGACATCGTGCGCAATCTGAGTCGCTCATGCGCACGGCCCCTCGAGTCCGGCGTGGACCTCTCCGCCATGACTCTCGTCCAAGCTCGGGAACCACGGACATGAACAGAAGCATCCGTCGGGGCGCGGCGATCGCCGCCCTCAGGCCTGTCACCACCCTCTCGGGCGCGATCGGCGGCCGGCTGCCGGGCTCGGTCCAGCGCAGCGCCGCGCCGGGCGTGCGGCACTCGCTCTGACCGGCATGGCCCACGCTTGCGACCTTCCGGGCGAGCCGCTGGAACTCGTCGCCCTGACCAAGCGCTACGCGCCCGATGCTGTCGCCGTGGACGCCATCGACCTGCGCGTCCCGGCCGGCAGCTACTGCTGCCTGCTGGGGCCCTCCGGCTGCGGCAAGTCCTCGACGCTGCGCATGATCGCCGGTCATGAGCACGTGAGCGACGGCGACATCCTGCTCGGTCAGCGCAACATCACGCGGCTGCCCGCGGCGGCACGGGGCACGGCCATGATGTTCCAGAGCTACGCGCTGTTCCCGCATCTCAGCGCGCTGGACAACGTGGCCTTCAGCCTGCGGATGCGCGGCGTGGCCGCCGGCGAACGCCGCCGGCGCGCGCAGGCGCTGCTCGAGCGAGTCGCCATGGGCCATCTCGCGCAGCGCCGTCCGGCCGAGCTGTCCGGCGGTCAACAGCAGCGCGTGGCGCTGGCGCGCGCGCTGATCATGGAACCGCGCGTGCTGCTGCTCGATGAGCCGCTGTCGGCGCTCGATCCATTCCTGCGCACGCAGATGCGCGCCGAGCTGCGGCGCTGGCAGCAGGAACTGGGGCTGACCTTCGTGCATGTCACGCATTCGCAGGAAGAGGCCATGGCGCTGGCCGACCAGATGGTCGTGATGAACCAGGGCCGCATCGAGCAATCGGCGAGTCCGCGCGCCGTCTACAACCAGCCGGCCAGCGCCTTCGTCGCCAGCTTCATCGGCGGGCACAACCTGATGCGGGACGGCCAGGCCCTGACGGCGGTGCGCACCGACCGCATGGCCGTGCATGCGCGCGAACCGGCCGGCGACGGCCGGCCCCGCGTCGCCGGCCGCGTCAGCGATCTCGAGTACCAGGGCACGCACCTGCTGGTCGGCGTGGAGGTCGAGGCCGGCGTCAGCGCGTCGCCGCGGCTGACGATCAGCCTGCCCGATCTCCACGACCCGGGCGCCGCGCTCCAGCTGCATCAGCCGGTCTGGGTGTCCTGGGACGCGATGCAGGCGCACCGGTTCCCGGCCGGCTGACACGGCAGCGGGCCCCCCTTCCATTCATCCGCGGCCTGACGGCTTCAGGCGACGTCCTCACCACCGGAGACTGCTTCATGCCCAACGATTCCAATGGCTCCCGCATCGGCCGCCGCGGCGTGCTCAAGGGCGCCGCCGCCATCCTGGCCACCGGCACCTTCCCGGCCATCCATGCGCAGGAGAAGCCGACGCTGCGCTACCTCGGCACGGCGGTCAACCAGGACAAGCGGATCGCGGAGAAGTTCCAGGCCGACACCGGCATCCGGATCCAGTACGTCGCGGTGACCACGGACGAGGTGGCCAAGCGCGCGGTCACCTCGCCGAGCAGCTTCGACCTGATCGACACCGAGTACTTCTCGCTCAAGAAGATCGTGCCGACCGGCAACCTGATCGGCATCGACGCGCGGCGCATCAAGAACGCCGACAGGATCACGCCGCTCTTCACCAAGGGCGAGGTCGGCGGCAAGGCGGTCGGCGACCAGGGCACCGCGCCAAAGAAGGTCATGTACCTGCCGGGCGCCCGCGCCACGGCGTTCGCCACGGGGCCGACGCAGTTCATGACCCTGATCCCGACGGTCTACAACGCCGACACGCTGGGCATCCGCCCCGACCTGATCAAGCGTCCGATCACGTCCTGGGCCGAGCTGCTCAACCCGCAGTTCAAGGGCCGCGCGTCGATCCTGAACATTCCCTCGATCGGCATCATGGACGCGGCGATGGTGGTGGAGGCCATGGGCCTGCACAAGTACCAAGACAAGGGCAACATGACCCGCGCCGAGATCGACCTGACCATCAAGACCCTGATCGAGGCGAAGAAGGCGGGCCAGTTCCGGGCGCTGTGGAAGGACTTCAACGAGAGCGTCAACCTGATGGCCTCGGGCGAGGTGGTCATCCAGTCCATGTGGAGTCCGGCGGTGACGGCGGTGCGCGGCAAGGGCATCGACTGCGTGTTCCAGCCGTTGAAGGAGGGCTATCGCGCCTGGGCCGCGGGCTTCGGCATTCCGAAGACCGTGTCCGGCAAGCAGCTCGACGCCTGCTACGAGTTCATCAACTGGTTCCTCGACGGCTGGGCCGGGGCCTACCTCAACCGCCAGGGCTACTACAGCGCGGTGCTCGACACCGCCAAGGCCAGGATGGAGGCCGACGAGTGGGCCTACTGGATGGAGGGCAAGCCCGCCGCGAAGGACATCAAGAGCCCGCGCGGCGAGGTGCTGGCCAAGGCCGGCAGCGTGCGCGACGGCGGCAGCTACGAGCAGCGCATGGGCGGCATCGCCTGCTGGAACGCGGTCATGGACGAGAACGAGTACATGGTCCGCAAGTGGAACGAGTTCGTCGCCGCCTGAGCGACGGCGCCCGGACCTGGCCATGACACCCGGCTTCCCCCGCCTTCCGCGCGCCCGCGGCGCATTGCACCCGTGGCTGCAGGCGTTGCCCTTCACGGCGGTGTTCGCGATGTTCTTCCTTGTCCCGCTGGGGCTGGTCGTGATGGTCGGCTTCTGGGACTTCAACGAGTACGCGCTGATCCCCGCCTTCACGTGGCGCAACTACGGCAAGCTGCTGGAGGGCTGCAGCCGGCTCAACGAGTACGGCGATCCCTGCGTGACGGTCTCGACCTACCTGTCGACGCTGCGCTTCGCGCTGGCGGCCTGGGCGATCACGCTGGTGCTGGGTTTCGCGCTGGCCTACTTCCTGGCCTTCCACGTGCGCTCGGCGGCGATGCAGACGCTGCTGTTCGTCGTCTGCACCGTGCCGTTCTGGACCTCCAACGTGATCCGCATGGTCTCGTGGATCCCGCTGCTGGGCCGCAACGGCCTGGTCAATCAGACGCTGATCGCGACGCACCTGATCGACCGGCCGCTCGACTGGCTGCTGTACTCCCCCTTCTCGGTGCTGCTGGCCTATGTGCATCTCTACACCATGTTCATGATCGTGCCGGTCTTCAACTCGATGATGCGGATCGACCGCGCCCTGCTCGAGGCCGCGCGCGACGCCGGCGCCAGCGCCTGGCAGAGCCTGTGGCACGTGGTCGTGCCGCTGTCGCGCAGCGGCATCCTGATCGGCTCGATCTTCATCCTCACCATCGTGATGGGCGACTTCGTCACCGTGGGCGTGATGGGGGGCGGGCAGATCGCGTCGGTCGGCAAGATGATCCAGGTGCAGACCTCCTACATGCAGTTCCCGCTCGCGGCGGCCAACGCCGTCGTGCTGCTGCTGACGGTGCTGCTGATCATCCGGGGCCTGACGCGGGTGGTCGACATCCGCAAGGAGCTCTGACATGGGCGCACGCGTGAGAGAGCCGCGCGGGCCGGGCTTCTGGCCGCTGGCCATGCTGTTCGCGCTGTTCGTGCTGTTCCTGTACGGGCCGGTGCTGACGATCTTCGTGCTGAGCTTCCAGGGCCCGGACGGCGGGCTGACCTTCCCGCTCAATGGCGGGCCGTCGCTGCACTGGTACCGCCAGCTCGCGGAGGGACTCGGCGTGGTGGACATCGGCGCGGCATTCCGGCGCTCGCTCGCACTGGGGACCGTGGTGATGGGGCTGACGATGGCGCTGTCGCTGCTGGCCGCGCTGGCCTTCCGCAAGCGGCTGCGGGGCGGCGGGGCGCTGTTCCATGTGACGGTGGCCAGCCTGATCATGCCGTCGATCGTGGTCTCGCTGGGCATCGGGCTGCAGTTCCGTCTGATCGACACCGGCATCAAGGACCTGCTGGCCGCCTGGGCGCCGCCCGAGTGGGCCGATGGCTACGGCAGCGCGCTGGGGCTGTGGACCTCGGCGCTGGGCGCGCACCTGACCTGGACCTTGCCCTTCGGGCTGCTGATCATGTTCGCGGTGTTCAACCGCTTCAACCCGCTCTACGAGGAGGCCGCGCGCGATCTGGGCGCCACGCCGTGGCAGGCGTTCCGCCACGTGGTCCTGCCGCTGATCGCGCCGTCGCTGGTCGGCGTGGGCATGTTCGGTTTCACGCTCAGCTGGGACGAGATTGCCCGGACCTCGCAGGCGATCGGCGACGTCAACACCCTGCCGCTTGAATTGCAGGGGCTGACGACGACCGTCACCACACCCGCGATCTATGCGCTGGGCACGCTGACCACGGCCGTGTCCTTCCTCGTGATGGCGTTGACGATGCTGGTCGCCGCCGGTCTGCGGCGGCGCCAGCGCGCGGGGCGGGTGATCGGATGAGCTCACGCATGCCTGTCGCGTCCTTCATGCCCGCCGGCCCGCGGCGGCGCCTGCTGGTGATCAACCCCAACACCACCGCGTCGCTCACCGCCGAGCTGAGCGGACTGATCCAGGCCGCCCAGCCAGACGACGTGGAGGTCCAGTCCGTGACGGCGGGTTTCGGCTCACCGTACATCGCCGACGAGGTCGGTCTCGCCGTGGCGGCGCACGCGGCGCTCGACGCCTGGGATCGGGCGGTCAGTCGGTCCGGTCCGCCCGACGCGGCGATCATCGGCTGCTTCGGCGATCCCGGCCTGTTCGCCCTGCGCGAGATCGCGCCGTGTCCGGTGCTCGGCCTCGCGGAAGGCGCATTGATGGAAGCCGCCGCGCATGGCGACTGCGCGGTGATCACGGGCGGCCGCGCCTGGCAGCCGATGCTCGAGCGGCTGCTGCCGGCGCTGGCCCACGGCGCGGCGGTGCGCGGCATCCACACGGTGGCGCTCGATGGCCTGGCGCTGCGCGCCTCGCCAGCGGACGCGGAGCGGCTGCTCCTGGAGGCCTGCGAATCGGTCCTGCGGCGCTGGCCGGTGCACGCCATCGTGCTGGGCGGCGCCGGCCTCGGCGGCATGGCGCCGCGCTTGCAGGCGCGGGTGCCGGTTCCGCTCATCGACAGCGTGACCGCCACGGCGCGTCAGGTCTGGCGGCTGCAAGGCAGCGGGACCGCGGCCCTGTGATCGGCGAGGATCCCGTAGAGACTTGCATCGAGACAATTTCAGTCGTTTACGGGCTTCAACCGCTGATTGCAAACTCGTTTGCGGACGCGGCGCCGGCAGAATGCGGGCGCACCAGCATTCATGACAGGCCCGGAGCAGAGTCGATGCGCAAGCTCAGAAGTGGAATGATCAAGATCGCCAGCGCCGCCGCCATGGCGGTCGCTGCCGCCGTCCCGGTCTCGGCCAAGACCTACGTCTATGTCTCCGCGGCGGAGGACGGCGTCATCGACGCGTTCGAGATGGACGCCACCGGCGCGCTCACGCCGCTGGGCAAGACGGCGGCCGGCAAGCTCGTGATGCCGATGGCCGTGGATCCGGCCAGACGGCATCTGTACGCGATCGTGCGCTCCGAGCCATTCCGCGTGCTGACCTACGACATCGATGCCGCGAGCGGCGCGTTGCGCCAGAAGGCCGATGCGCCACTCCCGGACAGCATGGCCTACGCGTCCACCGACCGGACCGGACGCTTCCTGTTCACGGCCTCGTATGACGGAAGCCGGATCGCGATCAGCGCGATCAAGGACGGCCTGGTCGAGCAGGGCGCCATCCAGGTCCTGCCCACCGGCGAGAAGGCACACAGCATCCGGATCGACTCCGGCAATCGCTTCCTGTACGTCACCAACCTCGGCAGCGACCAGCTCCTGCAGTTCGGATTCGACGCCGCCAGCGGCAAGCTCACGCCGCTCGATCCAGCGCTCGTCAAGACGAAGCCGGGCAACGGCCCGCGGCACATCGAGTTCTCCCCCGACGGTCGATTCCTCTATGTGATCGGCGAACTGAGCGGCAACGTCATCCAGTTCGGGAGGGATCGCGATCGGGGGACGCTCACCGAGCTCTCGACCACGCTCACGGTGCCGGCGAGCGACGAGAAGCCACGCATCTGGTCCTCCGATATCGCGATCACGCCGGATGGCCGATTCATGTACACGTCCGAACGGACGAGCAGCACGATCTCGTTGCTCACGCTCGCCGCTGGGTCCGGCAAGCCAAGCCTGGTGGACGCCTATCCGACCGAGACGCAGCCACGCGGCATCCGCATCGATCCGACGGGGAAGTTCCTGCTCGTGGCCGGCGAGAAATCGGAGCGGCTGTCGGTGTACCGCATCGATCCGGACAACGGCACGCTCCGGTTGATCGGCCGCCAACCCGTGGGACGGGCCGCGAATTGGATCGAGATCGTGGACCTGCCTTGAGCGGCGGCCACCATCCAGTCCTGACCCTGGCCCATTCAACCGCCAGATCCGCAGCTCGCGACACGCCTGCGCCTCGCATCGGAGGCACCGCCTACAACGCATCCTCGAACACACCGAGGAAGATCATGCAGGCGACCTCTGAAGCAGCCATCGGCGCGGAGCCGGTGCTCGCGCCCCCTCGCAGGAAGAGCTATCTGAAGGCCAACGTGGCCACCGTGCTCGCCATCGCCGTGGCGGCGACGGCGGCCTGGGTCACGGCCATGGCCTGCGTCGAGGCCTATGGCATCGGCGTCACGCATTACGGCCAGTCGACCGATCCCACCAAGCGCGCCGGGCCGGATGCATCGCTGTTCGTGCTCGATGCGCTGGCGCTCGTGATCGTCATCGTGCTGGCACGCGTGGCGATTCGCGGCTTCCGCTCGCCGCGGTGATCGATAGCCCGGCGCATGCGCCGGGCTCAGTAGCCCTTCGTTTCCTCCGGCGCCAGCCCCGCGCGCACGCGGCCGCGGGCGCGCTGCTCGTCCTTCATCAGGCGGCGGTTCGCGACGTGGCGGACGATCCAGGGCAGCGGGCGCACCGGGCCGCCGCTCGCGACGGCGAGCACATACGCCGTCGCGCATTTCTCGAAGAGCTCCGCATTCATCGCCAGTCGCGACGGCGTCATGCCCAGCACCATCGGCCGCCCTCCGACCAGCAGCGCATTGCCACCTGCTGCGAGCGCGCCCGCGATGGCCTCGACCCGGTCCACCGCCGCTGCCATGCGGCCGAGATGCCGCACCTGCTCGTCGAAGACCCCCGGCATCGCGCCGCCGAAGTCCTTGAGCTGAAGGCCGAAGGCTCCGCCGCCGATCACGATCGCGCAGACGTCGTCACGCGCCGCATAGACCGCCGCGTGCACATTCGCGATGGCCTCGGATGCCGTCGCGCCCCTCGTTGCGATGTGCCTGTCGAGGCGCCTCGGGACCTCGTCCTCTGCCATCCCAAGCCACATCGCGTTCGCGTCCGGGATGCGCAGCGACAGGCTCGCCGACTCCCCCGCCAGCAGCCCCTTCGCGGCGAGCCGGTCGCGCCGGTGGCGCCATTCCTCTTGTGGATCGAGCGTCATGGCCACGCGCCTCAGACCAGCGCGAACACGTCGTCGAAGCGGTTCAGCGCGTCGTCGATGACTTCGTCGGTGTCCGCCGCGCTCGTGTAGAGCCGGCTGCCCGCCACCGTGATCACGCCGTGCGCCGTGTACGCGGCACCCATCTCCTCCATCATGTGTTTGCGCCGCTTGGCCTCGTCCTTGAGTTTGAGCAGCTTCCACAGGCTGCTCGTGTCGAGCAGCAGCACGCCCGAGGTCTGCAGATGCACGATCGAGCCCATGTTGTAGGCCACATAGGGCAGGCCGCGCCGCTGGATGATCTCGTCCAGCCCGCGCCGCAGGCGATCGCCCGCGCGGCCCGCGACGCCGGCCGCATCGATGCGCTCGCATTCGCGCAGCGCGTGATAGCCGGCGACGCAGGACAGCGGATTGGCCGACAGCGTGCCGCCGACGAAGGCGCGCCGCGCGGTGGTCCCGATCCCGCCCGCGAGCGACATCATGATGTCGCGCCGGCCGCCGATCGCGCCCGCCATCGGATAGCCGCCGGTCAGGCACTTGCCCAGCACGGTGATGTCCGGCGTCACGCCGAAGTAGGCCTGCGCGCCGCCCATGCCCAGCCGGAAGCCGGTCACCACCTCGTCGAAGATCAGCAGCGCGCCGAACTCGTCGCACAGCGCGCGGACCTGCGCGTTGTAGTCCTTGGCCACGGGCCGCGTGCCGCTCTCGGGGCCTAGCGGCTCCACCAGCACCGCCGCCGTGCCGCCGCGCAGGCGGTTCCAGCGCAGCCGGCGCCGCAGTTCCTCCAGATCGTTGGGCAGGCACTCCTGCGTGTGGCCGGTGGCGCCGCGCGGAATGCCGGTCGCCTCCAGCCGGCCGGTCTTGGGCAGGCGCATGCCGTAGACCAGCTGATCGCTCCAGCCGTGGTACGCGCCGCCGACCTTGATGATCCACTTCTTCCCCGTGTGCGTGCGCGCCAGCCGGACCGCGCCCATCACCGCCTCGGTGCCGGAGCCGAGCAGCCGCAGCATCTCCACGCCGGGCATGTGGCGGCACACGAGCTCGGCCAGCTTCACCTCGTATTCGTGCAGCAGGCCGGTGACCGGCCCGCAGTCCTCGAGCACCGCCTGCGCCGCCCGCCGTACCGCCACCGGGTTGCTGCCCAGCAGCGTCGGACCGCCGGCCTGCAGGAAGTCGATGTAGCGGTTGCCGTCGATGTCGGTGAGGTGCGCGCCCTCGGCCTTGGCCATCGCCAGCGAGAACGGATGGTTGAACGCCAGGTTGTGCTGCACGCCGCCCGGGATCACCGCCTTGGCCTGCTCGGCCAGGCGCTTGGATCCGGCGCAGTGCTCGTCGAACCAGCGCAGCACCTTGGGCATCGCGTCGGCGCGGATCGGCCGCATCGGCTGGGCCACCAGTTCGGCGAAGCGGCGGTACAGCGCGTCGACATCGGGCCATTCGGAAATGGCCGGACCGGCGGAAGCGGGCTTTGTCACGGGACGATCAGCGGCAAGGAGGCTCATGGTGGTCGAACTCAGCGGAATCAATGAAGGGGCGACGGTGGCAGCGCCTCATGCGCGCGCAGCAGCGCGTCGCGGCGTGCCGGCTCCCACGACGCGCGGTCGGCGATGCGGGCGCGCAGCCAGTGGCGCGCGAGCTGCTCCAGGTCGTCGAGCGCGCGCATTGCCGCCGCGCTGTCCGCGCCGCAGCACAGCACGCCGTGGTTGCGCATCAGGTAGGCGTTGGATTGCGCATTCACGACGCGCGCGAGCTTGCTGGCGAGCCAGTTGCTGCCCGATGGCGCGTAGCCGGCCAGCGGCACGCGCCGTCCGAGCGAGGCCTGCATCCCGGCCGGCACGTCGAGCGTCAGCCCCAGCAGCGCGCAGGCGCTCGCCACCGGCTGATGCGTGTGGATGGAGCAGCCCACGTCCGGCCGCGCGGCGAGCACGCGCGCATGCAGGCTGCTTTCCACCGACGGCGGCAGCTCGCCTTCCACGCGCTCGAGGTCCCGGAGCCGCAGCACGCAGATGTCCTCCGGGCCCATCGTCAGGTAGTCGGTGGCCGAGGGCGTGACGGCGACGAGCGCGTCGTCGATGCGCAGCATCAGGTTGCCGCCGGTGGCGGCGAAGTAGCCCTTGCGGGACAGGGCCAGGCACAGGTCGACGACCTGCCGGCGGGCGGCGAAGTGCTTCATGCGGGGATGGCCGGCGCGAGGCGCTGCGGCGCGTTGAGCCGGTGATAGAGCGGCGCCAGGCGCGTGCGCACCTCCTGGAACGCCTCGAACTTGTCCTGGTAGAGACCGCGCAGCGCGAGGGTGGGTTCGAAGACACGCCGCGTGCGGCGCAGCGCGCGCAGGTCGGAGAAGCTCAGCCGCCCCAGACCCACCGCGGCGATGAAGGCCGCGCCGATCGCGTTGGCCTGGATCGGCGCCTCGAGCTGGCGGATCGGCTGGCCGGTGACGTCCGCGATGATCTGGCACCACACGTCGCTCTGCGCGCCGCCGCCCACCGCCGCGATCGCGCCGACCTCGCGCCCCAGCAGCCGCGCGAAGGGCTCCAGCATCCAGCGCGTGTTCAGCGCGACGCCCTCGAGGAAGGCGCGGAAGATGTCCTCGCGCGAGTGCTCCAGCGACAGGTTGATCAGGCCCGCGCGCAGCCGCGGATCGTCGACCGGCGTGCGCTCGCCGAAGAGCCATGGCGTGTAGATCAGCCCGCGAGCGCCGGGCGGCACACGCGCTGCGATCGTGTTGAGCAGTTCATAGGCGGCGGGGTGTTCTTCGTCGCTGGCCAGCTCGTCGCGATGGAAGAGGATGCGGTCGCGCAGGAAGGACAGGTTCGCGCCCGCTGTCGATTGCAGCGCCATCGCGAGGTAGCGGCCCGGCACCGCGCAGGGCACCGCCGCGATCTTGCGCCGCACGTCCGTGCGCATGCGCGGCACGTGCGCGCCCAGCCAGGACGAGGTGCCGAGGTAGAGGTGACTCTCGTGGTCCTCGACCGCGGCACCCACCGCGACGGCCGAGTTGTCGACGGCCCCGGCGACCACCGCCGTCGCCGCGTCGAGGTCGAGCGCCTGCGCAACTTCCGGCCGCAGCGTGCCGATCACCTCGGTGGACGCGACGATCTCCGGCAGCTTCTCCCGCGCCACGCCCAGCAGGCGCAGCAGGCCGTCGTCGTAGCGGATGCGGTGGGGATCGCGGTTGTCCGTCACCCAGGCGGTGAGGATCGAATCCTGCGTCGCGCAGAGGCGGCCGCACAGCCGCAGGTTCATGAAGTCGAGCGCGTTGAGGAACTTGTGCGTGCGCTCGTAGACCTCGGGCATCTCGTCGCGTACGAACGCGAGGTGGCCGGCGATGTCGCGGCCGGTGCTCGAAGGCGCGCCGCCGGTCAGCCGCAACCAGCGCCAGAGTTTGAGCGGGCCGTAGCCCTCGATGTTGAGCAGGCGGCCGCGCGCGCGCCGCGCGATCGCGGCGGCGCCGCGCGCGTCTAGCCAGCTGATGGCGCGGCCGATCGGCTGCCCCGCGCGATCGATGCAGACGGTGACTTCGGTCTGCGTCGAGCAGCACACGGCCGCCACCCGCCGCCGCAGCGCGGCATCCGGCGCGAGCAGCTCGCTGGCCGCCAGCAGGAAGGCGCGCCACCAGTCCTCGGGGTCCTGCTCCGCCCGCGCGCCCTGCACATGCAGGGCCACGGGCTGGAAGGACCAGGACCGCACCGAGCCGTCGAGCGCGACCAGCGCGCATTTGCAGCCCGAGGTGCCCAGGTCCACCGCCAGCACCAGCGGCCCATCGCTCGCGTCAGCGTTCATCAGAACTTTCGCGCCACCGACAGGACCAGCCGGTTGTTGTCCTGCGCGCGCAGGCGGTCGCCGTCCTGCACCAGGAAGATCTCGCGCGCCTTGGTGCGCGTGGTCAGCCACTCGGCCGTCCACTGGAAGCCCCAGCGCGTGTGCGTGACGCCGATGGCGTAGTCGCTGAAGTCCGCCTCCTTGAAGTGACGGATCTTCTGCAGGCCGGCATGCAGGTTCAGCGTCGTCGCCGCGCCCAGCGGCAACTTGTAGCCGAGGTCGAACAGCCAGCTGCCGCGCGAGTCATGGTCGCCGCGCGCATAGCACTCGATGGCCTTGGTCGGATCCTCCGACACCGCCAGGATCTGGCCGCACACGCCGCCGGTGTCCGCGCCGCGATAGGTGCGCGAGATCACATTCAGCGCGCGTCCCTCAAGCGCGCCCCAGCCGATCTCCAGCACCGCGTAGGAGGTGTCGTAGCGGGTGGTGCGGAAGTCGGTCGGCACGCCGGCCTCGAGGTCGATGCCATGCGGCGCCGAGAACTTCGCGCCGGGGAAGAACTCGGTGGCCAGGCCGACGCCGAAGTGCCACGCGTCCGGATCGCCGAAGCGGTAGCCCGCGCCCAGCAGCAGGTTGACGCCGTCGGCGCCGGTGTAGGACTTCTTGCTCACCGAGGACAGCTGCACCAGGCCGATCACGCCGCTCTCATGCGCGAACTGGAGACTCAGCTGCGCGCCCGGCTTGTTGAGCGAATCGGAGATGCCGCGATTGCGCTGGTCGGTGGTGAGCTTGATCTCGGTGTCGAGGGCGTAGGTCGCGGTCTGGACCTCGCCGGGCTTGGCGAGCTTGGCGGTGTCCTCGGCCGAGGCACTGGCCGCGCAGGCCGCGCCGAGCGCGAGCAGCAGGAGAGAGCGTTGCATGTGAGGCCTTTCGGTCGGTCGTTCGTTCGGTCTGTCGTCCGGGTGCTCAGGCGGCCTTGCACACCGGTGTCGCCGGCAGCTCGGCGACGCGGGAGAAGCGTTCGGTCTGGCCCAGGATCTCGGCGCCGACGAAGGCGCGCAGATGGACCTCCGCGCCCTTCACGCGCAGCGCGCCCTTGTATTTCTTCCCGTCGCGCGGATCGAAGACCCAGCCGTCGCGCCAGGCCTCGCCGTCAAAGCGCTCCAGCCGCGCGATCACCACGCCGCAGGTGTCCTTGGGCGTGCCGGCGTCCTTGTCCCAGACGATGCGGCCGCAGAGCGCGGCCGCCTTGTCGGCGCAGGGCTTGAACTCGATGACGGCGTCCTTCTCGGCGGTCATCCACAGGCCGGCGGCGTCCTCCGCGGCGGCCCGTGCGGCGCCCGCGGACAGCAGCAGAAACAGGGGAAGCATCAGGCGGCAGGCGCTGATCGGCGGCATCGCGGTCTCCTTGGCATCGGTGATGGTGCTAGCGATGACTAGAATATAGTCATAGCTATCGTTATGGACGAATGGGAACAACCCTGAGGCGCTCGGGGCGGCGGGCGGGTTCGATGCGGACTGGAAGCCGCCGGGCTGCTCAGGCCGAGGGCACTTGAGCGCGGCGCCCGGCGTGGCCCTTGAGCAGGGCCAGGACCGTCAGGATCGCGAAGGCGACGCTGACCAGCGGCACGCGGGCGGCTTCTTCGCCGTCGACGACGAAGGACGCCATCAAGGGCCCGAAGGCGACGCCGAAGAGCTGCGCCGCCGGCACCAGCGAAGCCACGCGCCCGGTGGGATCGGCAGCGAAGGCCAGGCCCATCTGGAAGGGTGCGGCGAAGAGCCAGACGAAGGTGAACACCGCGCAGAGCAGCGCGAAGGGCAGGGCGTCCGCTGGCCCGGCGCGGCCGATGCCGTAGGCGGACAGGCCCAGCAGCAGCGCGCAGATCGACAGCGTGCCGCGCACCGGCAGCCGCCGGACGAGCACCGAGCCCAGGCTCCCGCCCACGACCTGCATGCCAAGGCCCGCCGCGATCAGCGTCTGGATCGCGACCGAGCCGTAGCCGGCGCGCTTGCCCAGCGGCTCGATGTAGGCCCAGAGCGAGCCGAGCGTGGCCATCAGCAGGAAGGAGACCACCAGCGGCATCGCGAGCCTGGCCGACCAGTTGAAGCCGTCGGCCGCTACCGCCGCGAGGGGCTTCAGGCCGATGGGCAGCCGCATCGCCAAGGCCGCGGCCGCGGCGGACAGTGCCGCCAGCGCGATGAACGCGCCCGGCCAGCCATGCGCCGGGATGATGGTTCGCGCGAGGAGCAATCCGACGACGCCTTGCGCGATGGTCTGGATCACGAAGAACAGCCCGGCCTTGCGTTCCGGCTGCGACGAGCGCACCAGCACGCTGGTCGTCGACCACACGAGCACGCCCTCGCCGGCGCCGGCGGCGGCGCGGATCAAGCCGAAGGAGAGGTCGCCGCTGGCCTGGAGCGTGAGCAGATCCAGCCCGGCGGCGCACACGGCGGCCAGCATCGTCATGAGGCGCAGGCGCGCCAGCGGCAGCGCCAGATCGCCGAGCAGCACGCCCGCGCCCAGCCCGACGATCTCCGCCATCGCGATCACGCCCACGCCTTCGAGCGTCACGCGCCCGGACTCCAGCAGCTCGCCCAGCACCAGCGGTTGCAGGCCGAGCATCAGCAGCGCGATGGCGCCCACCGCGACGGCAAGCGGCCACGCGTTCGCGGCGGGTTCACGGGTCGTCGTCATTCGTATCTCCCACGCCGCGCGCGGCGCTACACTGAACAGTAGCCATCGCTACCGTTGAATCATCGCTCCGGGATCGCCGCCATGGGCTGGGAGAATCCCGCAGCATCACGCCGCCGACACATGCCGACATCCCGCCGCACTGCTCCTCCATTGACGACCAAGGTCCAGCCGGCGCAGCAGCGCGCGACCGAGACCTTCGAGCGCATCCTCGACGCGGCGGCGAAGACGCTGACGGAGGTCGGGATCGAGCGGCTCTCCACCAACCTGGTGTGCGAGCGCGCGGGGCTGTCGCCGCCGGCGCTGTACCGCTACTTCCCCAACAAGTACTCGTTGCTGGCGGAGCTGGGGCAGCGGCTGATGCAGCGCCAGAACGACTGCATCGACCGGTGGATCTCGGAGGACGTGCTGGCCGGCGGCGTGCCGGCGGTGGAGGCGGCGCTGGTGGGCTTGCTGCTGGACACCTTCGCGGTCACGCGCAGGACCGAGGGCGGGATCTGGATCATGCGGGCGCTCCGGGCGGTGCCGGCGCTGGAGGAGATCCGGTTGAACTCGCATGCGCAGGTGACGGAGGCGCAGGCGCAACTGCTGGCGCGGGCGTTGCCGAAGGCCAAGCTGGCGGAGTTGCGGCTGGCGAGCCGGATCGTGGTGGAGCTGATCTACGCGACGGTGGAGATGCTGTTCGACGAGTCGCTCGACGCGAAGCGTGTCGCTGCCGTCACGGCGGGGATGATGGCGAGCCATCTGGAAAAGCTGGTGCCGCGCAAGAGCGCCTCGCCGCGCCGGAGATAGCAGGAACTGCTCGCCCCCAGACGGAGGCGCGCAAGCGACCGCAGGAACTCCCTCGCCCCGGCGGCAATGTCGATTCGGCAGGGGCGGAAGGAGGCGTTTCCCGATGAGGGGATTGCGCGCCACCGGGACCGGTGCGCGGAACGCGGGCTCAACGGCGCGTGGAGGCGTCGCTCGCGGCGCTGTCGCAGCGCAGGCCCGCGATGCCCAGCGTCATGGCCGCGGCGCAGGCGTTGATGACGCCGGAGCCGCCCATCGACGCGAGCAGCGCCCGCTTGAGGCGTTCCGCGTCGAGGCCGGGCATCGCGGCGCGCAGCAGCGCGACGACGCCGCTCGCATGCGCGGTGGCCAGCGAGCTGCCGGAGTCCATGTCGTAGCTGCCGCCGGGCACCGTGGTCAGCACGGCGCGGCCGGGGGCGGCGAGTTCGCCGGCGGCCTCCGAGGGCTCGCCCGCGTTCGCGATGACGAGCGCGCCCGGCACGTCGCTGGGGAAGCCCTTGCCGAGCCTGGCCGGCGGCGCCGCGGCGACGATGACCGCGCCGCGCGCCTGCGCATGGCGCGCGAGTTGCGTCAGCAGCGGATCGCTCGGACCGCCCAGGCTCAGGTTGATGACGTCGGCGCCGTCGGCGATCGCCGCGCCCAGCGCCTGCGCGAGCGTGAACGAATTGCAGCGGGCCGAGGCCGCGCCGCGATCCTCGCGAGGCGGCGCGGTCCAGCAGGCGCGGTAGCTCAGCATCACCGCGCCGGGCGCGACGCCGACGATGCCCTGGCGGTTGTTGGCGCGCGCGGCGATCAGCCCCATCACCTCGGTGCCGTGGCGCTCCGGCACGCTGTCGACATAGGCGCCGCCGCCGGTCACGTAGTCGCGCTGACCCGAGAGCCGGCCCGCGAGGTCTGGATGGCGCGCGTCGACGCCGGTGTCGATGACGGCCACCTTCACGCGCTCGCCCAGGCTCACTTGCTGCAGCGACGCGGCGGACATCTGCTGGAAGCCCTTCTGCAGGCCGAAGTAGGGGTCGTTGTAGGGCGCGGGCGCAGCGGCGGCGGATGGCGCGGCCGGCGGCGCCGACGGTGCCGATGACGAGGCGGGCTCGCGCGGGCCGGGCGCGGGCGGCGTGCCGCCGAGGGCCTCGAACTCGTTGAGCGGCTGCGCGAGCCGGACCCGCGCGTCGCGGCGCAGGCGCGCCAGCATCGCGTCCAGGTCGTCGCCGGGGGCGAGCGCGAACAGCATGCAGCGCAGATTCAGCGGCGCGATGGTCCAGGCCGCCTGCTCGCGCAGGTGGTAGTCATGCGCCAGACCCTCCGACATCGCCTCGGCGCGCGCGCTGCCGGCATAGCCGGCCATGCGCCGGTAGTCGCCGCGCGGCGAGCCGCCCGCGCCGGGCAGCGGCTCGCCGCGATCCTCGACGGCCAGGATGATGAGGGCGCCCTCGGCGGGCGGCACGGCGGCCGCAGAAGCGGCTGCCGAAGCGGCGGGGGCGGCGCTGGCTTCGGCGGCCGGCTCGACGGCCTCGGCCGGAAGGCCCGAGGCCAGCAGCGTGGCCGCGCCGATCGCGACTGCGCCGATCGCCCGACCGATCCGGAAGACCATCGTTCAGCGCTCCGCGACGGCGGCGCCCACCGGCTCCACCAGCAGCACGCCCGGCTCGGCGCGCAGCTGGCCGACCATCGCGGACGTGGTGTCCGGCGCGTCCGGCCTGGCCGGCGCCAGCAGCAGGCTGCTCGCGTCCTCGTCGGCGCCGACGATGCGCAGCCCATGGCGGGCGAGCATCTGCCGCAGGCGCGCCATGTCGACGTGTTCCTCCGGCACCAGGCGCAGGCTCGCGGCGGCCGGCAGCGTGGCGGGCTGGCTCAGCGTGACGTAGTCGGCGGGCGCGTGGCCGTCGGGCCACAGCCGCAGGCCGAGCACGCACAACGCCACCGCCTGCACCGCCACCGCGGCGGACAGCCAGCGCGTGAGGCGCGGCGAGGCGTCGTTGGCGGCGCGCCCGCCCTGCGCGGGAGCGACCGGACCGGCCGGTCCGGCGTCGCGCTCGCGCGCCCAGAGCCGCTCCAGGCCGGACTGGATCGCGGCCTCGTCGACCGGCAGCGCGGCCGGATCCTGCATGCCCCGATGGATCTGCTGCTGCAGCGCGAGTTCCTCGCGGCAGTGCGCGCAGTGCGGCAGGTGCGCCTGCACCATGCGGCGCTGCTCCGGCGTCGCGGTGCCGGCGACGACCCAGGCGATCGTGTCCCAGATCTGGCGATGCTCGTCGGGCCGCTCGCTGAGGGGGGTGTTCATGGGGGCGCCGGTGAGGTCGTTGCCTGCGCCGGGAGGGGCGTCGTGCGATGTCATGTCTGTCCTTCGGTGCCGCTGGCCGGGCGTGGGAGGCCGCCCAGTTCGGGCAGCACGTTGCGCAGCCGGACCCGCGCATGGAACATGCGGGCCTTCACCGTGCCGGTGGCGCAATTCATGATGCGGGCGATGTCCTCGCAGGTCTCGCCCAGGTAGTACGCGAGCTCCATCGTCACCCGCTGTTCCGTCGGCAGCGTCGCCAGCCCGCGCAGCACCCAGTCGCGCTGTTCGCGGTCCGCGGCCTCGTTGAAGGCGGGTTCGGCCGATGCCAGCTCCCCTTCATGCACGGCCGACGCATTGATCTCCTCGGCCGTCACGCCGTCGCGCAGCGCCTTGAGCATGCAGCGGTAGGCGATGCCATGGATCCAGGTCGAGACGCGCGACTCGCCGCGGAAGTTGCCGGCGGTCCGCCACACGATCCAGAGCGTGTCGTTGACGACCTCGTCGGCCAAGTCCGGCCGGCCGCAGCAGCGCAGCACGAAGCGCGTCAGCCGCGGCTGGCAGTGCCGGTAGAGCTGCTCGAAGCCGGACCGGTCGCCGGCCGCGGCCGCCTGCAACCAGGCGCGCAGACGCGATTCGGAGCTGGGGTCCGCGTCGTTTGGAACAGATGGAAACATGGGGCGACGAATTCTGCAGAAGTGTCGTTCATGGGTGCCACAATCGCCGCCGATGGTTGTCCAGCCCCCCAAAAAAGTTGCATGCACCCCCATTGACGGGGGGCCGGCAGGGGCACTGGAGGGTCCGGGCCGGCTGGCGCTGGCGGGGCTGATCGCCGCGGCCGCCGCGGTTTTTCCTCTGCGGGACGGCCATGCGCAAACCTGGGGCGGGACCGTCTCGCTGGTGTCGGAGCGCATCTCGCGCGGACTCAGCTTGAGTGACGGGCATCCGGGGGCCACTGCGGATCTGTTCTACCGGGACGACCGCAACTGGGCGCTGGGACTGGGGCTCGGGACGATGAATCCGGACCAGGGGCCGAAGGCCGAGGCCATCGTGTCGGCCACGCGCTGGTGGCAGGTGGATGACCACCACACGGTGACGCTGTCGGGCGCCTATTACGACTATCTCGGCGGCGAGGGCACGAGCCGGCTGCGCTACAGCGAGGTGTCGCTCGGCGGCCTGTGGGATGGCGGACGGTGGGGGCAGTGGGGCGGCACGGTGTCGCTGTCACCGGACCTGGGCGCATCCACGGCGTGGGGGTATCTCGGGCATCGCGGGGCGACGATCGTCGAGCTGACCTGGCATCGGCGCATCGCGGGCGCCGTCGCGGCGGACCTGGGATGGGGCATCGTCAGCAACTGGGGCGGCGGGGACACCGGGTCCTATCGCTCCGCCAACGCGGGGCTGAGCTACACGGCGGGGGCGTGGCGATTCACGGTGTCGAGGCTCTACAGCTCCGTGCCAAAGAAGCAGCGCTGGGTCGCCGGGGGGGGATGGTCCTTCTGAGGATGCTCGCCCTCACCCCCGCTCTCTCCCGCAAGCGCTGCTAGCCCGCCGACTGCTCCAGGAAGCGCTGCGCGTCGAGTGCCGCCATGCAGCCAGTCCCTGCGCTGGTGATGGCCTGTCGATAGACATGGTCCTGCACGTCGCCCGCCGCGAACACGCCGGGCACGCTGGTCATCGTCGCGAAGCCTTCCGACCCGCTGCGCGTCAGCACGTAGCCATCGCGCAGTTCGATCTGTCCGCGGAAGATGTCCGTATTGGGCTTGTGCCCGATCGCGATGAAGCAGCCTTGCAGCTTGACGTCGGTGGTCGAGCCATCCTGCGTGCTCTTCACGCGCACGCCGGTGACGCCGCTGGCATCGCCCAGCACCTCGTCCAGCGTGTGGAACAGGTGCAGCTCGATCTTCCCGGCCTTGACCTTGTCCATCAGCTTGTCGACCAGGATGGGCTCGGCGCGGAACTTGTCGCGGCGATGGATCAGATGGACCTTGCTGGCGATGTTGGACAGGTACAGCGCCTCCTCGACCGCCGTGTTGCCGCCGCCGACCACGCAGACCTCCTGCTCGCGATAGAAGAACCCGTCGCAGGTCGCGCAAGCGCTGACGCCGCGGCCCATGAACGATTCTTCCGACGGCAGGCCCAGGTATTGCGCCGACGCGCCCGTCGCCAGGATCACCGCGTCGGCGGTGTACACGGCGCTGTCGCCGGTCAGCGTGAACGGGCGCTTGGAGAAGTCGACGCTGTTGATGTGGTCGAAGACGATCTCGGTCTGGAAGCGCTCGGCATGCTGCTGGAAACGCTGCATCAGCTCCGGTCCCTGCACGCCCATCACGTCGGCGGGCCAGTTGTCGACTTCGGTGGTGGTCATCAACTGACCCCCTTGCGCCATGCCGGTGACCAGCAGCGGCTTCAGGTTGGCGCGGGCCGCGTAGATGGCGGCGGTGTAGCCGGCGGGGCCGGAACCGAGGATCAACAGCTGGGCGTGGCGGGTGTTTTGGCTCATGACGAAGGAGATGGGGATGCGCACGGTGGACGCAAGGGTCGACAGCCTAAAGGGCTGTCGGCGTAGACCCTATGAACAGCCGTGAACAAATTGGCACAATGCATCCATTCTAGGTGGCGGGTCCCTCTGTCATCCTGGACACCACGATTGACCCTAACCCCCGACAGGAGGCACCCCTTCATGGCCATGTTGTCCAATTTGGATCTGATCCGCAGGGTTCCCTTGTTCTCCCTGCTGACCGCCGACCAGGCCCAGTCCATCGCGGACAGCGTGGTGAAGCGGCGATTCAAGCGCGGCGAACTGATCGTCGAGCAGGGCACCAAGTCCAACGCGCTCTTCATCCTGCTGAATGGCCGGGCGCGCGTGCTGACCGCCGACAGCCGCGGCCGCGAGGTCATCCTCGCGGTGCTGCAACCCGGCGACTACGTCGGCGAGATGAGCCTGATCGACAACGAACCGCATTCGGCCACGGTCAGAGCCGAGGTGCAGACCGACATGCTGGTGCTGGGCCGCGCCGATTTCGCGCGTGGCCTGCCGGAGCCGTCCAGCCTGGCCTACGGCATCCTGCGCGGCCTGGTCGCGCGGCTGCGCAATGCGGACCGCCAGATCGAGTCGCTGGCCTTGCTCGATGTCTATGGCCGCGTCGCGCGCACGCTGCTCGACATGGCCGAAGAGGAGAAGGGCGTGAAGATCATCCGCGGCAAGGTTTCGCGCCAGGACATGGCCAAGGTCGTCGGCGCGTCGCGCGAGATGGTCAGCCGCGTCATGAAGGACCTCGAGGACAAGGGCGTGATCGAGACGCTCGAGAACGGCTCGGTGGTCATCAAGGAGCGCCTGCAGCACGATTGATGCGGCGAGTCCAGGCGCGGTCGTCCGCGCCTCAACGTTTCTTCACCATGCGGCCGGCGCCCCGGTCCGGGATGCGGGCCGGCTGCGTCACAATCGCGGGATGAGTTTTCCCGGTTCCCTGCTGGGCGGCGGTGACGACGCCGCCACACCCGAGCGCCCCGCGCCGGCGCGCAAGTCCAAGAAGGCCGCAGCCGCCGCGGCGGCTCCCGTGGCCCCGCCCAGTCCGCTGCGCACGCCGCTGTGGCTGCTGGCCGGCGCGCTGGTGTGGTGCCTGGTCTTGCTCGCGATGGTCAGCCATGACCGCGCTGACGCCGCCTTCAGCACCGCCGGGACGTCTGCGCCGACGCACAACCGCGTCGGCTCGCTCGGCGCCTGGATCTCCGACCTGCTGCTGTTCGGCTTCGGCTACTCCTGCTGGTGGCTGATGCTGGTGTCGCTGCGCGCCTGGCTGAGCGGTCTGGCGCGGCTGCTGCGCGCCGACGGCAGCCCCACGCCCACGCTCAAGCAGCGCCTGCCGACCCTGGCCGGCCTCGCGCTGCTGATGGCCGCGAGTTGCGCGCTCGAATGGACCCGGCTCTACGGCTGGGAGGCGCGGCTGCCGGGTCATGCCGGCGGCGTGCTGGGCTACCTGCTGGGCCCGGCCAGCATGAAGCTGCTGGGTTTCGCGGGCTCGGGCGTGGTCTGGATCGCGGCGCTGGTGACCGGCGTCGCGCTGGCGCTGAAGTTCTCGTGGCTGCGCGCGGCTGAGCAGATCGGCACCTGGATCGAGCGCCTGATCGAGAAGCGCGAGACCCGCCGCGAGATCGCCGAGGACAAGCGCGTCGGCAAGGAAGCCAAGCGCGAGCGTGAGGCGATCGTCGAGGTCGAGCGCCAGGTCGAGGAAGAGCACCACATCCCGATCGTGATCGAGCCGCCGGTGCCGGAAGTGCCCAAGTCCACGCGCGTCATCAAGGAGCGCCAGCAGACGCTGTTCAGCGACCCGGCCGACACCAAGCTGCCGCAGGTCGACCTGCTGGACGCGCCGCCGCCGCGCATCGAGACGGTCACGCCCGAATCGCTGGAGATGACCAGCCGCATGATCGAGAAGAAGTTGAAGGACTTCGGCGTCGAGGTGCGGGTGGTGGCGGCCTCGCCGGGTCCGGTGATCACGCGCTATGAGATCGAGCCGGCCACCGGCGTGAAGGGCTCGCAGATCGTCAACCTGGCCAAGGACCTGGCGCGCTCGCTGAGCCTGACCTCGATCCGCGTGGTCGAGACCATTCCCGGCAAGAACTTCATGGCGCTGGAACTGCCGAACGCGCGGCGCCAGACCATCCGCCTGTCGGAGATCCTGGGCTCGCAGGTCTACGCGGACGCGTCGTCGGCGCTGACGATGGGCCTGGGCAAGGACATCGTGGGCCTGCCGGTGGTGGCCGACCTGGCCAAGATGCCGCACTGCCTGGTGGCCGGCACGACCGGTTCGGGCAAGTCGGTGGGCATCAACGCGATGATCCTGTCGCTGCTGTACAAGGCCGAGGCCCGTGACGTCCGTCTGATCCTGATCGACCCGAAGATGCTGGAAATGAGCGTCTACGAGGGCATCCCCCACCTGCTCGCGCCGGTCGTGACCGACATGAAGCAGGCCGGCAACGCGCTGAACTGGTGCGTCAACGAGATGGAGCGGCGCTACAAGCTGATGTCCAAGCTGGGCGTGCGCAACCTGGCGGGCTACAACAAGAAGATCAGCGACGCGGCCGAGCGCGAGGAGAAGATCCCCAATCCGTTCAGCCTGACGCCGGAGGAGCCGGAACCGCTCGAACGCCTGCCTCACATCGTCGTCGTCATCGACGAGCTGGCCGACCTGATGATGGTGGTCGGCAAGAAGATCGAGGAACTGATCGCGCGCCTGGCGCAGAAGGCGCGCGCGGCCGGCATCCACCTGATCCTGGCGACGCAGCGTCCGTCGGTGGACGTGATCACCGGCCTGATCAAGGCCAACATCCCCACGCGGCTGTCCTTCCAGGTGTCGAGCAAGATCGACTCGCGGACCATCCTCGACCAGATGGGCGCCGAGGCGCTGCTGGGCATGGGCGACATGCTCTACATGGCCTCGGGCACCGGGCTGCCGGTGCGGGTGCACGGCGCCTTCGTCAGCGACGACGAGGTGCATCGCGTCGTCGAATATCTGAAAGAGCAGGGCGGCGAACCCGACTACATCGAGGGCATCCTCGAGGGCGGCGTGCTCGATGGCGATGGTGGCGGCGACGGGTTGCCGGGCCTGACGGCCGGCGGCGACGGCGAATCCGATCCGATGTACGACCAGGCCGTCGCGGTGGTGCTGCAGCACAAGCGGGCGTCGATCTCGCTGGTGCAGCGTCATCTGCGCATCGGCTACAACCGGGCGGCCAGATTGCTGGAACAGATGGAGAAGTCCGGGGTGGTGTCGGCGATGGCCACGAATGGCAACCGCGACATCATCGTGCCCAAGCGAGACGAATGAGCAAGGCTGACATGTTTCTCCGTTCCCTGACCCGCGGCGCGGCCGCGATCGCGCTGAGCGCCTCGGCCGCGCTGGCCCATGCCGACGGCGTGAGCGCGTTGCAGCAGTTCGTCACCGAGGTGAAGAGCGGCCGCGCGAGCTTCACCCAGACCGTCACCGCGCCGGACGGCAAGCGCAAGAAGACGAGCGCCGGCGTGTTCGAGTTCCAGCGGCCCAACCAGTTCCGCTTCGCCTATGCGAAGCCCGCGGAGCAACTGATCGTCGCGGACGGCAAGGAGGTCTGGGTCTATGACCCGGACCTGCAGCAGGCCACGGTCCGCCGCATGGACCAGGCGCTGGGCGCGACGCCGGTGGCGCTGCTCGCGGGCGGTGACCTGTCGAAGGATTTCGTGCTGAAGGCGCTGCCGGCGGCCAATGGGCTGGACTGGGTGCAGGCCACGCCCAAGCGCAACGACGCGAACCTGCAGAGTCTGAAGCTCGGCTTCAAGGGCCGCGAGCTGTCGGCGTTGGAGATCCTCGATGGCTTCGGTCAGCAGTCGGTGATGCAGTTCTCGGCGGTCGAGCCCAACGCCAAGGTGCCGGCCGAGCGCTTCCGCTTCACGCCGCCGCCGGGCACCGACATCGCGCGCCAGTGATCCGCCGATGAGCAACGCGTCGCTGTTCCCCGACGAGTTCGACCCCGTGCCGGGCGCTCAGCGCCTGGCCGCGGCGCCGAGCCCGCATGCGCCGCTGCCCGAGCGGCTGCGCCCGCGCCAGCTCGACGAGGTGGTCGGCCAGCGCCATCTGCTGGGCGAGGGCATGCCGCTGCGCGTCGCGCTGGAGAGCGGCCGGCCGCATTCGATGATCCTGTGGGGCCCGCCGGGCGTCGGCAAGACGACGCTGGCGCGGCTGATGGCGCAGTTCTTCGATGCGCAGTTCATCGCGATCTCGGCGGTGCTGGGCGGCGTCAAGGACATCCGCGAGGCGGTGGAGCGCGCGCAGGCCGCCGCGGGGCAGGGGCGCCGCACGATCGTGTTCGTGGACGAGGTGCACCGCTTCAACAAGGCGCAGCAGGACGCTTTCCTGCCGCACGTCGAGTCCGGGCTGTTCAGCTTCATCGGCGCGACGACGGAGAACCCGTCCTTCGAGGTGAACTCGGCGCTGCTGTCGCGGGCGACGGTGCATGTGCTCAAGGCGCTCGACGAGCAGGACATGCGCGAGCTGCTGACGCGCGGGCGTGAGGCACTCGGCGCGCCGCCGGTCAGCGAGGCCGCGACGCTGCGGCTGATCGGCTATGCCGACGGCGACGCGCGGCGCCTGCTGAACACGCTGGAGACGGTGTCGCAGCTGACGCCGCCGGACACTTCGGAGATCGACGAGGCGCTGCTCGAGCGCACGCTGGGCGAGCAACTGCGGCGCTACGACAAGGGCGGCGACCAGTTCTACGACGTGATCTCGGCGCTGCACAAGTCGGTGCGCGGCTCCCATCCGGACGCGGCGCTGTACTGGCTGGTGCGGATGCTCGATGGCGGCGTCGATGCGCGCTACATCACGCGGCGGCTGATCCGGATGGCGAGCGAGGACATCGGCAACGCCGATCCGCGCGCGCTGCGGATCTGCCTGGACGCGGCCGAGACCTACGAGCGGCTGGGTTCGCCCGAAGGCGAGCTGACGCTGGCGCAGGCGGTGGTCTACCTGGCGATCGCGCCGAAGTCGAACGCCGTCTACAACGCCTACAACCAGGTGCGCGCGCTGATCAAGCAGGACAGCTCGCGGCCGGTGCCGGTGCACTTGCGCAATGCCCCCACGCGCCTGATGAAGGAGCTCGGCTACGGCAAGGCCTATCGCTACGCGCATGACTTCCCTGGCGCCTACGTGGCCGGCGAGCAATACCTCCCGGACGGTCTCGAGGACCAGCGCTTCTATGAGCCGGTGCCGCGCGGTCTGGAGATCAAGATCGGCGCGCGTCTGGACGAGTTGCGCCGCCTCGATGCCGAGGCGCTCGGCCAACCGGGGACGGAGCCGTCCGATGCCGACCCTTCCAGCGAGGCCTGAGCGATGAACGCGAGGATCGTCATCGTCATGGCCGCGGCCCTGCTGGCGCTCGCCGGCACCGTGTGCGCGGCGGTGTCGCCGCCAAGAGCCGGCAAGCTGGTCTCGACCAAGCCGGTGACGCAGGCGCCGCATGCGGCCTCGCGCGCGGCTCAACCGGCCGAGGGGCCGACGCTCACGCGCATCCGCGAAACCGGTGTGATCGTCATCGGCTACCGGCCCTCGTCGGCGCCGTTCTCCTTTCTCGATGCCCAACTGCGGCCGACCGGTTACTCGGTCGACCTGTGCGAGCGCGTCATCGCCTCGCTGCGGGTCCGGCTCAACCTGCCCGACCTGGAGGTGCGGCGCGTGGCGGTCGGCTCGGCGACGCGAATGCCGATGGTCAGCAACGGCTCGCTGGACATGGAGTGCGGCATCACGACCAACACCGCGGAGCGGGCGCGCAGCCAGGCTTTCTCGGTGACCATCTTCGTGGCCGAGACCAAGCTGATGAGCCGTCACGGCGAGAAGGTGCAGAGCCTGCCCGACCTGCGCGGGCGGCCGGTGGTGAGCACCATCGGCACGACCAGCATCCAGCACCTGGCCAAGGTCAACGAGCAGCAGGGCCTGGGCATCCGCATCGTCGCCGGACTGGACGATCCCGACGCATTCCAGCTGCTGCGCAGCGGCCGCGCGGACGCGTTCCTGATGGACGACGTCATCCTGCGCACGCTGCTGGCGCAGCAGGGGGCGGCGGTCTCGGCGGACGACTACGTGATCTCCGACCACGCGCTCACGATCGAGCCCTACGCCATCGGGCTGAACCGGGACGATCCGATGTTCAAGACCATGGTCGACGACGTGCTGACAGGGCTGTATCGCAGCGGCGAGATCCACGCGATCTACAAGCGCTGGTTCGAGTCGCCGCTGCCGCCCAGCGGCATCAACCTGAAGCTGCCGATGTCGGCCGCTTTCCGGCGCGTGATCGCGCAGCCGACGGATTCACCGGACCCGGAGCGTTATCGCTGAGCGGCGCGCCGGCTGGCGTCCGGTCGCTGGTCAGCGGATGAACGACAAGGAGATCGACATGGTGTGGGGTGTGCTGTTCCTGGCCGGGCTGTTCGAGATCGGCTGGGCCGTCGGCCTGAAGTACACGGATGGGTTCACGCGGCTGTGGCCGACGGTGGGCACGGTGGCGGCGATGGTGGCCAGCGTCGTGCTGCTGGGCTGGGCGTTGAAGCACCTGCCGGTGGGAACGGCCTATGCGGTGTGGACCGGCATCGGCGCGGTCGGCACCGCGATCGCGGGCATGGTGCTGCTGGGCGAGTCGGCGTCGCTGGCGCGGCTCGCGTGCATCGGGCTGATCGCCGCGGGGATCGTCGGATTGAAGATGGTCACGCCGCAGTGAGCGGCCTCGCGGGCGCTCAGCGGAAGGTCTTCAGCGCCTGCTGACCCGCTGGCGTCAGGAAGGGCCAGACCGCATCGAGCGGCAGCGCGACATCCTCGGCGCAGGGCGTCATCGCATACGAGGCCTGGGTGTGGAACACCAGTTCCTTCGGCGCGGGATGGATGAAGCGGCCCATCCAGCGCACCTCGTCGCGGCACTCGGCCTCGTTGCCGTTGCCGCCGCCTTCCGCGTAGGCCTTCATCAGGAGGCGCCCGAGCTTCGAATCCTTCGAGATCTCGTCGTTCCATTCGGCCCGCAGCCAGGACTGGACCTCGGCTTCGGCGCCGGTGTCCAGGCGGTAGGTCGTGACGCTGTTGTCGTGCCAAGGATGCGCGCCACCGCAGTAGCCCTCGTTCCACGTGTTGATCACGACGAAGGCCGCATTCCAGGCCAGCACCGATTGCGTCTGGGAAGACGAAAATCCCGCGTCCGGCCCGCGATCGCGGCGGCCCATCGCGGCGCAATCCAGATGGTCCATCACCGCGTCGATGGAGCGGGCCAGTAGCGTCGCGTTGACCGCGGCGATGCCGGGCGTCGAGCCGGCGAGGCGGATGCCGCCGTGGATGGCGTCGGTGTCCGCATCCTTCTTGCCGCTGGCGCCAGGAAGGGGGAAGGAGAGCTCCTCGAAGCGCTGTCCGCCGACCTGACCCGTCTTCACGACCTTCGGCTTGAGGCCGGCCTTGCGGGTGGCGTTGTAGTCCGTGTCCTTGATCGCGCTGGCGGTGATGGGCAGTCTCTTCGCGCCATCGACGGACTGCCATTCGCCGCTGAGCGTGCTGGCGTCGCAGCTCAGGCTGAGGCGGCCCGTGAGTTTCTCCTTGGGATCGAGCTCCTGCCATTGGCCGGTCTTCGCGTCGGGAACCAGCGTCAGGTCGGCGAGCGAGGCGCGGTAGTAGTAGCGGCCCATCGCGGGGCGTTCGCCTTCGGCGGGCGAGAGTTCGATCGAGACCGGCGTCGTGCCCACGGTCCCGCGCCAGGTGCCGTGATCGCAGGCCGCCGGCGCGGCTTGGACGGCCGGGGCGCCGAGCACGGCGCAGAGGATGGGAGCGAACGCGTGGACGAGGCGGAGGGGGGCAGGGCGGGATCGCATGGCGGCGACTGTAGCCGCGCTCAGGGCATGGCACTTGCCGACGAAGGTCATCCAGACTTCCGGAGACTCCCATGCCCGACTTCGACGAACGCCGTGACAAGGCCTACGACCGCGAGCACGAGGCCGCCTACTGGCGCGACAACTACGCCAAGCGGCCCTACATCCAGCCCGGCGACACCCATGACGATTTCGGCCCGGCGTATGCCTACGGGGTGGACGCGTTCTCGCGCTATCCGGACCGGGAGTTCGACGACTTCGAGGCCGAACTGCACCGCGACTGGGGCAGTCAGCGCCAGGGCTCGTCGCTCGAGTGGGCGCGCGCGAAGCCGGCGGTGAAGGACGCCTGGCAGCGCATCAAGGAGGCGTCGAACATGCCACCTTCCACGCGCTGAGCACGCGGATCACTTTTTCTCCTGCAGCGCCCGCGTCACCGCTTCCATCGGATCCTCCGCCTCGGAAGCGGGCGGCGACGCGGCCGAGGCCGGCGCCGACGCGGCGTCCGGCAGCCCGAACAGCGCGTTCGTGTCGGCGTTCGGATCGGCGCGTCCGGATTGGCCGGCGTCCATCCCTTGCAGCATCTCGGTGGCCTTGTCCAGGTCCACCGCCTCCGCCTTGTCCAGGAAGGCCGTCACCGTCACCGGGAAGAAGATGACGATGGCCACGAGGATCAGCTGCATCAGTACCCAGGGGATCGAGCCCATGTAGATGTCGCTCGACTTCACCCGCTGCGGCAGCGAGCCGTTCTTGAACAGCGAGTCCGCGATGCCGCGCAAGTAGAACAGCGCGAAGCCGAACGGCGGATGCATGAAGCTGGTCTGCATGTTCACGCACAGCATCACGCCGAACCACACCAGGTCGATGCCCATCTTGTCGGCCACCGGCCCCAATAGCGGCAGGATGATGAAGGCGATCTCGAAGAAGTCCAGGAAGAACGCCAGGAAGAAGATGAACAGGTTCACCACGATCAGGAACCCGATCTGGCCGCCCGGCAGGTTCGTCAGCAGGTGCTCGATCCACTTGCCGCCTTCGACGCCTTGGAACACCAGCGAGAAGGTGCGCGAGCCGATCAGGATGAACACCACCATCGCCGTGATGCGCATCGTCCCGACGGTGGCCTCCTTGATCACCGGCCAGGTCAGGCGCCGGTGCATCGCCGCCAGGATGAAGGCGCCCACCGCGCCCATCGCGCCGGCTTCGGTCGGCGTGCAGATCGCCGTGTCGATGCCAGGCAGCCCGCCCATCGAGCCCAGCACCGCGAAGATCAGGATCGCCGACGGGATGATGCCGCGCAGGCACTTGCGCCACAGCGCCCAGCCGTTGAGCGTGCGCGCCTCCTTCGGGACGCCGGGCACGTGCTCGGGCTTGATGCGCGACAGCGCGAAGGTGTAGAGCGCGAAGATCAGCACCTGCAGGATCGACGGTCCCCACGCGCCCTTGTACATGTCGCCCACCGGCTTGCCGAGCTGGTCCGCCAGCACCACCAGCACCAGCGACGGCGGCACCAGCTGCGTGATCGTTCCCGATGCCGCCAGCACCCCGGTCGCGTAGCGCATGTTGTAGCCGTAGCGCATCATGACCGGCAGCGAGATCATCGCCATCGCGATCACCTGGCCGGCCACCGTGCCGGTGATCGCGCCCAGGATGAAGCCCACGATGATCACCGAATAGCCCAGCCCGCCGCGCACCGGCCCGAACAGCTGGCCCATGGAATCGAGCATGTCCTCGGCCAGGCCGCATTTCTCCAGCAGCGCGCCCATCAACGTGAAGAAGGGGATCGCCAGCAGCAGGTCGTTGGACAGGATACCGAAGACGTTCTGAGGCAGCGCCGACATGAACTCCGGCGGGAACCAGCCCTGGCTCACCGCGAAGAAGCCGCAGGCCAGCCCCAGCGCCGCCAGCGAGAACGCCACCGGGAAGCCGATCAACATGATGATGATCAGCCCCGCGAACATCAGCGGGGGGAATTGCTCCATCGTGATCATTGCAGCGGCCTCTCGTAATGGGTGTCCATCTCGACGAGATGGGCCAGATAGCCGATGCGCTTGATCACCTCGGAAATGCCTTGCAGGAACACCAGCAGGAAGCCCAGCGGCAGCGTCAGCGCCGCCGGCCAGCGGATCAGGCCGCCGGCGTTGCCCGACAGCTCACCGCTGCTGAGCAGCTTCCACACGTAGCCGCCCAGGCCGAGGGCGGCGACGGTATCGTCCGCGCGCATGCCGGTGGTCAGCTTCACCAGGAAGAAGTCCCACGACAGCCAGCCCGCGTAGCCCATCACCGGCAGCAGGAAGACGATCAATCCGAACAGGTCGACGTAGACCTTGCCGTGGCCGCGCAGCCGCGTGTAGACGATGTCCACGCGCACGTGTTCGTTGAGCCGCAGCACCTGCGCCGCGCCCAGCATCACGCAGACGGCGAACAGGTACCACTGGATTTCGAGGAAGGCGTTGGAACTGATGTCCAGGCCGTAGCGGATCACCGCATTGGCGGCGCTGATCAAGCACGACAGCAGGACGGCCCCGGCGGCAAGCGTGCCGAACCGGTCCGTCAGCCAGTCGATGCCCTTGGCGAATGCAAGCAGGGCGTTCATCGACGAGTCCGTCTCCAGGAGCCCCGACGGGAGGGCTCGGTTCTTGTGTGTGGAGACGGACTGTAGCCAGCCCGCGCTGACGGAAAGCTGATTTCAGCAGGGCCTGCGGGAAAGCCCTGACCCGGTCAGAGCTGCGTCGCGGCGGCGTACAGACGCGTGGAGCGCGCGCCGGAGCGGCAGAAGGCCAGGACCGGCTTGGGCACTTCGTCGAGCAGGTCGCGCATCGCGGCGATCTCCTCGGGCGACTGGTAGCCGCCTTGCACCGGCAGGTGGCGGTAGACCAGGCCCGCAGCCTCGGCCGCGGCGCGGACCTGCTCGCTGGTGGGCTGGTCGGGGCCGCCCTCGAAGTCCGGGCGGTTGTTGATCACCGACTTGAAGCCGGCCGCGGCCAGCGAGGCCATGGCCTCGGGGGTGAGCTGCGGGGCGACGCAGAAATCGGGCGTCAGTTGTTGGACGGTCAGTTCCATCGACATGCTCCTGTGTGCTTGAGAGGCGCCAGGCGCTCAGCCCGCCAGCGCCGCCTTCACCGCCGCCGAGACCAGCCCCATGTCGGCCTTGCCGGCGAGCTTGCCCTTGACGGCGCCCATCACCTTGCCCATGTCGGCCGGGCCCTTGGCGCCCAGTTCGGCGACGATCGTGGCGACCTCGGCCTTGATCTCGGCCTCGCTCAGGCGCTGGGGCAGGTAGGCCTCCAGGACCTTGAGTTCGGCGCTCTCCTTGTCGGCTAGATCCTGGCGGCCCGCCGCGGCGAACTGGCTGATCGAGTCCTTGCGCTGCTTGATCAGCTTGTCGACGATGGCCACCAGCATCACATCGTCGACCTCGACGCGCTCGTCGACTTCCTTCTGCTTCACCGCCGCCAGCAGCATGCGGATCGTGCCCAGGCGGTCGCTGTCCTTGGCGCGCATCGCCGCCTTCATGTCTTCGGTGATCTGTTCCTTCAAGGTCATAGAGGCTCCTTGCTGATTTTCTGAATGGGGTGCTCGAGCGGGCGAGATACCGCTGAGTCTCGCGCAAAACAGAAAAGCCCGCGGCAGCGTCCTGCGCGGGCTTTCTGTGCTGTTCGGGCGGTGGGGATCGTCAGTCGAGAATCCCCGGTGCCGAAGCGGTCCGATCCTTCGATCAGTACAGCTTCTTGGGCAGCTGCATGCTGCGCACGCGCTTGTAGTGGCGCTTCACGGCGGCAGCCTTCTTGCGCTTGCGCTCGGCCGTCGGCTTCTCGTAGAACTCGCGGGCGCGCAGCTCGGTGAGCAGGCCCAGCTTTTCGATGGTGCGCTTGAAGCGGCGCAGGGCCACGTCGAACGGCTCGTTTTCTTTGACGCGAATGGTGGTCATGAAATTCCTTCAAATAGCGCTCGGTGTTCGCGAGGAAGGGATTGCCTTCGAAGCGGAGTATCCGGATTCCACTTCCGAATCGACGCGCAGGGTTTGCCAGCAAAACGCGCATTCTAGCCTTATTTTTGACCGCCCGCCAAATCGCGTGACAACAGCGCCGAACTGCCGCCGCGGCGCGCTAGGATGCCGCACCCCAAGCTTAGGGGGAGTGGCGTCCCGTCCCCGCCGTGGGCACTTGCCCGGTCAACGGACGCCCATCTACATTCGATCCACCACCATTCGACTGCCAGGGGCACGCCCCGGCCCGGCCCCACCCATGGAATTACAAGCCGCCGCGACGCCCGCGCCTGCCAGTTTCGATGCTTGGCTGGCGTCGTCGGGATCGCCGCAGGGGCCCGTCGCGGCCGGCCTGCTCAGCCTGCTCGAACCGACGGGCGCCTGCCTGACCGTCAAGTCGATGGCCACCGGCCGATACGTGTTCGCCAGTCCGGGCATGAACGAACTGTTCGGCCGGCAGGAGTCCGGCATCGTCGGCGCGGCCGACGCCGAGCTGATGCGCGGCGACGAGGTCCAGGCGATGCGCCGCTCCGAGCAGGCCACGCTGGCGCAGCGCGGGGTCGTGAGTTCCGAGCACCGCCTGGAGATCGGCGGCCGGCGCCGCGAGTTCATGGTCACGCGCATTCCGCTCGGCTCCGAGCACGTGATGGCGCTGTGGAGCGACAAGACCGAGGAGCGTCATCGCGAGACGCATCTGCAGCGCGCGCTGCAGCAGCTCGAGCAGCAGCAGAAGTCGCTGGAGCAGATGCGCCGGGAGCTGCAACAGGGCAGCGGCCGCGACGAGGTGTCGGGCCTCTACATGCGGGCGCAGTTCGACGACCAGTTGCTGCGCGAGATCGATCTCTCGACCCGCGAGCATCGCGAGTTCACGCTGGTGCTGATCGCGCTGGATCCCGTGCCGGCCGACGCCGTCCAGGGGCTGGGCGAGGAGGCGCGGCAGCGCCTGCTCGAGGGGCTGGGCCGCATGCTGCGCGCGAACACGCGGGCGATGGACGCGGCCTGCCGCATCGGCGACGACCTGTTCGCGGTGCTGTTGTCGGGCGTCGGACTGGCCACCGCGCACGCGCGCATGGAGCAACTGCGCCGCCAATGCCACGCGCAGATCGTCGTGCTGCAGGGGCAGGATCTGGGGCTGTCGCTCTCGATGGGCGTGGCGAGCTTCCCGCACACCGCCTCGCGCCAGGAAGAGCTGCTCGGCGCCGCTGAAATGGCGGTCAAGGAGGCGCTGCGGCGCGGCGGCAATCAGGTCGTGCTGGCGTCGATCCCGTTCGGGATGAGCGGCTGAGGCCGCCGGTCAGGCGAGCAGCCGCTGCAGGTGCGCCCACTCCGCCGGCGTCACCGGCGTGATCGACAGCCGATTGCCCGGCTGCAGCGTCTTCATGGACGCGAGCACGGGATCGCGCTTCATCTCCGCCAGGCTCAGCAAACGCGTCTTGCGCACGAAGCGCACGTCGACGTGCAGCCAGCGCGGCTCCTCGCGCCTGGCTTTCGGGTCGTGGTACGGGCTTTGCGGATCGAACTGGGTCTCGTCCGGATAGGCGCTGCTGCTGACCTCCGCGAAGCCCGCGATGCCGGGCTCGGGACAGGACGAGTGATAGAACAGCACGCCATCGCCGACGCGCATCGCGTCGCGCATGAAGTTGCGCGCCTGGTAGTTGCGCACGCCGGTCCAGGGCAGTTCGCCGGCGGCCTGCAGGTGATCGATCGAGGCCTCGTCCGGTTCGGACTTCATCAGCCAGTACTGCCGGCCGGCGTGCGGTGGGGAAGTGCTCAAGACCTGGCCCTCGGGTGAGCGGACGGCCTTGCGGCCGGCCATGAAAAAACCGCGCTCGACGGGAACATCAGGCGCGGTTTCGGGAAGGGGTGTCCACGGCGAGCCGTGAGCCGCATTCCTGAACCCAAGGGGTACAGGTGGGCGAGGTCAACATGGCTTCGGGTTCATCTGACGCGAGACGCTCACACCAGCCAGGTAATGTTCCAAGCCCTTGCTCGCGAGAGCATCGGTTCAAGGAAATATAAAACTCACGCGAACGCAGTGGACGGGGTGGATTCTACGCGCGGCGTTTCGCCGATCACAGCAGTTGCCCGTCTTGGACAAGGGCTTCATCGAGCTTCTTCATCAGCGCGTCAAGATCGGGTAGAGACTCGCCGTCACTGGCCGTTGCATGGGTTGCAAGGCCCGTGGCCATCGGGCTCGCCGGCGATTCGGTGAGCGAATAAGCGAGGTTGAGCGCGGCCAGGACGGCGATGCGTTCGCGGGCCTTGATGCGGCCGGCGTCACGGATCGCGCACATCTCCTTGTCGACCCGGGCGACCGCCTTCTGCAGCGCGGCCTCGCCGCCTTCGGGGCAGCCGAGCAGGTAGCTCTGCCCCATGATCGTGACTTCCATCTGCTTCATGCGCCAGGCTTTCCTGAGTCGGTGGGATCGGCACCCTCGGTGCCTTCGATGAGATCGGCCGCCTCGAGCGGCAGCCGGTCCAGCAGCGCGTCGACGCGGGCGCGGGCCGCGGCCAATCTCGAGCGCAGGCTGTCGCGCTCCAGCGTGAGCGCCTGGACCTGCTGCTCCAGCAATGTGTTCGTGCGCTTGAGCTCCTCGTGGCGCACCAGCAGGCGCTCCACGCGGTCGACAAGATCGTTGATGCTGGACATGGCTTCTCTGACGGAATGAACGCGCGGATTGTAGGCGCCGGGGTTCGCTCAGCGGGCCGCGGCCATGGGCGCGCTGTCACATTGCGCGACGACGGCGCAGCGCTCGCACAGCGGCCGGCGTGCCTGGCAGACATAGCGGCCATGCAGGATCAGCCAGTGATGCGCGTCGACCAGGAACTCCTGCGGCACGCGCTTGAGCAGTTGCTGTTCCACCTCCAGCACATTCTTGCCGGGCGCGAGTCCGGTGCGGTTGCCGACGCGGAAGATGTGGGTGTCGACCGCCATCGTCGCCTCGCCGAACGCGACGTTGAGCACCACGTTCGCCGTCTTGCGGCCGACACCGGGCAGCGACTCGAGCGCCTCACGGCTGCGCGGCACCTGGCTGTCGTACTGCTCGACCAGGATGCGGCAGGTGGCGTACAGGTTCTTGGCCTTGGTCTTGTACAGACCGATGGTCTTGATGTACTCCGCCAGCTTCTCCTCGCCGAGGTCGAGGATCTTGCGCGGCGTGTTGGCGACGACGAACAGCCGCCGCGTCGCCTTGTTGACGCTGACGTCGGTGGCCTGCGCCGACAGCAGCACGGCGGCGAGCAGTTCGAAGACGCTGGCGTACTCGAGTTCGGTCTGCGGCGACGGATTGGCCTGGCGCAGGATCTCGAAGAACTCGCGGATCTGGGTCTTGTTCATGGCGAGCGAGGGGCTGGCGAAGGATCATGCGCCGCGCTTGGCGCGGGCGCGGGCGAGGGCGGCGGCAATGACCGCGCGCTTGCGGTCGAGCTGCTCGGGATCGGTCAGCCGCGATGCCTCCTCGAGGTGGGCCAGCTTGTGCTCGGCCTTGGCTTCGAGCCGGGCGTCGTGCTCGCGCTGGGCGCGCTCGACGCGGATCTCATGCCAGCGGTAGCGCTCGCGGGCGCGCGCGGCCTGCGCGTCGCTCCAGGCGGCCCAGCCGCCGCGGCCCGGTGTGACCTCGGTCAGCGAGATGCAATCCACCGGGCAGACCGGGATGCACAGTTCGCAGCCGGTGCAATCGGCGTCGATGACGACATGCATCTGCTTGTTGCTGCCGACGATCGCATCGACTGGGCAGGCCTTGATGCAGAGCGTGCAGCCGATGCACCAGGCTTCGTCGATGACGGCGAGCTGGCGCGGCCCTTCCACGCCGTGCTCCGGGTTGAGCGGCTGCGCCGGGCGGCCGGTCAGGGCGGCGAGCCGGGCGATGCCCTCGGCCCCGCCGGGCGGGCACTGGTTGATCGCCGCCTCGCCGCGCGCGATCGCGTGGGCGTAGGAATGGCAGTCCGGATAGCCGCAGCGCGTGCATTGCGTCTGCGGCAGGGCCAGGTTCAGGCGCTCGACGAGCTCGTCGAACGCGGCGCCCTGTGCGGGCGCCTCGGTCGAGGGGGCGGAAGGGGCGGGCGTGAAAGGCGCTTCGGGATTCACTCGGTCGGCTTGCGCGTGCGGCGCGCCGCCGGCCGGGTGCTGGTGGCGCGCTTGGCCGCGGCGGGCTGGTGCAACGGGGCCGCATCGTACTTGGCAATGAAGTCGCGGATCACCGGGTACACCTTCTCGCGCCAGCGGCGGCCCGAGAAGATGCCGTAGTGACCGGCGCCGATCGCGTCGTAGTGGACCTGGTTCTTCGCGTCGATGCCGCTGCACAGCTCGTGCGCCGCCTTGGTCTGGCCGGCGCCGGAGATGTCGTCCAGTTCCCCCTCCACCGTCAGCAGCGCGGTCTCCGTGATGTCCTGCGGACGCACCAGGTCGCCGCCGACCGTCCAGGTGCCGTTCACCAGCGCGAAGTCCTGGAACACCGTCCTGATCGTGTCCAGGTAGTACTCGGCCGGCATGTCCAGCACGGCGTTGTACTCGTCGTAGAAGCGGCGATGGGATTCGGCGCTGTCGTCGTCGCCGCGCACCAGGTCGAGGAAGTAGTCGTAGTGCGAGGTCAGGTGGCGGTCCGGGTTCATCGCCACGAAGCCGGTGTGCTGCAGGAAGCCGGGGTAGACCTCGCGGCCGGCGCCCGGGTAGGTGGTCGGCACGCGGTAGATGACGTTGTTCTCGAACCAGCTGTAGCTCTTGTTCATCGCCAGGTTGTTGACCGCGGTCGGGCTCTTGCGGGCGTCGATGGGGCCGCCCATCATCGTCATCGAGCGCGGCGTGGTCTCGCCCTTGGAGGCCATCAGCGAGATCGCCGCCAGCACCGGCACGGTCGGCTGGCAGACCGAGATCACGTGGCAGTCCTCGCCGACATGGCGGATGAAGTCCTGCACGTAGTAGATGTAGTCGTCGAGGTGGAAGGGACCGGCCTCGAGCGGGACCATGCGGGCGTCGGTCCAGTCGGTGATGTAGACCTTGTGGTCCTTGAGCAGTTGCTTGACGGTGTCGCGCAGCAGCGTCGCGTGGTGGCCCGACAGCGGGGCGACGATCAGCACCGTGGGCTGCGCCTTCATCTTGGCGAGCACGGCCGGATCGTCGGTGTAGCGCTTGAAGCGCAGCAGGCGGCAGAAGGGCTTCTCCAGCGCCACCAGTTCCTGCACCGCGACGTCGATGCCGTCGACCTCGACGCTGCGGATCTCGAATTCCGGCTTCTCGTATTCCTTGGCCAGGCGGTGCATCAAGTCCAGGCCGGCCGACATCCGATGCGACAGCGGCGTGTGCGCGAACGGCGACAGCGGGTGGCTGTAGAGCTTGGCCGTGGCGCTGGCGAACTCGGAAAACGGGCTCAGCAGCGCGCGTTGGGTTTCATAAAGCTGGTAGAGCATCTGGCGGACCTCGGGAGGGGGAGGGGAGGCGAAGGCTGGCACCCGTTGTGCATTGCAGCAATTCTAGGTCCCGGCTGTTGGGAGTGTGTGTCGCCGAGCTGCGGAGCAGGCCCGGGGCAAGGGCTTCGAAGCCTGCGATTTCGCCATAAATGCGCAGGGCCGGCCCGCTTGCGGCGGAACCGGCCCTGGTTCGATGAGCGATCGTGCGATCAGCGCATCGAAGTGTGGTGTCAAAAGGGGATCACGCCTTCTTGACGGCGGCGATCGCGGCGGCGACCGGCTTGAGGTTCTTGCTGTTCAACGCGGCCACGCAGATCCGGCCGGAGTCGACGCCGTAGACGCCGAACTCGGCGCGCAGGCGCTGCATCTGCTCGGCGGACAGGCCGCTGTAGCTGAACATGCCCTTCTGGCGGGTGACGTAGCTGAGGTCGTCGGTGATGCCGGCGGCCTGGAGCTCGGTGACGAGCGCCTCGCGCATCTGCTTGATGCGCACCCGCATGCCGGCCAGTTCCTCCTCCCACTGGGCGCGCAGCGCGGGCGTGGACAGCACGGTGGCCACGACCTGGGCGCCATGGGTCGGCGGGTTGGAGTAATTGGTGCGGATCACGATCTTGAGCTGGCTCAGCACCTTGGCCGCTTCCTCGGCCGAGGCGCAGACCACGCTCAGCGCGCCGACGCGCTCGCCGTAGAGGGAGAAGCTCTTGGAGAAGCTGGTCGAGACGAAGAAGTCCAGGCCGGCGGCCAGGAACTGCTGGATCACGGCGCCGTCCTCGGCGATGCCTTCGCCGAAGCCCTGGTAGGCCATGTCGAGGAAGGCGACCAGGCCGCGCGCCTTGACCGCCTCGACGACCTGTGCCCACTGGGCGGGCGTCAGGTCGTAGCCGGTCGGGTTGTGGCAGCAGGCGTGCAGCACGACGACCGTGCCGGCCGGGGCGGCGTTCAGCGCGCCCAGCATGCCGCTGAAGTCGATGCCGCGGTTGGCGGCGTCGTAGTACGGATAGGTCTCGACCGGGAAGCCGGCATTGGTGAACAGCGCGCGGTGGTTTTCCCAGGACGGGTCGGAGATCAGCACCTTGGCGCCGGGATTCAGGCGCTTGAGGAAGTCGGCGCCGATCTTCAGGCCGCCGGTGCCGCCCAGCGCCTGGACGGTCGCCACGCGCTTGGCTTTGAGGACCTCGCTGCCGGCGCCGAAGACCAGGCCCTGCACGGCGCTGTCATAGGCGGCGATGCCGTCGATGGGCAGGTAGCCGCGCGGTTTGGGGGCGGCCTGCGTCTGCGCCTCGGCGGCGGCCACGCAGGCCAGCAGCGGCAGCTTGCCGTTGTCGTCGTAATAGACGCCCACGCCCAGGTTGACCTTGTTGGGGTTCGGGTCGGCGTTGAATTGCTCGTTCAGACCCAGGATCGGGTCGCGGGGGGCCATGGCGACGGCGGCGAACAAGGACATGGAGGCTTTCCTGACAATCGGTGGCAAGAGGACTGCGCTACGCTGTCGCGTCCTGACGCCCGATGGCGCCTCCTGAGCGCCCAGCGAAGCCCGCCGATTGTAGGCAGGGAACATGCGTTGCCCCTGGGAAACCCTGATGAGCCGATCCTCCGCCGCCAAGCCTGAAACCCCCGCCGCCAAGGGCGCGAAATCCGCTGCCACGCAGGCGGACACGTCCGTGGCCGCCGCTGCCGACGACGCGGCGTCCGAGGCGCCGAAGGGCGAATTCGTCTCTTTCGAAGGCTCTCCGTTCCAGCTTTTCCAGCCGTATCCGCCCGCCGGCGACCAGCCGACCGCGATCCAGGGCCTGGTGGACGGGGTCAATGACGGCGAGAGCTTCCAGACGCTGCTCGGGGTGACGGGCTCGGGCAAGACCTTCACGATGGCCAACACGATCGCGCGGCTGGGCCGCCCGGCGATCGTCTTCGCGCCCAACAAGACGCTGGCCGCGCAGCTGTACAGCGAGTTCCGCGAGTTCTTCCCGAAGAACGCCGTCGAGTACTTCGTCAGCTACTACGACTACTACCAGCCCGAGGCCTACGTGCCGCAGCGCGACCTGTTCATCGAGAAGGACAGCGCGATCAACGAGCAGATCGAGCAGCTGCGCCTGTCCTGCACCAAGAGCCTGCTGGAGCGGCGCGACGTGGTGATCGTGGCGTCGGTGTCGGCGATCTACGGCATCGGCAACCCGAGCGACTACCACCAGATGGTGATGACGCTGCGGGTGGGCGACAAGCTCGGCCAGCGCGACATCATCCAGCAGCTGGCCCGCATGCAGTACACGCGCAACGAGATGGAATTCACCCGCGGCCACTTCCGCGTGCGCGGCGACACCATCGACGTCTTCCCGGCGGAGCACTCGGAGCTGGCGCTGCGCATCGAGCTCTTCGACGACGAGGTCGAGGGGCTGACGCTCTTCGATCCGCTGACCGGCCAGATCCGGCAGAAGATCCCGCGCTTCACCGTCTATCCGTCCAGCCATTACGTGACGCCGCGCGACCGCGTGGTCGCGGCGATCGAGACGATCAAGGAGGAACTGCGCGAGCGCGTGGCCTTCTTCATCAAGGAGGGCAAGCTGGTCGAGGCGCAGCGGCTGGAGCAGCGCACGCGCTTCGACCTGGAGATGCTGCAGGAGGTGGGCCACTGCAAGGGCATCGAGAACTACACGCGCCACCTTTCGCAGGCCGCTCCCGGCGATCCGCCGCCGACGCTGGTCGACTACCTGCCGCCGGACGCGCTGATGTTCCTGGACGAGAGCCACGTGCTGATCGGCCAGTTCAGCGCCATGTACAACGGCGACCGGGCGCGCAAGAGCACGCTGGTCGAGTACGGCTTCAGATTGCCGTCGGCGATGGACAACCGGCCGCTGAAGTTCGAGGAGTACGAGCGCAAAATGCGCCAGGCCATCTTCGTCAGCGCGACGCCGGGCGACTACGAGAAGCGCCAGGCGGGCGCGGTCGTCGAGCAGCTGGTGCGGCCCACGGGGCTGGTGGATCCGGTGGTCGAGGTCAGACCGGCGACGCACCAGGTGGACGACGTGCTGCAGGAGATCCGCGATCGCATCGAGATCAACGAGCGCGTGCTCATCACCACGCTGACCAAGCGCATGGCCGAGCAGCTGACGGAGTACCTCAGCGACAACGGCGTGAAGGTGCGCTACCTGCACTCGGACGTGGACACGGTCGAGCGGGTCGAGATCCTGCGCGACCTGCGGCTGGGGACCTTCGACGTGCTGGTCGGCATCAACCTGCTGCGCGAAGGCTTGGACATTCCGGAAGTCTCGCTGGTGGCGATCCTGGATGCGGACAAGGAAGGCTTCCTGCGCGCCGAGCGCAGCCTGATCCAGACCATCGGCCGGGCGGCGCGCAACGTGAACGGGAAGGCGATCCTCTATGCGGATCGCATCACCGAGTCGATGAAGAAGGCCATCGGCGAGACCGAGCGCCGCCGCGCCAAGCAGATCGCGTTCAACGAGGCCAACGGCATCACGCCGCGCGGCGTGGTCAAGCGCATCCGTGACCTGATCGACGGCGTCTACAGCGACAAGCCGGGCCGCGACGACGCCAAGGTCATCGCCGAGGCCGCCGAGGTCGAGGCGATGAGCGAGAAAGACCTCAGCAAGCGCATCCAGCAGCTGGAGAAGCAGATGCTGGAGCATGCGCGCAACCTCGAGTTCGAGAAGGCGGCGCGGCTGCGCGATCAACTGGCGCAACTCAAGGAGCAGGCCTTCGGCGCGGCGGTGCACGACAACGTCGTGCCGATTTCGGCGGGCAAGGGCAAGTGACCCCGGGGCGCAGCGCGGTGCGGGAGCAGTGCGCTGGCGTCTGATGGGGCGGAAGGGCTTCGATTGACTGCGGGACGGGGAGCGCGGGCTCTCCAGGCAGCAGGGGGCATCCCGTTCGGGAACCCCCAGCAGCCTTCCGGCCCCACCGGCGCTCGCTGACCCCGGGTTGAGCGCTTGTTGTGGGTGGGGCGTGCGCCGTGATGTCGTTCGGTCAGTCTTCGATGACGCGGAAGAAATGCGTGCCGTCGCGGTCCAGTTGCGCGAGGAGACCGTACTCCCAGTCGAGGTAGGCCTGCATCGCGTCGCGCGGATGGTGGGTGCCCTCGTAAGGGCGGCGGTAACGGTCGTCGCGCGGGAAGGCCAGGCGCGGGTTGGCGGATTCGATCGGCAGGCCCGCGTCGTACCAGGCCGTCGTGCCACCCTCCAGCACCAGCAGCTCGCGACCCTCGGCCGCCAGTTCCGCGGCGAGGTCGGCAGCGACGAAGCGCGGCAGCACGCCCAGGTTGCCCGTCAGCACGACGCGGCGCGCCGCGGGAATGACGGTGCGCAGCGCCTCGGCCAGCCGCGCCCGCGGGCTCCACCAGGCGCCGGGGATGTGCCGGACGATGTAGGTGATGCTCGGCGCGACGTCGATGACCACCGTGTCCGGCTGTTCGCGGTCGGCGTCCTCGTCGCGCCAACGGGCCAGCTCGGCCGGCGTCACCGTGGCCACGGTCGGGGAGAGCGGCTGCGGCGGCAGGTCCGGGCCGGTCTCGGTGTGCGCCGCGGGATCCGGCGGCAGCACCGCCACCTCCCAGCCCATCTGCGCCAGCCAGGCCGCCGCCATCGAGGCACGGATGCCGTCGTCGTCGCTCAACACGATGCGCGCGCCGCGCACCGGCACGTGGTGGTCGGTCTCCTGGATCAACTGGCCGCCCGGCGCGTGCCGGAAGCCCGGACGGTGGCCGCGTGCGTATTCGTCGGCGCCGCGGACATCGAAGCGGTAGGTGGAGCGGCGCGGATCGGCCAGCCAGTCGGCGAGCACGCGCGCATCGATGCGCTGCGCGTGCGCGCGGCGGGCCAGTGCCGTGGCGCCCTCGCGCGCCGCGTCCAGGTCGCCGAGCGGCACGTCCTCGTGCGAGCGCCCCTGGCCCTGCGCGAGCGCCAGGCCCGCGAGCGTCCAGCCGATCGTGCCGTTGCGCAGCGCGACGACAGGATTGGGCACGCCGGCGTCGATCAGCGACTGCGCGCCGATCAGGCTGCGGGTGCGGCCGGCGCAGTGGACGACGATGAGGGTCGTCGGGTCCGGCGCGAGGTCGCGGGCGCGTCGCACCAGTTCGCCGCCAGGCACGCTGATCGAGCCGGGCAGGCTCATGCTGCGGTATTCGTCGAAGCGCCGGGCATCGAGCAGGACGAGCCGGTCGCCGCGCGCGAGGCGACGCTGGAGTTCGTCGGCCGGGATCGAGGGGGTGTGGCGCCGGGCCTCGACCAGCTCGCCGAAGGCCTTGCTCGGCACGTTGACGTCGCGGAACAGCTCGAGACCGGCTTCGCGCCAGGCGCCCAGGCCACCGGCGAGCAGCGCGACGTCGGTGTAGCCCAGCGCCTGCAGCTTGCGCGCCGACGCGGCCGCCACGCCTTCCCCGTCGTCATAGACGACGATGGGCACACCGCGCCGCGGCAGGCGCCCCCAGGCGTCGAGCTCCAGCCGCGAGGCGGCGAGGTTGGCGGCCCACAGCGGATGGGCCTCGGCATAGGCCGCTTCCTCGCGCACGTCGAGCAGCGCGATCTCCACCCGCGCGAGCAGCGCGGCGCGGACGTCGGCGACCGTGCGAGTCGGCAGCGGCGCCGGATGGCGGGGCGCCTGAGGCGGGTGTAGTACCGGCGCGGCTGCGGATGCGGGCGACGAGCCGGCCGAAGCGGCCGGAGCGGTTGTGGCGTTGGACGCGGTCGTGGCAATCGTGTCGGTGGGATGCAGGACGGTCATGGCGGCGGGCTCCTGGCGGTCGGGCGGTCGGGCGGGCCGGTCAGGCGGGGCGCCAGACCGGCGATTCCTGGATGGCGACGCGCCGAGGCAGGATCTGCGCGCCGCTGAAGGCGTCGGCGATGCGCTGCTGCTCCGACAGCGACTCGGCGTCGATCGGACGCACCGCATAACTGCGGCGCTCATTGGCGGCGGCGACGATGGCGGGGTCCAGGCCAAGCGCAGGCGCGTGCCAATCGGCCGCGGCGGCGGGGTTCTTCTTGACCCATTCTCCAGCGCGCTGGAGTTCCTCGTAGACGCGCTGCAGCATCTCCGGGTGCCGCTGCGCGAAGGGCGTGGCCGCGAGGTAGAAGCGCCGGTAGGCCGCGATGCGGGTGCCGTCGACCAGGATGCGGGCGCCCGATTGGCGTTGCACCGCCGCCAGGAAGGGATCCCACACGACCCAGGCGGCGATGGCGCCGTTCTCGAAGGCGGAGCGGCCGTCGGCGGGTGTGAGGTAGGCGGGCTCGATGTCGCGGATCGACAGGCCGGCCTGGCTCAGCGCCTCGAGCAGCAGGTAATGCGCGCCGGCGCCCTTGGCGAAGCCCACCTTCCTGCCCTTGAGCTGGGCGACGCTGGTGATCGGCGAATCCTTGCGCACGACGATGGCCTGGGCGGTCGGCGAGGGCGTCTCGATGGCGTAGTAGGTGAGCTTGGCGCCAGCGGCCAGCGCGAACGGCGGCACGGCGTCGGCGACGTCCGCGCTGAGGTCCAGCGCGCCGATGTTGAGCGCCTCCAGCAGCGGCAGGCCGGAGGTGAATTCATGCCAGGAGACAGCGACCTGCCGCGGGGCGAGCGCCTGCTCGAGCACCCCGCGCGACTTGAGCAGCAGCGTCAGCGTGCTGGACTTCTGGTAGCCGATGCGCAGGGTCGTGGTTTCGGCCGCGCTGACGGGGGAGGCGGGCAGGGCGACCGCGCCGGTGAGCGCGGCGGCCTGCGCAAGCCAGCGGCGGCGGGTGGATCCGGAAACGGTCGGGGCGGGCGGGACGGTCATGGCGGCGGGCGCGTGGAGCGCAAGGCATCTGAGCGCCGCAGCCTAGGGATCCCGGCCAGGGATCGGAACGAAGCAAAGCGAGGATCGATAGACGCCGGCGTCTTGCCGGCAAGCCTTACCGACCCTTCAAGCCGTGGGCGGCAGGTCCCGCTGGGGCGGAGGCTCGGTCGACGGGCGCGGCGTCGACGGCTCCTCCAGGGCCCACGCCAGCAGGGCGGCGGTTTTCTCGTCGCCCAGGTCGATCAGCTGCAGGCGTGCGGCGCGGACAGTCTCGATTTGCGTGAGGGTCATGGGGGGCTCCCAGGTGTGGAGTCGCGGAGAGGGCAATTGCCGGTCCCGGGTAGGCCCGGCCGCTCACGATCCCGCCGCCGCCTGCTGTCTCAGCCAGACCATGGCCGCCTGCGTGCTGGTCGACGGCGCCCGCTCGCTGCTGACGGCCAGGTGATAGGTGTGACCATCGATCACCGGCCCGAACGGTTGCATCAGATGACCGGCGGCGAGCTCCTCGGCGACCAGCGCCTGGCTCACCAGCGCGATCCCGTGGCCGGCGACCGCCGCCTGGATCGCATGGCCTTCGTCCGAAAAACGCAGTTGCCCGGCCGATGACCGGCCCAGGACGCCGGCCGCGGCGAACCAGCGCTCCCAGGTCGGGTTCTCCGGCTGCGACCGTTTCCAGTCGAAGCAGATGAGCGGCACGCGGGCCAGGTCCTCGACCGAGCTCACGCCGAGCCGCGGATTGGCGACGGGCGCGAAGTGGTCCGCAAACAGCGGCTCGGTGCTGAGACCGGGATAGGGGCCGCGACCGTAGCGGATCGCGATGTCGACCGCCGTCGAGCGCAGGTCGACCACCTCATCCGACGCCTGCAGCTGCAGGTCGATGCCGGGATGCCGCAGGCGGAAGTCGGACATGCGCGGGACCAGCCACTTCACCGTGAAGGCATTGGTCGCCGAGATCACCACCTGCGGCCGGCGGCGCGGCTGGGTCAGGCGTTCAAGCGCCGACTGGATCGCGTCGAAGCCGTCGCGCAGCACGGGATAGAGCTGGGCGCCGGCTTCGGTCAGGGTCACGCGGCGCACCTGGCGCTCGAAGAGCGCGACGCCGGATTGCTCCTCCAGTCCTCGGATCTGATGGCTGATCGCCGTCGGCGTCACGGCGAGTTCCTCGGCGGCGGCCTTGAAGCTGCCCAGGCGCGCGGCCGCCTCGAAGGCGCGCAGTGCGGACAGCGGAAGTGATCGACGATCCATCGGAGGGTGCTGATGAATGAGCTCTGCTCATCTTACGGCTGACAATTGAACCTTTGTCGCCCGCTAGGTGCTTCCCTATTGTTCACCCCGAGGCCGGCGCTTCGTCGGCCTCGATGAATGAAAGGAATGCAATCATGCTGGAACGCGTCATCACCCATCCCGATCCTTATGAGCCCTACCTGCTGTCGCAAGGCATCAAGGCGGGCGGGCTGCTCTTCATCTCCGGTCAGGCCGGCGCCGCGGAAGACGGCCGCATCGTGGCGGGCGGTTTTCTGGCCCAGGGGCGCCAGGCCTTCGCGAACCTGCGTCGGGCGCTGGAAGCCGGCGGCGCGGGGCTGAAGGACGTCATCAAGGTCACCATCTTCGTGACCGACATGGGCCATTTCGACGATGTGGTGGCCCTGCGGCGCGAGTTCTTCTCGATGCCGTACCCGGCGGACACCATCGCCGAGATCAAGGCGCTCTACGCGCCGGAGGCGATGATCGAGATCGAGGCGATCGCCGAAGTGCCCGGTGCGCAGGGGCGCTGACATGAAGGCGTCCAACCTGTTCGACCCCGTTGACCTGGGGCCGCTGCGGCTTGCGAATCGATGGGCCGTGGCGCCGATGACGCGCGTCAGCGCAACCGCCGACGGCCAGGCGACGCCGCGCATGGCGCGGTATTACGCCGACTTCGCGGCGGGCGGCTTTGGGCTGGTCATCACGGAAGGGGTCTATACCGACCGCGCGTACTCGCAGGGATATCTGTTCCAGCCGGGGCTGGCTGACGACGCACAGCGCGACGCCTGGCGACCGGTGGTGGAGAGCGTCCATGCCGCAGGCGGACGCATCGTGGCGCAACTGATGCACGCGGGTGCGATCTCCCAGGGCAACGCGCACCGGGCCGTGGCGAAGGGGCCTTCGGCGGTGCAGCCGGCGGGCGTCCAGATGTCTTTCTATAGAGGGGAGGGGCCGTATCGCATGCCCGAAGCCATGACGCTCGCGGAGATCACCGCGGCGATCGACGGGTTCGCCGCGGCGGCGGTGCGGGCCAGGGAGGCCGGCTTCGATGGGGTGGAGCTGCACGGCGCCAATGGGTATCTGCTGGACCAGTTCCTCACCGAGCACACCAATCGGCGCGAGGACGGCTATGGCGGCGCCTTGGCTCAGCGGCTGCGGCTGGGCGTCGAGGTGATCGCCGCCGTGCGGGAGGCGGTGGGCGCGGGGTTCCCGGTCGGCTATCGGGTGTCGCAGGGTAAGGTCAACGACTTCGGCCACAAGTGGCGCGGCGCCGAGGCCGACGCAGCACTGGTGTTCAGGGCTCTGTCGGCGGCACCGATCGACTACCTGCACACGACCGAGTTCGAGGCCTGGCAGCCGGCCTTCGGAGAAGGTCCGAGCCTCGCGGCACTGGCGCGGCGGTACGGGTCGGTGCCGGTGATCGCGAATGGATCGCTGCATGATCCGGCCCGCGCCGCGGGGATGGTGGCGCGCGGGGAGGCGGACCTCATCGCCCTGGGACGGGGCGCGCTGAGTAATGCCGACTGGCCGCGGCGGGTTCGGGACGGACTGCCGCTGGAGGAGTTCGACCGGACGTTGCTTTCGCCGCTCGCCGATCTGGCGAACGCCGACCTCAGACGGGCCCGGACCGCACGGGCCTGAGATCGCTCGCAAGACCCCGCCTGCGGGAAGGGTTATTGGCGCTGTCATTGAGAATCCGGCGGCGCGGGATGCCAAGGCCCGCCCGGGCCGGCCGCCCGGCCGCTGGACATCTGGCCTCTAGCGCAAACCGCCGTTCCGCGCCTGGCCTGGAACGGCCCCCTCGACGCCAGTCGGGGGTAACCCGAGCAAGCTCCTTCTTAATTGAGTAAAATGCTCGGACATTGCAGGGGGAAACCCTGCTTCGTGAGTCGACCCGGCGTCAGCCGAGCCGCCGCCTCCATGTCCTGAAGCCCGACACGGGCGCCAAGGAGAAGTTCGAT
>Ga0102591_1000513_pt1 | contig 72492 bp, 68 predicted proteins | sample AraplaCol_mCL_r2_2_FD_76860 | JGI IMG/M metagenome (GOLD analysis project Ga0102591, IMG submission 76860) | Arabidopsis root microbial communities from North Carolina, USA - plate scrape MF_Col_mCL_r2 (SPADES assembly) (version 2) | ecosystem: Host-associated > Plants > Roots > Endosphere... | reverse complement strand
CCCGACCAGGCTGTCGGCGTGATCTGCGGACTGGGCTGGCAAGGCTATCTGCTCGCGCTGGAATATGCGCTGGCGCAGGAACAGGCAACACCGGGCAGCTAGTTCGCTCCCTATATAGATACAGAGACAACCGGGGCCGCCACGCGCAGCGTGGCTGGCCTATCAATGACTCAACGCCGGCACTCCCTGCTGTTTGCAGGAGGATGGCCGGGCAACCCGATTCTGGAGGATAAGAAGATGGACCTGCGCAAGCTGAAGACGCTGATCGACCTGGTGGCCGAATCCGGTATTTCGGAACTCGAAGTGACCGAGGGCGAAGGCAAGGTACGCATCGTCAAGCAACCCCCGCAGGTCGTGGCCGCCCCGATGGCCATGCCGCAGATGCAAGCGCTGCCGGCTGCAGCCGCCGCACCGGCCGCTGCCGCGCCAGTTGCCGCCGAAGCCGCACCGCAGGCACCCGCCGGCCACATCGTGACGTCGCCGATGGTGGGCTCGTTCTACCGCGCACCGTCGCCGGGTGCCGCGCCGTTCGTCAACGTGGGCGATACCGTCAAGGAAGGCCAGACCGTCTGCATCATCGAAGCCATGAAGCTGCTCAACGAAATCGAGTGCGACAAGGCCGGCGTGATCAAGGAAATCCTCGTCGAGAACGGCCAGGCCGTGGAATACGGCCAGCCGCTGTTCGTGATCGGCTAAACCGGCCCGGACCGGTTGCAGTGGACGGCCGCGCGGATACGTTTCCCGGCCGTCAGCGTCGGCCCGAGGCGCCTTCAAGGTATGCCCGGGCCCGCCCCTGATCTCGCAGAGAGAGACCATGTTTGAAAAAATTCTGATCGCGAACCGTGGCGAAATCGCCCTTCGCATCCAGCGCGCCTGCCGCGAGCTGGGTATCAAGACCGTGGTGGTGTACTCGGAAGCCGACAAGGAAGCCAAGTACGTGAAGCTGGCCGACGAAGCCGTCTGTATCGGCCCGGCCCCTTCGCCGCTGTCGTACCTGAACATGCCGGCCATCATTTCGGCCGCCGAAGTCACCGACGCCCAGGCGATCCACCCGGGCTACGGCTTTCTCTCCGAGAACGCCGACTTCGCCGAGCGTGTGGAGAAATCCGGCTTCGTCTTCATCGGCCCGACCGCCGACAGCATCCGCCTGATGGGTGACAAGGTGTCGGCCAAGCAGGCCATGATCAAGTCCGGCGTGCCGTGCGTGCCGGGCTCCGAAGGCGCCCTGCCCGACGACCCCAAGGAAATCCTGGCCACCGCGCGCCGCGTGGGCTACCCCGTGATCATCAAGGCTGCCGGTGGCGGCGGTGGTCGCGGCATGCGCGTGGTCCATACGGAAGCTGCGCTGATCAACGCCGTCAACATGACGCGCGAAGAAGCCGGCCGTGCCTTCGGCAATCCCGAGGTCTACATGGAGAAGTTCCTCGAGAACCCGCGCCATGTGGAAATCCAGATTCTGGCCGACCAGCACAAGCAAGCCATCTGGCTGGGCGAACGCGACTGCTCGATGCAGCGCCGCCACCAGAAGGTGATCGAGGAAGCGCCGGCTCCGCACATTCCGCGCCGCCTGATCGAACGCATTGGCGATCGCTGCGCCGAAGCCTGCAAGAAGATCGGCTACCGTGGCGCCGGCACGTTCGAATTCCTGTACGAAAACAACGAGTTCTATTTCATCGAAATGAACACGCGCGTCCAGGTCGAGCACCCGGTCACCGAGATGATCACGGGCATCGACATCGTGCAGGAACAGATCCGCATCGCCTTTGGCGAGAAGCTGCGCTTCCGCCAGAAGGACGTGCAGCTGACCGGCCACGCCATCGAATGCCGCATCAACGCCGAGGACCCGTTCAAGTTCACGCCGTCGCCGGGCCGCATCACTGCCTGGCACATGCCCGGCGGTCCTGGCGTCCGTGTGGACTCGCACGCGTATGATGGCTACTTCGTGCCGCCCAATTACGATTCGATGATCGGCAAGATCATCACGTACGGCGCCACGCGTGACCAGGCCATCGCCCGCATGCGCATTGCGCTGTCGGAGATGGTGGTGGACGGCATCCTGACCAACGTGCCGCTGCACCGCGAACTGATGCTCGACGCCAACTTCGTGGAAGGCGGCACCAGCATCCATTATCTTGAACACCGCCTGGCCCAGAAGGCCAACGCGTCGGGCGGCAAACCCTGACGCGTGGCCTGCGGGCCCGCCCTGCAGTAGAAAAGGAATCCCGTGGCTTTCCAGGAATGTGTGATCGAAATTGCGCAGGAACAGGCTGAAGTCTGGTCCGACGCATTGTTCGACCTCGGCGCGTTGTCGGTCTCGGTGGAAGACGCCGATGCCGATACGCCCGACGAGCAACCGCTCTTCGGAGAGCCCGGGATGGAGCCGACGCGGCTCGCCTGGAACCGTTCGCGCGTGGTGGCGCTCTTCGACGAAGAGACCGATCCCGCACTGGTGGTCACGGCAGCTGCGAATCAGCTCGGAGTCGACCCAGTGCCGGCGTTCACGCTGCGCGCCGTGGAAGACCAGGACTGGGTGCGTCTGACCCAGTCGCAATTCGAACCGATCCGCATTGGTGAGAAGATCTGGGTCGTGCCGTCCTGGCACGATGCGCCCGACCCCGACGCTGTCATCCTGGAACTCGATCCGGGCCTGGCGTTTGGCACGGGCAGCCACCCGACCACGCGCTTGTGCATGCAATGGCTGGAGCAGAACGTGCGGGCAGGTGAGACCGTGCTCGACTACGGCTGCGGCTCGGGCATCCTGGCCATCGTGGCGAAGAAGCTCGGTGCCGGCGATACGGTGGGCATCGACATCGATCCGAATGCCGTGGACGCGTCGCGCTATAACGCCGAACGCAACCGCGTGGAAGCCAGCTTTGCGCTGCCGGAAGCGGTGTCCGAAGCCACGCACGATCTGGTGGTGGCAAATATCCTGTCCAATCCGCTCAAGCTGATGGCCGCGATGCTCAGCGCACGCGTGCGTCCGGGCGGGCGGTTGATCCTGTCCGGCGTGCTGGAACGGCAAGCCGACGAAGTGGCCGCGTCCTACGCGCCGTGGATCGCCATGTCGGTATGGCGCAGCGAGGAAGGCTGGGTGTGCCTGCACGGCACGCGTCCGGCAAATATCCCCCAACAATCCTGATCCTTCACTATGGCTGCTGCCAAGCTCGTTACGCGCTGTCCGGCCTGCCGCACCGCGTTCCGGCTTGTCGCGGACCAGTTGCGGCTGCGCCAGGGCCTGGTGCGCTGCGGACAATGCGACACCGTCTTCGACGCGCGCGAACACCTGATCGAGGTGCCCGTGCGCACGCCCGGCGCAGCACCGGCGCCCCCGTCCCCAACTTCGCCTGCGAACCCTGCAGCACCTGACACCGCACCCGCCACCGCAACAGCCTCAGCCGTGACGATGGCTGCCGCGCTGGCGCACGCGGAGCGGATGCAGGACAGCGTGCGGGCCCGCGAACAGGAAGCACCGTTCGACCCCGGCTTCGATCCCGGCTACGAAGTGCCCGCGCTCGACTCGCCGACGACGATGATGTCGGAACCCGAGGTCACGCCGCCCGCTGATGAACAACCGGCGACGGAAGACCGGCTGGAGACGGAGTCGGAAGGTGAGCCGGAGGGCGAACCTGCACCTGTGCCTTCGCCGGAACCGGAAGCAGAACCAGAACCTGAACCTGAACCTGAGCGACCATCGGACCCCGACGAAACCGAGGCTTCGGTCCCCGACGCCGACGATCTCTACGCGCCCCGCAGCGCACCGCCGGTGCCGTGGCCGATTCTGGACCATAGGACGTTCGACGACGACGAGTCTCCCAGCGCCGCACCTGAAGCGACGAGCCCGCAAAGTTCGCCGGGTTCGCCAGGTTCGCATTCGTCACTGGACCCGGCAGCCGCATTCGCTCCGCAGAATCCATCGACCCAGCCACCATCGGGCGCCTATAGCGCCAAGGCAAGCTGGCCCGCGCTGTTTCCAGCGGAAGCGCCTCACGCGCCCCACGCGTCGCAATCGGTGCCGGCGCCAACATCGGTGCCGGACCTGACCATCGATGGGATATCCCCGCCAGATGCGCCCCCGCCGCCTGCTCCCATGGACGTCGTGCCCAGTGCCAGCGGCTTTCTTCGCGTGGCAGATCCGACCGATCCCGAAGCCGAGGCGTGGGCAGCACAGGCCAAGGATGTCATCGAGCACGATCTCGGCGTTACCCTGCGCGATGGCACGCCCGATGCCGTAGCACGCGAAACCACCACGCGCCACTGGCTGCGTCCGGACGCTTCTGCGCCGTCATCAAACCCGTCGGGCCCGGGCTTCGCGCCCGACTTCCTTCGCCATACGCGCGGGCGCGAACAAGCTCGCACGCCGGCCAGGACCGTGTCGCGACCGAAGAACACGCGTGGCTGGAAGGTCGCTGCGGTCGTCGTGTTGGCGATCGGCGCAATCGCGCAGACTACCTATCTCACGCGATCGTATCTTGCCGGTAGCGTACCGATGTTGCGGCCATTGCTCGAAGCCGCCTGCGCGCCGCTCGGTTGCGAGGTGCCGCCGTGGCGTGACCTTGAATCGCTACGCATTGAAAGCTCCCAGTTGCAGAAGCAGGACGAAGGCACCGACGCCTACCAGCTGGCCGTCACGCTGCGCAATCAAGGGCGTGCGACCACGGCCCTGCCCGCTATCGAACTCGTCATGACGGACCTCCAGGACCAGCTACTGCTGCGCCGTGTGCTGCAGCCTGCCGAGTATCTGGAGGCGGCACAGCGCGGCTTTGCCGCAACGGGTCTGCGCGCGGGCAGCGAGCTACCGGTTCGGGTACGATTCCGGACGCAGCAGGCGGCAGCTAACTACCGTGTGCTGATCTTCTACCCCTGATTTTCCATCGCCCCCGCCACGCCGGCCGGCAATGTACTGGACCGGCGGGCCGTATTTCATCCATTCCATCAGGAGAACACACCATGAGCAACGTGACCCTCGGCGGCAACGCCATTGAAGTTGGCGGCAAGTTTCCCCAGGCTGGCGACAAGGCCCCGGCCTTCTCGCTGGTTGGCAAGGACCTGAAGGATGTGACGCTGGCCGACTTCGCCGGCAAGCGCAAGGTGCTGAACATCGTTCCGAGCCTGGACACGCCCGTGTGCCAGGCATCGGCGCGCAAGTTCAACGAAGCCGCCAGCAACCTGACCAACACCGTGGTGCTGACCGTCTCGGCAGACCTGCCGTTCGCCATGGGCCGCTTCTGCACCGCCGAAGGCCTGGCCAATGTGGTCACGCTGTCGACGATGCGCGGCGCGGAGTTCAAGAACGCCTACGGCGTGGACATCAAGTCGGGCCCGCTGGCCGGCGTATGCGCACGTGCCGTCGTGGTGGTGGATGAGAACGATACGGTCAAGTTCAGCGAACTGGTTGCCGAAATCAAGCAGGAACCCAACTACGATGCTGCCCTGGCCGCGCTCAAGTAAATCTGTGCGGTAGGACACAATCGATTGTTACCCATCCGCCCGTCATGCACGGGCGGAATTATTTAATTTACTTGTTACGGCCCTGAGTGCGCGGGCCACTTGGAGAAGAAATGTCCAGCCTGATCTGCGGCTCCGTTGCCTACGACACCATCATGACGTTCGACGGGCGCTTTCGCGAACACATTCTCCCGGATCAGATTCACATGCTGAACGTCTCCTTCCTGGTGCCGGGCATGCGTCGCGAGTACGGCGGCTGCGCCGGCAACATCGCGTTCACACTGAAGATGCTCGGCGGCGATCCGGTCGTGATGGCCACGGTAGGCCAGGATGCCGGCCCGTACCTGGATCACTTCCGCGACCTCGGCATCGGCACGGACCACATCCGTACGCTGCCCGATACCTTCACCGCGCAGGCCATGATCACCACCGATCTGGAGAACAACCAGATCACCGCTTTCCACCCGGGTGCGATGAACCAGTCGGCGCTCAACAGCGTGCGGGACACCGTGAAGTCGGGCCAGCGTCCGGCACTGGGCATCGTCGCCCCGGACAGCCGCGAGGGCATGCTGCACCACGCACGCCAGTTCGCCGAGGAAGGTATCCCATTCATCTTCGACCTGGGACAGGGCATGCCGCTGTTCAACGGCGAGGACCTCCGGCAGTTCATTGAACTCGCCAGCTACGTGACGGTCAATGACTACGAAGCGCAGGTCATGTTGTCTCGCACCGCATGGACCAGTGCCGACATCGCCGCCAAGGTCCGCGCGTTCATCGTGACGCACGGCGAACGTGGCGCCACCATCTATGCAGATGGCCAGCAGCACGCCATCCCGGCGGTGCAGGCCGAACGCGTGGTCGATCCCACGGGGTGCGGCGACGCCTTCCGCGGCGGTCTGCTCTACGGCATCGAGAATGGCCTCGACTGGCCAACCACAGGTCGCCTCGCCTCGCTGATGGGCGCCCTCAAGATCGCTCAGCAAGGGCCGCAGAATCACTGGATTTCGCGTGAAGAGATCGGCAGCCGGTTCGAATCGGCGTTCGGATATCGTTACGCGTAAGATGGAAACGATGCACCGCGCGCATCGGACCTGAAACACGAACGGCGCGGCATTCAGACGGGAGTTGCCATGAATCAGATCTTCCGAATTGGCGGCGTGGCGATACTGGCCACGGCAGCATTGGTCAGTGGCTGCGCCAACTACTCGAACTCCGGCAGCGTCTATTCGCCGGGCCAGGCACAGCGCGAGCAGGTGGTGCGCTACGGCGTCGTGCAAGGCGTGCGCGAGGTGATGATCCAGGGGGCATCCACCGGCGCCGGCACCATCGCCGGCGGTGCGATCGGCGGCGTGGCAGCAGGTAGCACCATCGGCAGCGGTGGCGGTTCCGTAGCGGCTGGCCTGCTGGGCGCCGTGCTTGGTGGACTGGCTGGCAGCGCCGCGGAGAATCGCATCACCCAGCGCCGTGGCCTGGAAATCACCGTACAGTTGGAAGACGGCGACGTGCGCGCCATCACGCAGGAAGCCGACGAGATGTTCCGTCCCGGCGATCGCGTCAGGTTGCTGTCATCGGGCGGCGTGACGCGCGTGACGCACTGATTCCCTTATCCGTTCTAAAACAGACGCCGCGTGCCCTCGGGCCGCGGCGTTTTGTCTTTCCGCTTCCGGTGCTTCGGCAAATAAAAAACCCGCCGGGCACGTGTGCCATCGGCGGGTCGGCAAGACTTGCTGTCTTGCGGACCGGATACGCCGTATCCGGTCAGTGCGGCACGCGATGCGTGCCCAGGCAATTCCCTGTGGTGACCGCTTGCACGAGGCGAAGCGATTACGGACGGTTGCCCGTCGGGAACGGCCAGGCCGCAGCCGGGTTCAGCGCGGTCTTTGCAGCAGCTGCAGGGGCAACGGCAGGCGCCGCAGCAGGCTTGGCAGCCTTCTTGGCAGCGGGCTTCTTGGCAGCAGCCTTCTTGGCCGGTGCAGCAGCCTTCTTGGCAGCCGGCTTCTTGGCAGCAACAGCCTTCTTGGCCGGTGCAGCCTTCTTGGCGGCAACCTTCTTCACTGCGGCCTTCTTGGCCGGTGCTGCCTTCTTGGCGGCGACCTTCTTGACCGCTGCCTTCTTGGCCGGTGCTGCCTTCTTGGCGGCAACCTTCTTCACTGCAGCCTTCTTGGCCGGTGCTGCCTTCTTGGCGGCGACCTTCTTGGTTGCAACCTTCTTGGCCGCAACCTTCTTCACTGCAGCCTTCTTGGCCGGTGCTGCCTTCTTGGCGGCAACCTTCTTCGTTGCTACCTTCTTGGCGGCGACCTTCTTGGTTGCTGCCTTCTTGGCGGCCGGAGCAGCCTTCTTGGCGGCGACCTTCTTCACGACGGCCTTCTTGGCGGCCGGCTTGGCGGCCTTCTTAGCCGCCGGCTTTTTCTTTGCAGCAGTTGCCATGGATAACTCCTTCACTAACGTGAAATATCGAATGACCTAAATGGACGACCCGACCGACCCGAGGCGCGTCTGACGCGATCCCCAATCGAGCGAGCGATTCATCGGCGCACGACACTTCTCTAACCGCACGCTAATGAATTCGGTGGCAGGGAAACCATCGCGCGTCGCACCGCGCGGCATGGTTCGTTCACGGCGGCACGAGATCCGCGCGCTGGTCACAAAGCCAGCGTACAGGCGGATCTCCGGGGCAGGCCGTGCCCTGGAATATTCGATTGGCCCGCGCCGTCCGTCGTGTCGGCGCGCAGCCAGAAAAGAGGAGATATCGGTCAGCAGGCCTGCAGCACGGGCTTGGCCTCGCGCACTGCAGACGGCATTCATCAGAGGGTAGCTCGCCCATCCCGTCATTGGGCTACAGCACACTGCACGCGTTGTAGAAAACCGGATCGGCTCGGTCTGCGTCAAAGTTCTGGTGCTCCTCGGCTACCCGCATTCACTCGGTCATCGAGCATCGTGCCATCGTTACTTGTGCTTGCTTGTTGTGACACGACACGCGATGCAATGAAGTGAGACTCTTGTCAAGGCGAATCATAATTCGTTTGCTCGATGATGTTAAGAAAAAAGTGCAAAAAAACTTGCGCGCAAGATCGAATCGATCTACTTCGTGCGCGCTCTGCGATGACAACACCATCGACACACACATCGATCTCGACTGCCACACCATCAACGAAGTTCCATCCGCGTGTGTCGGCATGATGGTCCGACGCGTCGTCACGCGTCTTCGTCGAGCATGCGCGCATTACATTCACGCACGGTGCAACACGTGCGCAGTCACCATCGCGATGCGCTTCGAAACTCCACGTCCCCGCACAAGCCAACGGCTGGAGAACCGCATGGACATTGGCTTTTCGGATCATGCGTATGTCTCTCGCGCTTGTCGCGCGCAACGTCAAGCAAGAGGCGCCGCGGCTTCTGGCCCAACCGGGACATCGTCGTTTCGACATCCTTGCGCAGAGAAAATAAATCGCTCGTTCGCACATCGCGCCGATGCAACGACGCGGTGCGCACGCATCGATCCGGCGTTTGCTTTAGTACGACGAAAGAGTGATGCGTCAGCGCAACGGTTTGTCTCTGCGACGCGTGTTTGCGTCCATGCATCGGCATCGATCGATACCAACTCGAATCGAATTCGACATGCGCGACAGGCGTCGACACACGCGCGCATCCGTCTCCGGCTTGCATCGCTTGCTTGCAGATTGGATCGATAGCGCATCAACCGCGCATCGGCATCGTCGATGCACGGCAGGCGAACGATCTCTTGATGTCTGACCTGACAGTCGTGGGTCGCTATCCACTCCGATGGCGAACGTGGTGCGAACACGCGTGTGCGCCTCCGGGTTCCTACCAATACCTGGCGCAGGAGCGCACCAAGAACGGAGGGCTAGAGGAATACCTCGGACGATCTTGCCCGCCCGATATGCTGCACGACAAAATCCCGTACAGCCGCCAACCGCCAGTCGCTCTGGCTATGTCACGGGGGTTGCTCTGGTGCGTACGCAAATGATGGGGGTCATTGCGGAGCGCACCGACCCCCAGTAGATTGGCGTCGCGTGTGGCAACGCCCTGACGCAACGTTCCTCGCCTTGCTGCAACCCTGCGACACTGCACGACTAAACGACCGAAACACTGACACTCTGAAAAGGAGACTTCAATGCGCCTGACCGACATCCGCGCCCTGCTTCGCGCCGCCATCCTGGCTTCCACTTTTGTCGGCACCATGGCAGCCAGCGCAATGGCCGCCGCCCAGGCCACGCCGGCCGGCACTTGGCACACGATCGACGACACCACCGGCAAGCCGCGCGGCGTCATCGAGATCACCGAGAAGGATGGCGTGTACAGCGGCAAGCTCGTGAAGAGCCTGGTGCCGACCGAAGGCAAGCCATCCACTTGCGAGAAGTGCACCGACTCGCGCAAGGATCAGCCGATCATCGGCATGACGATCCTCACCGGACTGAAGAAGACCGGCGACAACGAATGGACCGGCGGTGAAATTCTGGATCCCGAGGCCGGCAAACTTTACAAGTGCAAGATGTCGCTGGCCGACGACGGCAAGACCCTCAACGTGCGCGGCTTCATCGGCATCAGCCTGATTGGCCGCACGCAGAGCTGGATCCGCCAGCAGTGATGGCCAGCCCCCATCGCTGCGCATTATCGCGGGGCTGTGGGGGCGGCAGGCAGGCGACCCAGCCTGCCTCCACTCGCTACAGGTAACTGACAGCTTCCTTCGGTAGGATGGGTATCTCAAACCCACATAACATTCCGGAGACTGAAGCATGACCGATTCCCTCCAAGGACCCGTCCGGGTTCTGGCACTCGCCGCTGCTACCGCCGCCACCACGCTCCTCGCTCCGCTTGCGCATGCCGCCGACCCGTGGCCGAATCACGTCATCAAGTTCGTCGTGCCGTTCACGGCCGGCGGCGCCAACGACCTCGTGGCGCGTGCCGGTGCCGAAGCCGTCAGCAAGCGCATCGGCCAGCCCGTGGTGATCGAGAACCGTCCGGGAGCAGGTGGCGTGGTGGGCGCGGACTACGTGGCCAAGAGCAAGCCCGATGGTTATACGTTCCTGGTCGGCGCCGTGGGCACCGTCACCAACAGCCTGATTCGGCCGAAGATGCCCTACCAGGCTGACGACCTCGTGCCGGTTGGACTCATCGCGGTGAGTCCGTCGGTCATCGTGGCATCGCCGTCGCTGCCGGTGAACAATGTCTCGGAACTGGTCGCCTACTCGAAGAAGCAGGGTGGCGTACCGTTCGCCACGGCAGGCAGCGGCAGCACGCCGCATTTCGTGGAAGAGATGCTCAAGGAGAAAGGCGCCGACCTGACCGTGGTGCCTTACAAGAGCGGTTCGGAAAGCATCACTGCGGTGATCGGCGGCCAGGTGGCTGCCACTTCGGAAGCGTCGATCGTGGTGCTGCCGCAGATCAAGGCCGGCAAACTCAAGGCGCTGGGCGCGACGTGGGACAAGCACATGCCCGCCGCACCCAATATCCCGACCACGGCCGAGCAAGGCCTGCCCGAAGTTCGCATCGGCCACTGGGCGGGCATCTTCGCGCCCAAGGGGACCGACCCCGCCATCGTCAAGCGCCTGAATGCAGAGTTGACGGCAGGCATGCAGAACACCGAGATCCGCGAACGGCTGATCCAGAACGGTATCGAGCCGGCCGGTGGTTCGGTGGAGAGCTTCGTCGCGTTCATCAAGTCCGAGCGCGATCGTCTGGGACGTATCGCGAAGAACGCGCACATGAGCGCCGAGTAATTCTTCCCGCGCGCTGCCTGCCGCTCGCTGTCAACTGCAAACAAGGCCCGCTTCGAGCGGGCTTTGTTCCTTATATATAGTCATCGCGCGACGCATGCGAAGCATCGTGCATACCGGCCACTAGCCGAACTGTTCCGCCAGCGCCTGGCGCGCCTGACCAATGAACTCGCTCTCACCGCGCCGCGCCCCTAGCAGATAGAACTCCGCCGATGGCAGGGCCGGCAGTTTCCATTTGGCCACGGCCGCCGCATCCAGCGGCTGCACACCGGGGCCGATGGCCGACGCGTTGAGGCACGACACACCCAGGCCCGCAGCCAGCGCCAGGTGCAAACCCGCCACGCCGGACGCCGAATGCGCAATGTCGAACGTGCGCTTGCGGCGGATCAGCAGCTGCACCACGAACTGATGCATCGAACAGGTATCGGGCAACAGCACCAGCGGCAGCGTTTCCGTTGCCGCCTCCGCCACCTCGGGCGCGGCCACCCACGCCAGTTCCTCGCGCCGCAACACCACCCCGCCTCGCGCGGCGGAGCGGGACTGGGCGCCGCTGCCAACGAGCCGCATGCCGAGACCGATATCGAATGCATCCATGTCCGCTGCGGCGTCGATGGCTGCGCTCTTCATCACCGTGACGTGCAGCTTCAGATACGGATAGCGATCGCGCAGGCGGCGCAGCATGCCGGCGATCTCGCCGGGGCGGAAATAATCGGTCACGGCGAGCCGCAGTTCGCCGTCCAGCGACTGGCCGTGCAACTCGGCCATCGCCAGTTCGTTGAGCGTCAGGATGCGCCGGGCGTAGTCGAGCAAACGCACGCCGGCGGGAGTCAGTACCGCCCCTTTCTTCCCGCGCTTGAGCAGCGAAACGCCAGCGCGTTCTTCCAGCTTGCGCAGTTGCTCGCTCACCGAGGATTGCGAAAGAAACAACCGTGGCGCGGCGGCAGAAAGGCTGCCGCTATCGGCCACGACGACAAAGGTCCTGAGCTGGTCGGTCTCGAAACTGCGCATGATATGTCGATCCGTATTCGATTCGGTTAATCCGATGGATGGTATCGTATATTCCCGCTTTTCCGATATCAAGGCAGGCACTACGATGACATCGACGCAGCGCTTCCATCAATGCACTGCACCCGAGGAAATCACCGTTCAAGGAGCCTGTCATGCCCCACATTTCCCTGCAGATCTCTGGCCATCCCGACACCGAACTGATGCAGAAAGCCGTGGCCGCCGTGGGCGAACTCACCCAGCGCGTGCTGCGCAAGGAAGCTCCCGTAATCGCCACCACGGTCACGTTCCTGCCGCGCGAACAATGGTTCATCGGCGGCAAGCCACTGTCCGAACACAGCACCGGCCGCAACGCGTTCCAACTCGATATCAGCGTGACCGACGAGACCAACACCAAGGCCGAGAAAGCCGAGTACCTGAAGCAGACCTTCGCCACGCTGTCGGAGATCATCGGCGACGTCAATCCGGTGTCCTATATCTACGTGATCGACGCCCGGGCCGCGGCCTATGGCTACGGCGGCAAGACACAGGAGTTCCGCCACCAGCACGGTTGATCGCGGACGAAACGGCCAGTGCTCTGATTGCTGCGCCCGGTGCACGACTGCCATGCAGGTGGCGGGCTTGTACCGGGAGGCGATGTTCACTAGTGTGGAGGGTCTATCTTCTTGCACCGGAGACACCGCATGAAGCACGTTACGCTACCCGGCGGCGAGCGCGTTCCCGCATTGGGCATGGGCACCTGGAATGTCGGCGATCATCGCGAGTCGCGCGCCGAGGAAATCGCCACGCTGCGCCTCGGTCTGGACATGGGTCTGCGCCTGATCGACACCGCCGAGATGTATGGCGAAGGGCTATCGGAATCGCTGGTCGGTGAAGCCTTGGCCGGCCGCCGCGATGACGCCTTCCTTGTCAGCAAGGTCTATCCCCACAACGCCAGCCGCATGGGCACGGTGGCCGCGTGCGAGCGCAGCCTGCGCCGGCTGGGTACCGACCATCTCGACCTGTATCTGCTGCACTGGCGCGGTGACATCCCCTTTGAGGAAACCATCGAGGCATTTCTCGCCTTGCAGCAGGCCGGAAAAATCCGGTACTTCGGCGTCAGCAATCTGGACCTCGCCGATATGGAGGAACTCTGGGATACGCCGGGCGGCGACGCAGTGGCTGCCAACCAGTTGCTCTACAACCTGAGCCGGCGCGGCATCGAGTTCGACCTCCTGCCATGGTTGCGCGATCGCAACGTGCTGGTGATGGCGTACTCCCCCATCGAACAGGCCCGGCTACTGCGCAACCCGGGCCTGAAAGACTTCGCGCAAACATATGGCATGACACCAGCGCAGGCGGCGCTGGCATGGCTGCTTGATCGGGATGACGTCATCGCCATTCCCAAGACGGGCAACCGCGAGCGTCTGCGTGAGAACGCGGGCGCGCTCTCCATCACGCTGACGGTGGCCCAGCGGGCAGAACTCGATCAACTGTTTCCGCCGCCCCGCCATGCACAGCCGCTCGCCATGCTTTAAAAAAAGAAAAATGCGACGCTTAGGGGCGTCGCATCGTCGTTAGCTATTTCTATCGGCGCGTGAGAAGAAATTCAGCGCTGCCCCGCCTTGTAGCGCTCCACTTCCACATAACGCGTCAGATATGTGCGCGCCTTCTCGCGCGTATCCGTCGTCACGCGATCCGCCGCCTGGCGGGCGCTGTTCTGGCCATGAGCCGAACTCATCTGCGCGGATAGGTAGGACTGGAAGGCATCGTGCATGACGGTAAGTTGACCCTTGCAGGCGTCGATGGCACCGGCGGCCACGTCGCGCGAGGTGCCTTTACCCCTTGCGCCCGTGTCCGCCTTTTCCTGGACGCACTCCATATATTTAGCGCGCTCGGCCTGCCAGCCAGAATTCAGCTGGGCAACTTCCTGCTTGGTTTCGGGTGTTTCTACCGAAGGCGCCGAGGAACACGCCGCCAGAAACAGCGCCGCCAGGGGCACCGCGGCGGCACCCAGACGGCTGCTGGGCAGGCGCGGCGTGCATCGCTGCACTGCATCAATCGCAGCCGCGACAGGTTGGGAATCCACACGACCGGGTTGGCGTGCGGCGCTTGCGGAGGGGGCATATGTCTTGTGCATGACTCAAAGACTCCCATCGAACAATGCAGTTCCTGAATAAGTTCCGTCAATTTGCAAGAAAGTATGTAGAGGTCATGTCAGAGTCCCTCCGGCCCCGTGTCAGACAAAATCGCATTTGCGGAAGTGCCTTGCCCGCCTATGCTGTAGAGGCGGTTGCAACACACGAACCCCCTGGAGGAAATAATGAAACGTCGAACCTTCCTGTCCGCCGGCAGCGCCGGTGTTGTCGGACTTACCGGTCTTTCCCTCGGTGCGCTGTCGCTTACGGGTTGCAGTTTCACTGGCCCCAAGGACGGGGGTGATCCCGCGTCCAAGCGCCGCGAAATCGATACCAATGCCAGCGATACGCTGAATCGCCTCTACGCCACCGCCAGCGGCGCGCGTGACTTGGGCGCCAAGGCCAAGGGCATCCTGATTTTCCCCAAGCTGCTGTCCGCCGGCTTCATCGTGGGTGGCGAATACGGTGATGGCGTGTTGCGCTCCGGTGGCGCCAACCGTGGTTACTATCGCGCAATCTCCGGCTCGATCGGCTGGCAGATCGGCGCGCAGTCCAAAGCCTTCGTGCTGATGTTCATGACGCAGGACGCCTACGACAAGTTCGTACGCAGTAGCGGCTGGCAAGTTGGTGCTGATGCCACCGTGGCACTCGCCACGATTGGCGCCAACGGCCAGATCGATACCAACACGGCGCAGCAGCCGATCATCGGTTTCGCAATGACCAATGCCGGCGTGATGGCGGGCCTGAGCCTGGAAGGCACCAAGATCTCGAAGCTCGACATCTGAGCAAGCCGAGGGACTTTGAATGCGCCCATTGTGCGGAAGCCTCCGCGCAATGGGCGTTTTTCTTGGCGCGCCGCGCGGCCCCGACCCGTTAGAATTCGTCCCTTGCCAATTTCCAATCCGTACGCGAGGCCGAATTCCCTATGTGGTTCAAGAATCTCCAGATCCATCGTTTCTCCGCCCCGTGGACGCTGAGCGCCGAAGACGTGGAAGCCTGCCTGGCCAAGCACGCGTTCTATCCGGGCACCAGCCTCGAAATGCAAACCCAGGGCTGGGCATCGCCGCGCGATAACGACCAACTCGTGCATACCGTCAACCGCCAGATGCTGCTGGTGCTCCGAACCGAGAAGAAGCTGCTGCCCGCCACCGTGGTGAACCAGGTCACCAAGGCACGCGCCGCCGAACTCGAAGAGCAGCAAGGCTTCAAGCCCGGCCGCAAGCAACTCAAGGAACTCAAGGAGCAGATCACCGAGGAGCTGCTACCCCGGGCGTTCAGCATTCGACGCGATACGCGCGTCTGGATCGATCCCGTCAACGGCTGGCTCGCCATCGACGCTGCCGGTACTGCCAAGGCGGACGAAGTGCGCGGCATGTTGTTCAAGGCCATCGACCCGCTGCCGGTAGTCGGCCTGCAGGTCAACCTCTCGCCCGTTGCCGCCATGACCGAATGGCTGGCGACCGAGACCGCCCCGGCCGGCTTCACAGTCGATCAGGAAATCGAGCTCCAATCGAGCAACGAGAGCAAGGCCACGGTCCGCTATGTGCGCCATCCGCTCGATCCCGAAGACCTGCGCCGCCACATCGCCGCCGGCAAGCGCTGCACGCGACTGGCCATGACGTGGAACGACCGTGTCTCCTTTGTGCTGACCGACGCGCTGGCCGTCAAGCGCGTGAACCCGCTCGACGTCATCAAGGAGCAGGCCGACGCCACGCTCCATGACGAAGCCGAACGCTTCGACGCCGATTTCGCGTTGATGGCCGGCGAACTGGCCGGCCTGCTGACCGACCTCACCGATGCCCTGGGCGGCGAACGCCGGCCCGAAGGCGCAGCCCCGGTGGAGCAGCGCAAGGCAGCCTGACAAGAGGCTGGATTGAGGGTCCTTTGTCCCGCTGTCCCTCAATCCAGCGTCAGCACGATCCTGCGCGCAGGGTCGCGGGCGGCCTGCCAGGCGGTCTCCACCGACACCATCGGCATCGCATCCACGACCATCTGCAGGTCGCCCTTGCGCATACAAGCGAGGATTTCCTCGACCAGCAGCCTCGTGTCCTCCACACCGGGATGATTCGCTGGCCCCGATCCCATCAACACGGCCCGTGAATCCCGCAGCGCGGTTGGCGCCATCATCAGGCTGCTCGCTCCACGCTCTGCCACGGACACGATGCGGACCTCCCGGTACTCGGATGCGTGTGCGGCGCCCACCGGCTCGATCAACGCGGCCAGCAGCAATTCCAAGGTCTCGCCCCATACAAAATCGAGCACGACATCTATTCCGTCCGCCACATGCGAAGCAAATGCATAGTGCAGCATGCTCGGCGATTGCCCGAGATCAATCAGCGCATCGGCCCCCGTGACCGATAGCAGGTCGATACGATGCCCCGCCACGATCACACGGCCAGCGCCGTGCAGGCGCGCGGCCTGCACCGCCAGCCGCCCCATGATCCCCGAGGCGCCCAACACCAGCACCGTTTCGCCGGGCTCCAGGTCGGCACGCATGGTCAGCGGCAGCCAGGCACGCATTGCCGGCCCGATCAGTGCGGCGGCCATTGCCATGTCCACGCCTTCCGGAATCGGCACGGTCCAATCCGCCGGCGCGTACTCTGCCATCGACCCGTACGGACTCCGGATGGTCCGGAAGTACACCGGCTGCCCGTTGGCAACGTACCCCGTGCCATCTCGTCCGCAGATGTGGGGCAGTTCCATCGGTATCCGCGGATGATGACCCCGCGCAATCTTAAGATCGCCCGGACGGATCGCGGCGGCACCCACGCGTACCAAGACCTCCTGATCGCGAACCACCGGATCGCGAAATGTGGCGAAGCGAGGCGCTTCCCCCAGGTTTTCCAGCACTACAGCTTGCATCGTGACGACCTCCTTGGTGATGTCGGAAGCCATCGTAAGTAGGAGGAATGCCGAACGATTTGAGCCGATTCTGAAAAGGGGGATGAGGTGGTATCGGATCAAGTGAAGTTGCCCGATATCGCCCCCAAAAAGAAAAACGGCCACCGGGTTCTCACCCGATGGCCGCCTCTCACCCGTCCTGGCTGCTGGACTTGTTTCTACATTTTTGACTTCTCGTACTGCTGCAGCCGACCCTTCAATCGTGGCGTCTCGTCGTCGCCGCGCCGATCAATCCCAGGACAGCGCGCCGCCGGTCTGGTACTCGATCACGCGCGTTTCGAAGAAGTTGCGTTCCTTCTTCAGGTCGATCATCTCGCTCATCCACGGGAACGGGTTTTCCTCGTTCGGGAAGAGCTGATCCAGGCCGATCTGTTGGCAGCGGCGGTTGCAAATGAAGCGCAGGTAACCCTTGAACATCGGTGCGTTCAGGCCCAGCACGCCGCGCGGCATGGTGTCCTCGGCGTAGCGGTATTCCAGGTCCACGGCCTTCTTGAACAGTTCCGTGATCTCGGCCTTGAACTCGGGCGTCCACAGGTGCGGATTCTCGAGCTTGATCTGGTTGATCAGGTCGATGCCGAAGTTACAGTGCAGCGACTCGTCGCGCAGGATGTACTGGTACTGCTCGGCGGCACCGGTCATCTTGTTCTGGCGGCCCATCGCCAGGATCTGCGTGAAGCCCACGTAGAAGAACAGGCCTTCCATGATGCAGGCGAACACGATCAGGCTCTTCAGCAGCTTCTGATCGTTTTCCGGCGTGCCGGTCTTGAACGACGGGTCCGTCAGCGTGTCGATGAACGGGATCAGGAACTCGTCCTTGTCGCGGATCGACTTCACCTCGTGGTACGCGTTGAAGATCTCGGCTTCGTCCAGGCCGAGCGACTCCACGATGTACTGGTAGGCGTGCGTGTGGATGGCTTCCTCGAAAGCCTGGCGCAGCAGGTACTGGCGGCATTCCGGCGCCGTGATCTGGCGGTAGGTGCCCAGCACGATGTTGTTGGCGGCCAGCGAATCGGCCGTCACGAAGAAACCGAGGTTGCGGCTGATGATGCGGCGCTCGTCCTCGGTCAGCCCGTTCGGGTCCTTCCACAGGGCGATGTCGCGCGACATGTTGATTTCCTGCGGCATCCAGTGATTGGCGCAGCCGGCCAGGTACTTTTCCCACGCCCACTTGTACTTGAACGGCACCAGCTGGTTCACGTCGGTGGCGCCGTTGATCACGCGCTTGTCGGCGGCACTCACGCGGCGCGAGCTCTGCGCGGCGGCAGCGTTGGGGTTGTTGCCCAGGATGCCAGTCGGCGCCGTGGCGGCCGGCGGCAGTGCGCCATGCTGGTCGACGGCGGCCGATGCGGCGGATGCAGGTTGCAGGGCAGGCTGCGGTGCGGCCTGCGGGGTGGCTTGAACGTCGTCGTCCCAGCTCAGCATGGTGTTTCTCCGGAAATTCGCAGTATTTAGGGGCGGCTCTGGCGCGACGCCGTGGCATCTGACGCGTCCGCCCTCTCCCCCGGCCCCTCTCCCGCGCAGCGGGAGAGGGGAGCAGACCGAGGGTGAATCAGTTTGTTACTGGCATTGTGGTTACTCTAGCGGACCGCAAACAACCCGCAGACCTTTACGCAGCAATGTCTCGAGGGCAATTCTTTCCAGGCTTCAGAGTGGAAATCGTAAACTTCCCTAAGCAAGTTCCCTCCCCTCGAGCCGTCATTGACGGACTGCAGTGTAGCATTCAGCACGGTAGCGTCCAGTAAAAAATCACTACCTATCGTGCCCTCTTCCATAGTGTTCACCATATGTAGTAGAGCTTCATATCTGCGAGTCCATTCGTCCCGCCAGCCCAGTTTCCGCGCGCTTTCCAGCCTGCACACCTGTACATCTATACAGCGTCTTTCGCGGCGCGGGAAGCGTCTCCAACAAACGCCCACGCATGCTATTCAGCACCCAAACGCTTACCGTAGTGAGCGCGTGTTGTGGACGTGAGACATGTACAACTCGATCGCCTGCCTTGGTATTTCAGATATGCAACTGAGGCGCCATAGCGCGCTTTTCCCAGTGTAGGTAGCCATGATGCGTCCTAGCACAGCAGCCGACGGCCCTGGCGCATCCCACGTCGCCCGATAGGGCGGACGGCGCAAAGCGCCGCATATATCTCTTTTGGCACGCAACCACCATATGTTGTGATATCAAAGTTTGACTACACCATATCTTGTGATGTACAACTATGGCATCCCCTCGAAAACGCATCAGCGGCTATAACCACCGAGACGAGCGCGCGTATGGACATCGATAAGGTTGCGATTGCCGCCGAGGTTCGGCGTTTTCAGTTCGAAATCTGGCAGCGCGCCGGACGCACCCACACGACCATTCCACATCTGCTGCAACTGTTCCGCCCCGATCACGCAGCGCTTGTGCATGGCTACGAATACGAGGTCACGTCCGGAGCCATTGGCGTACACGGCACAGGGACGGAGCGATTCCAAATTGCAGGGCTCATCGACACCCGCCGCGGAATAATCAAGGTAGCAGGGTGTTTCCCTTACGAAGTTCAGCGCTTCACCGGCGCCCATGAACTAGGACACCTTGCCTTGCATCCAGGATTGCCCCTGCACCGTGATCGGCCATTGTCCGGCGATAACATGAGCACCGACCGGCGTGAGAGGGAAGCAAATTACTTCGCCGCTTGCTTTCTAGCGCCTGAGAAGCTCGTACGGCAAGCATTCTGGTCTCGTTTTGGTGCCAAATCGCTCGTCCTCGACGATGCAGTTGCGTTTGCGCTGTTAGGCAACCGGATGCAGGAGCTAATGCGATCAGCTACCGGCTCGTTGGAGTTTGCAAGGACTTTGGCTAGCGCAGAAAAGTTTGGAGTCGGTAACCACTTCAAATCCTTGGCCAATCAGTTCGGCATGTCAGCCTCTGCGATGGCCATACGCATCAGCGAACTCGGACTGGTTCGGGACTAACGACATCAAATCGACCACATCCACTCAAACGCCGCCATGAACGTTCAAAAGCTTCGCGAATTGCTAGAAGATAACTTCGGGCCACAGGCAATGGTCTATAAGGACCTGTTTGCATTGGGTTGCTGGCTGCATGTAACGGGAAACCGTGTTGTCGGGGAAAAGATGGTCAAGCAGGTACTGGCTAGCGTCCCTAAATCTGGAAATCGCGAGTACCTCAAAGCGCTCGGATCAAACCTCGCCGGTAATGAAGTCCAATGGGCTCAAGGCATCTTTGCTCACTACGAGGTCAATCAACTCTTCGTGTGCGAAGCAGCCCTCGCTCAGCAGAGCATCCGGTAGAACCGTGGCGGCGTACGTTCTACGAACGGCTTTTAGACCTCATTGAGATAGCGACTACAGCAGGGGAAGATTACGATATGGCTAGATGCACAGCGCCAGTACACGGACATCGCTCAGCGAGCGCCGCGGCCGCATGCCCTGCATGTGGCGGCCGCTATAGCGTCGGATACCGGTCATACTCCTATTCGCCTCCATCCTATTCCTCGGCTTACTCCTCATCGGTGAGTAGCGGGAGCACCGTTGGCGCGTCTGGCAGCAGCGGCCGACCGCGCTGGTCGCGGACAGGTTCGTCCGTGGCTTACACGGCTGCCGAAGTGCGATCGCTTACGCCGGTCCGTGAGAACGTCGAGAAACGAGCATCCGTGCCCGATCTTCGGGACGTCTTTCTTTGCCACGCATGGGACGACCGGAAGGGGGCGGCAAAGGAACTGCATGATCTGCTTGAGTCAGTCGGTATATCGGTTTGGTTCAGCGAAAAAGATGTGCTCCTTGGCGCGACGTTGCTCCGCGAAATCGATAAGGGACTGGCAAAATCGCGGGTAGGCATCGTTCTGGTGACGCCCGCGCTGCTGCGACGACTAGCAGCCGAAGGCATCGCCGACAAGGAGCTTTCGGCCCTACTAGCGCGAGACCTTCTCGTTCCGATCATACACGACACGACGTATGAAGCTCTTCGCGAGGTCAGCCCCCTGCTCGGCTCCAGAAGCGGCCTAAACACTTCAGAGGACTCTATGGCAAATATCGCAGCGAAGCTCGCCGAACTGGTTGCTCTCTAGCTTCATCGCCCACAAGGTTCGCACCTAACCGGCCATCCGTTTCGATCTTCGAGCTTGTAAAAACAGAAAATGCTAGATCCATGTTATGCCTGCGGCCAATGGATCGACCGCCAACGCAGGATCATATTTCGGCAGGTCGACTAGGACACATGGTTAGATAGGCGCAGCGACCGCAGTGCCGGCCGGGTTTTGCTTCCACTCTGCCTTCCGAAAAATGTACCGCGGCTTTGAATGCCGCCGTCATTTCCGGTGCCCGACTGGGCTGCACCTCCCAGTGGCGCTCGGGCACGAGGGCATGCAATGTCATCGGCCGCGTTCTGCAACCAGAAATCGACAGTAGCAGCGGACGCATCAGGTTTTGGACGGTCGATGCTCCACCAGCGGGAAAGCGAATGAGATGCAATCCCTGCGGCACTTCAACCAGCCATGGGAGATGGACCTCGAGTTCATGAATCGTCGCGCTCAGTCCTTCACGAAATCTGCCGTCAATCCTCTTGATAAGTTGGAGCCCACGTAGACAAGCTACCTTGGCATCCCTGAACAGATGGGGGTCTTGCTGCTCGCTAGGCAAGCCAAGTCGAGCCCAGGCGGCATAAAAGACGTCTTTCGGCGCGGTCTTCTCTCTCGCATACACCTCAAGGGTCGTCAGCGCGGCCCAACGCGCACGCACCGAGACATCGGTGTCTTGTTCGCGTGAGAGTCCGAGCCGATAGCGATAGTGGTACTGCAGCGGGCATCTTACGTATGCCTCGAACTCCTCAAGGCCAATCGCCGCCGCTTCCGTTACAGGCGAACCAGGGGCGCTCGACTCAATGTCGACAGCGGCTGACGAACTTTGCATTCGTCGAATGTACCATGGCATGAGGTCGCGGAGTTGGGGCGCGCGCGTCTTCTCACCGAATTCAATCGTTTCGTACAGTCGCAAAGATCGCCGAGCCCTAGACAGGGCTACATAGAACAGGTTGTTCCGTTCGACGGCACCTTCGAATTTGTACTCACTGTCGCTGCTGCCTAGTACGTCAGGTGGTACCAGATGAATAATTGAGTCCGATGAATTCCAGATCGGCTCCTCTCGACCATACGAGCCGGCGTCGATGAAGGCAACATGTACGGCGTCGAATTCCAGCCCTTTGCTTCCATGGACTGTCATAACACGTACAGCGTCCATTCCGGCGGCTTCCGGCGGCAGTTCTCTGTCCGCATAGGTTTCGCCGATTCGCTGACGCAATTGCTGCCGCAGCAAATATCGAGCCAATGTTGCTTGGCGCGGATCTCCATCACCATTGCGGACCGAATAGGCGAACTGCCACAGAGCCATGCGCGCCGTGTCTGCGTCGATCGAGTTTTCCTCGGGGCTCGGTAGGCCGAAACGGCGCTCCAGCAACAGATCGCAAACAAAAAACCAGGGACTAGTCGAACGTGAGAACCCTGCAAGAAGCCAACACAAGCGAGACCATGCGGTCTCGCCGCCAACAGGCAAATTTGCTACGCCTGGGCGCAGCCATCGACCGCGCTGCCAGGCGACATCTTCACGTGAGCGTTCAATGGCGGCGAGAATAGCCTGCAATGGAATTGCCAAGCCGGGGACGTCTGTTAGACCCACCAATGAGCGAGGCTCGCGTTCGCAAAGCAGTTGCATCAGGCACAGGAGCAACTTTACTTCTCGTCGCTGCGCGAGCTCGCCGATAAATAGTGTCGGAACACCCGCAGCCCTCAGATGTTTGGCGAGGAATTCTACGTCCGCACTCTTACGACACAGCAGTGCTTGCTGCCGAAACTCCGTTCCGGAGCGTTGAAGTGTGGCCACCCCGTCGACCACGGCCCGGGCGACGTCCGCGCGCGACGCACTTGAGACAAGCTCAGGAATTTGGTGAGAATTGCCCTTCACCGCCTGCATGGCGTCCAGCGGCAGATGCCGTTCCAAGACATGCACCCTTCCGGCGGCGCTAAACAGATCCAGAATCTCCGACGAACTGCGGCGATTTTCGGCAAGCGTGTATTTCTGGGCGGTCGACGCGTCCTCCGATGATTTGAAGGCTTGTTCGAACCTGAGCAAGCTCTTTACCGACGCCCCTCGCCAATGATGAATTGCTTGCCTGACATCACCAACGACCCAGAGAGATTTCGCGTGCAATGCAAGCTGCCGGACGAGCATGACCATCGCTGCGGTCACGTCTTGGTACTCATCGACAAGCACGTGTTCGAAGCGATCCGTGAGTTCGGCCACGAGAGATCGTGCGTCTCGCATCTTTAACGCAGGCTTCGCCACAAGATCCACGAAGTCGACCATCCTGGCGTCTTTCAGAACGCGCTCGTGCAACTCGTAGAGCGTTGCGATGTCTTCGCGATGGCAGCGTAGTTCTTCCTCTGGCGTCGGCAACTGTGCCAGGCGCGAGCGGTATTCGTCCGGACTGACGAGTTCCTCCTTGAGACGCTGAATGCACCGGAGAACCGGTTGCAGCCATTCGTATGGGTCCTCGACTCTAAGGAAAAATTTCAGGTCCGCCTGATGAAGATGCTTAACAAGCTGTGTGATCTGGTGGAGCCTGTCAGCAACCAACACATTTGCATCGAGACCAAAATGCTGGTGGAACTTGCGAAGAAACTCCAGCCCGAAAGCATGGAACGTCCCTGCCCAGATGTCCGCGGCCTGCTGAATGCCCGCGTGCCGCAAACGCTCAACCAGTTCGAATGCCGCCTTGTTCGTGAACGTGAGAACGAGGATCCGTGATGGATCGACACCTTGTTGTTCGATGAGGTACTTGACCCGATGTACCAGGGTTGTCGTCTTGCCTGTACCTGGCCCCGCGACAACGTTCACGAAGCGCTCGTCCGCCTCCGCAGCATCTTTCTGGCTTGGACTGGGAGCTGGCAATGGCGGGACGGGGGCAATCGCGGCCGGCGGAAGGAGCAGTCCATCCAGTAATTGGAGACGAACCAATTCCAATGGCAGAACATACTTTTCCGCAATGTTGTGGGCCCCATCCCCCAACTTCCACAGATTGGCACCCACCTCGCGCGGTAACAGCAACTCGCGAGCGAACACGTTCGCTTGCAGTTCTTGCCGCTCACGAGCGCCGTATGCCTCCACTTTCGCGACCGCCTGAGTTTCGCCAGGCGCCAGCAATGACCGCAGTTCGGCGATAGTCATCTGCTGTGTGTGCGGGTCGAGAATCCAATGACCCAGCTCGTGGCCAACTAGGTACGCGAACTCAGCCTCACTAACGTCGTCCCGTACGTAGATTGTGTCTTCAGCCCGGTAGAAGACCGCGCCGCCACCGCCTAACGCTGGATAGTCGGCTGGCACCTTTTCGATCGCGAGTTCTAGCTCATGCTCGACAAAAGAAAGCAGTTCCTTGCTGGTGGGAATATTCGACGCGCAACGCTTGACGAGCCGGCTTCGCAGCCCGATTGCCTCTGCGCGAGCTCTAACAAATGGACTCATTGACGAATCAGTCCGAGTATCGGAGTAAGGCTGTGGTATCCGTCTCCGGCAGCTTAAGTGATCTCACGGCGTCTTCCCACGATTGCTGCTCTAGACATACTTGGGGCTTCCCGTCTTCCGCCTTGAACGCAGGGACCGGCATCGCAAGAAAGGACTCCTTGAACAAGTCCGCGAGCATTGCCATAGGTATCTTCAGCTTTGAAGACAGCGCCCGAAGTACTGCGCGAGGCGCGATGACTCGCCCGGATAGAATGCTACTGAGCAATGGACCTCGTGCACCCAAGCCCACTTCTTCCGCCATGCGTCGGGCAGCCGGGCCACGGATGGCAGTGATTGTCGCTCTCGCCACCTCCAGACGACTACTCGCACTTGCCACATGACCGGTGGAAAGCTCGCTCAAAGCCTGCGACATGCACATCGCTGCCATTTGCGAGGCCGACCTACCGTACTCCTTTGCCGACAGCTTTATTCGCGTGGCAAGACGCGGATCTAGACGAAGCATCCACTGCGATGGCTCGCCCTCGGCGTAGGTTTCGAGCCTCGATTCAAAACTTTTGAGCAGCGTGCTTTCGCTCTCAACATAGCTGCGCTCCTCGAATTCCTCAAATCCGACCGAAACCAGTTCGCGGGCAACCTCGGAGACGGATTCTCCTCGTGAATCGGCCAAGGCACTGATGGCGCTATGAAAAGACTTCTTGGTGCTCACACCGATGGTCACTTGCCGTGCTTTCGTATGCGACGGGGACTCGTCATTAGTGCAGGTGTCCATGACTTCCTCCTCGGTGTTCAGTGATCCGGCAGCCAATGCAGCCTCATAAGCTGGTTGCCAATGCGTGCCATCGTGCTCGGCTAGGATTGCATCCGTCAGCGAAATCAGGAGTTGCTTCGTGGCAAGCTCCGAATTCGCCGCTTGGCCGCTGACGCGCTTTCCGTCGGGCAGCGCGACCGTACATATAACTACGTCCCGAGCGGCGATTGCATTAAAATTTGCACTTTTCGCAATTGCTGCCACCAGCAAAGCATAGTCTCGGAACAGACGTGTCGGATCGACCGCGTCCGAAGGGAGCCGCGTGACGGAGGTCATGGGGGGGAAGGATTGGTTTGTTGGTGTAGTATAGACACGTATCAACAATATATCAAATATCGAGGGCCGCGTTGATTTCCCCAGCATTCGCCAATGTTGTCCAGAGCACAGTGGGCTCCTGGATTTCGAACCAGCCGTCGTACGCCGAAGCTTGCAAAGTGCTCGACGAGCCAGAACGGCTTTCGCAGGAGGTTTCGGCGGATCTGAAGGCCGCATTCGAAGATTCGACGCAACAAGACTTTCATGCGTTCAGTGCCGAAGCATGGGCTTCACCCTATGTGCTGCTGCCGCAAGCGTTTGTGGCTGAACAACTGCCGGCAACTCCGCTCGACTTCCTCCCAATACCCTCATGCGCCGGCACTCTGATGGCACGCCTGTCGGCTATCGCCGCACTGGGGGCGCTCGGAATGGAAACCGTGTCATATGGCTCTGAGAACAACGGCGACCTTTTCGTCAACTTGGTAGCGCTACCGGGCGACACGCGGATGGCGAACAAATCCAGGGGCGCAATGCGCGGACATACAGACGCCGTGAGTTTTCCATTCCGCGGACAGACCGACGCCACGAACCCGGACATTGCACCCTCGCCCGATTTTGTAAGTCTGTGTGGCCTTCGCAACCCCGATACGATTCCGACGACGGTGATGCCTTTGGCCGAAGCGTTGGCCGAGCTGACGCCCGAGCAAGTTGCGGAACTTAAAAAGCAGCAGTTCGGCATCCGCTCACAGAAGACCTTTATTCCGGGAATGAAAGTCCTGCTCGGCTACGAACATTCGGTCGAAGATGGCGAGTTGCTCCTCGACGTGGATGGGAAGACGTGGATTCGGTACAGCCACAGCAGCGTCGATGTTGACGTCGAAAATGCGGCTGCTACGGCGGCAAACAACGCGCTTGTCGCCGCGTGCGCACAGCATTGCAAGACGGTATCCATTCAACCGGGGGACGTACTCTTGGTTAACAATCGCTTGGCACTCCACGGCCGAAGCGAAGTCGGTGGGCAGCATGGCGGCGAATCGCGCTGGCTTCTGAGAACTTACGGACTCGATACCCGTGGACTCACAAAAGGCCAGCGCTATGCACACCCCCCATATATGCTGGTTCCATAATGCTTCTTGCCGACTCGTAGCTAGCGCCCCTATGGGCCGTGTTGCGGATTGCGACGATGCCGTGAGTTCCCCTAACATCGAAGTGGCAAATTGCGTTCGCCTGGCAAGACCCAACTAGATTCCGTGTGCGGAACGAAAATCATACATCAGCGCCGCGCGTGCAGGCTTTGCCGGAAAAAGCTATTCTGACTGCACCAGATGCGCGCGCACAAAGTCGGTGAGGCTGGTATCCCCGGCGTATACCTGGGCATTCGTCAGCCGAACCACTTGGAAGTTGAGCCATTCAGCCAAGGATCGAAGGCCGTAGAACTTCGCAACGTACTCTGCCACCCCCTTTTCCGGGCAGGCAAAGAAGGCGAAGCGCGGGCTGATGGGCATGGCAATGACGCAGCCGGGGTGATCTATTTCCGGAATTATGACCAACGGATGATCGCTGCTCAGTAGCGGTATGCCCGCGCCGCTGAAGTCCATCTGCCACCATTCCATTCGAATGATGCGGTTGTAGGCTTGGTCATCAAGGATCAACGACGGTATAAGCAGTCTCCCGAAGTCCTCGATCAATCCGGGCTTTGTGCGCTCCACCCATTCCAACAGCGTCTCTGGATCTTCCCCCTCCTTTAATGCTTGGTATCGCTCGGAATTTGCCGCGAGGACTTTCCGAAGATGGGACGGAGCCTGCTCATCCAGGAAGCGGACAATCTCGGGCGAGCGAATCCGCTGCGCCATCAGGAATCGCGTCCAAACGTGACGCTCTTCCATTGTGAGATTGTGCCCAAGTCCCGCCGTTCGCATTTTGTTTAGGACCAGTCCTGCTGGAGCCTCGATCACCCCAGCAAAGAAATCCTTCTCAATTTGCTGCTGCCTTTCTGGAGGTACGCTGTCGACGGCATAAAGCCGATCCAGGCTGCCGGTAGAGCGTGGGTGAGCGCGCTCCACAAGGAGGCGTCCGCCCTTCCATTGGTATCGGTAGAGGCGTTCGCCCTGCGTTTGCTCGTCCGGCGTGCACCAACCGTTAAGGTAGAACTGCGGGACATAGTGATGGCGTTCGTTGGCGGGCATATAGGGCGCTGGCTGCCGGACTGACTGCAATTCTGCCAGCTCATTCCGGGTAATGCTTTGGGTTTTCCACCTTGAGTTTACGTAGCCGAGCTGATCGCAATAGTGAGGCCCGGCTCAACGCCCAGAGAGGATCCGTCACTGCCCACTCCTCGAAACAGCCCCCTAAGCCCCGGACAGGAACTCGGCGATTGCATCCTCCCAATTCGGCGGCGAGTTGGGGTCGCAACGTGTGCTTGAATCCTTATCTGCCTTTTCTGCCATGGTATAAAAGGCGACGGACGGCATATGGTCTGTCGCCCCTGCCTCTAACTGGCCCACATATGACGAAGACCGCAGACTACGTTGCCGAGCTAGCCGAGCGCGAAGGCATCAAGTATTCAGCCACTTTTTTGGACCAATGGGCGGCCGCCGTAACCAATGTGTTGGGCGATACGATCGCTCCCGACGCTACGGACGATCTGCTAGTGGCCTTAGCGCGCGCCGGCAAGCTGTCCGCGGGCGAGATGGTCACGCTAGTCATGGCACATCATCGGGAACTGAAGCAACAGGCTCAGTGCGGATCAAACGTGTCCGCCCCCACCTCTCGTAGCTGAATGACTGGCCGTCGCTTGCCGGCCAGGAGCGGCCGGTCGACAGGAGCGGCGTGATTGCACACAATAGAAGAACCCGTTCTTCACAGAGAGCTGATCGCCGGTTATGTCCGATCTACTTCCTCACTTTCGATATCACCCGAATCCTCTAGCCACAGGCGCTATAGAGGCCAGTGATACGAGATGCGCTTGCTGTGCTCAACCGAGGGGCTACATTTACGTAGGGCCGGTTTATGGTGTCCACGACCTGGATAGGTTGTTTTGCCCTTGGTGCATTTTCGATGGTTCGGCGGCCCGCAACCTCGGCGCATCATTTGCCGATAGCTTTCCGTTGCTTCAATCTGGCATCCCGGACAACATCGCAGAAGAAGTAAATCTTCGGACGCCGGGTTATGTCTCATGGCAGCAGGAATGGTGGCTTTCTCATTGCGATGACGCCTGTGAGTTTCAAGGGGACGCCACGGTCCAGGATGTCACCCATGCATCTCAGGAAACAAAGGACCTCTGGATCCGTGAATACAAGCAGAACGAAGAAGAGTGGGAGTTCGCTACACGTGGATATCAGCCGGGAGGCTCGTCTGCATTGTACAAATTTGTCTGTCGGCACTGTAAACAAGTGCTTTTGGGCTGGGATCTTTGCTGATCCTCTCACCCTCCATTCGAGTCGGCTCCTACCAAGCTCCTCCGTGTAGCGGATGTCGGACGCGATCCGCCGGTTGTCGGCTGTGATTTCAACCGATCGATGCAACACACTTGGCGCTGCATGAGTTTCGACGACCTGCTGGAGGATGGATGGGGCGTTGTGGGGGAGTAAGGGGTAGTGAGGGGTAGTGAGGCGTTTGGAGGCGCGCGCCTCACGCGCCCATGCTTTTGGCTATTGGAACAGAATGGGCTGGTTTGACGCCACACTCGCCTTTGCCAGATCCCGCAACCGCTCGACCAGAAGCTCGCCGTCAATATCAAAGAAGCTGTCAAGCAGCGTCTGTCGCTTCAGACCTTCCGCCTGGAAGACCTGACGTTTCCACTCGGAATTGAGCTGCACCGGAGGATACTGCCGCAACGCTTCCTGGATTCTGTCGAGTTCCAACAGCAGACCTTTGGCATCTTCGGGTGTCCATTCGCCATCAGAATCGGAGTGTGTATTCAGCACCGGACAGATTTCACCCATTCCCCCTTTCTCCAGGGTTGCGGCCACAGCTTTGCGGAAAACGTTGAAGTCTTCATAGGAACCAACGTCAACGCCTTCGATCTCCTCACCCGACGCATCAAACACGCAAAGATACAGCCCCATATCAACCCTTTTCAATTTTCACAAGACCTCGCATTTCCCGCACGAAAGCTTCAAGTGTCTCGTGCACTACCGCATCCTCTTTAAGAAGTATGACTAACTTCTTCCGTCTTGACTTCGCCATAAAGGCGAGAAGCCTGATTTGATAGGTGAGGCGGAGATGCATGGTGGCCTTCACTAGATAGATCTTGCCATCCTTCTCCCCATCTGGCCTCGCAGCCCGTACCTTGCCCTTCTTGGTGTGTCTAGGTTCCATTTCTTTCATCAATTAGGTCTGACAACCTTGACTCCCCAAGCATCGCGCTATCGCTGAGAGGTGGGATAAACAGGCCGCGTCGTCTAAATTGCAAAGGAAACACCTGTCGAGGCTACCCTATATCGTGGGTCGCCTACGCCGGCCTGCCCTCCACCGCCACGCCCCTCCGGTCGAACTCTACCTGGCGGGCCGCGGATTGGGTGTGCTGAGCTTCGGCCTGCGCGGCGTGACCGAAGATATGATCCGGATTTCCGTTGGCATAGAGCAAATGACCTGCTAGAGGATCTAGATGAGGCATTGGGGGACCGAAGGGGAGTGAGGTAAGACGGCGGCGTCGCCTGGTTCCCCCCATTCGGGTTTCTACAAGCCTACGGGCACGCCGGTTCCGCAATCGCCTAGCGAATGATACCCGGCCGAGTCCGGCCAGAAACAGTCAGCCAAAATATTGTCCTGACCGGCTGCTTCTAGGGTGATCTTAGCCATTTGCGAGTAATTTAGCCCAGCTAGAATATCTGCCGTTACCACGAGCGGCCTCGGTCCCTGCGTGATAACTAAGAAAATCGCCAGCCCTTTGACATATGAGAAAAGCCTGGGCACTGGCTGTCGGCGCACGAGAAAATATCCAGCTATTACTTGAGGTGCGTGCCAGCACGCTCAATTTGACGAGACTCTCTTTTGTATTCAGCGTCTACCTCATCAAGGACCGTTGCTTTATTGGTGAAGGCCTTCGGAGACTGCTGCTTGAGCCGATTTACTGCGGCAATGGCTAGCAGGTTCGCGTATGCGCGTGAATTCTCAATTCCCATGCGAACCTGAAGCGAGTAGTCCGTAGAAATGAATTCAGACATATTGGAGAGAGTCCAATCTGCACGGACTTTCGACGGTGTACGCTGATCAATAAGGCCCAACTCTTCCTTGGTGAATACGAATGTCTCGCCAGCCTTGATGTTACGGAACCATAGCATCTTGTTCGCGTCTGACGCCGCGCCCGGTTTCAGAACTGGCGTAATAAATTGCTTGATGTTGTCCCGCCTATGAACCTGCGCGCTCCCATGACAAGAGAGACAGGACGAATCCGGATTGTCTACTGGCCCATTAACTCGATCTTTCCAACCAAAATCATGCCTCTTTGTTAGGTCAAACAGCAGCTTGTCGTCCCTCATCTTGAGTATCAACGGATTGAGTGCTTGTTCCGTGAACGACAAGGAATTTGTCTTGCCAGGATCGTTGCCCCACATTACGCCTACAGGTACCAAATTTTTCGACCAATGGGCCGGTGTCGAACCGTCGGGATTTGCATACATAAATGTCCCAAACACCCAACCCGTCTGGAAGTCCATCCGCTTGTCGCGGATGGCAAAATCAACTTGAATGAGCCGCATCGGTTTAGTCTCACGGATGATCGAACCTTCCTGTTTATAGATATTCGCCTTCCACGTAGGAGATCCTTTGAGGTATGGCACTTCAAGTTCCGTAGCCTCGGTAAACAGAAACTTTACAATGAAGGTGCCGTCGGGGTATTTAAGGTCTGACATGTCCGCTGTCCATTGGTCTCGCCATATTTGGCCAAGAACGTAGCCACCAGGCCGATTGAATACCCCGACGGCCCAGCTTTGAACCTTGTCGCGGGTCTGCTTGGTGTGCAAGTAGCCTTGGGGAGCTGGACGCTCTTGAGTCAAGCCGCAAATCGGTTCACGACCGGATCCGATCTTTCCAATGGCGACCTCACTTGGACTATTTCCAAACGAAAGCGTCATCCATGGCGCGTGGTACCAGCCAGCTCCACTTGCGGTGCATCCGTCGAAGATATCACCGGAGAAAGCCGTCAACCCATATGACAATACCGCGGCGTAATATTGGTCCCGCTCTCTGGGCTTGCGAGGGTCAAGTATCATCCAGGGTTGGCTCGACATATCTTCGGTGGTCGACGGAAACGCGTAGTTAGCCTTAAACACATCCCCCGTCCATTCGGCGGGCGGGCCAAGAAGGGAGCTCTCGAAGCCGGGGCTTTTTGACACGAACTGGGCCACCGCCGAGCCGACACAAAGCGAGAAGCCGACCGCTATCCACAGTACTGAGAGAAATGCGTTCATTTTTCTTCCCTTGCAAGCGCTTCTGACAGCCGCGCAAATACTGCAAAGCGATATCAAACGCTTGCGCGCCTGAAGTCCGCACTGGATAACCACCTCACGTAACGAGACCTAAGACGGGTGTCGCAAGGCGAAATTATGGCAATCTCGCCCATCATTAACCGTGAGCGGCTTGCCTCTCGGAAATACACCAGCATTGCGCGATCGCCGATAGGCGATATGTAAAGTTTTGTCCAATTAAAGAGCGCGAAATAGCCGTGAGTACCTTTTGCTAGTAGGTAGTTCTGGCGCAAGGGTTTGTGGTTCGCCCAGTCGACTTGCAATCGTTGACCACCTCACTTAACAACACCCCTGTGTACGTGCGCAAATTGACGTCCGGCGCTCGGAAGTCAACCGACTTAGTAGGAAAGCGGCTCAAGTGCGCGACAGTGTCGGAGCCACCGGAGCCCCGGTTGCGCGACATCTGCACAGCTTTCGACATAACCGGCGGGCGCCGCACGGGCAGATCTCGCAATGAAACTCTCACCTCCTAGTACCGAGCAGGCACACACCATTCCGCGGAGCAGCCAACGGGGGCTTGGATCCATTTGAGACCTCTCTGATGGAATCGAAGTTGATTAGTCATCGATGTTTGAATAGCAATGCCCTACAGCACCGTCCCTCTGCGATATGTGGGTATAGGGTGCCGCCAAACCATTTCCAGGAAACAGTGGCCCCTATGCTGAGACTACCTTAGTTGACATCTTCAGCAACGGCAAAGCTCCAGTGCCCATGCCCAAAGTGAAGATATCAATTCGTCTCACGCCACCTTTTAGAGATGCAGCATCGTGATATAGATTTTTCTAATTTCTGATTTAAGCGCCTCACAACAACAGGAGATGGGCCATCTCCGATCGCCCCTCCGTTGAGTTAAGCCACATGGATGAGAACGCTTGAATTTCCTGTGCCCTATCCTTTCAGAACCGCGCGCTCGCGAGTGGCTACGGGGACTTTCATGAAGAGCGGCCGCGCTTGCCGGGGGGGCGTCGCAGCCCCTCCTTTTCTACGAACGTGCAGGGGACCATGATGGAAGGCAAAGACTCGATTTCCAAGAAATTATAAGAAATCCGAAGCAACTAAAAAACACGATCCAAATCCGTATCTCTGTATAAAAGTATTGAGATGTAGCATTACATTAACCACGACCAATTTAATCAAATATATAAAACCTTAGAACCGATTCCAGAAGATCGGATCAGTTCAGTCAATTCGACAACTGGTTGAACTATCACCAAAGCGGCGGGAGATATTTTCGAAAGAATACATCCATACAAATTTGAGGGGCATGAAATGAAAGTTACAAAAATCGACGAAAGCAAGCTCGCCACGACGGACGACGAATACATCGCCCTTTTGTCTAGCAATGCAGACTGGATCATAAGGTCTCTCGATGACCTTACCCTTCTGAGGGATGAATATGGTCATCCGCTATCAAAGCTATCGAAAGACAGCTTTGACGAATTTTCGAAAAGTCTTAAATTTAATGGCGGAGGACTTGGTCACGCAAACTACAAGCCATTGATGCAAGAGCTTTCGTTGACTGAAATTTTTGAAGTATTCAAGGGATTTGGCATAAGCCCCGTAAAGCTTCTCGATTACCAAGACAGCTATTGCAGCGCGCCAAGTACCTGCTCCAGTCGGAATTTTTCAGTTTGCACAAGCACTTGCTAGACGTCGGGACCGGTCTTTCCGGGCCACGCCGAACCGCCGTGCCCGCGCAGGAAACAACTAAATCAGGAATGAAACCAATTTGTTCGTTTCACACTGGTCCAGCCCGCTTATTGTGGACCTAACATCGCGCGAAGCCTTAAGGGATCAGGGATCCCGTCTATTTGAGGAGGCATCAATGGAAGAGAATCAACTCGCGATTGTGAATGTCGCAATGGCGGCCGCACAGGCCGTCTTGAACGCGCACGGAGTACCCTTCTCCTTTATTTCCGTCTCTCTTGCGGACGGAGTGAGACTCAACGCAAGGCGGGACACTGGGGAGTCGATGTCGGTGCGCGACATGAAAGCAATTACCCTCGACGTCTGCTGCGATCTGTGGGACTGCACGTCGGGACGTTGCTATTGCAAGGAATACAAAAATTGCTAGGCCAAAATTGTCGAGTGCAAGACCAGGGCGCGCCGCATCCCGCGGCCGCTGTTCGGTGTCGACGGCGCATCTACGCACACTGCCCCAAAGCCTCCTAGGCCAACCTTCGATGAATAATAGTTCGTGTTTCGACTAAATACAAAATTCCGAGCTTGACCGCAATAGTGAATAGCGATCGGAAATGTATCTTGTCTTTTCGATAACGAGGTTATCAGTCATGCTAAATGCCAAGTATCTCAATGATCACATCAAGTTTATACAAAACCTGGAACCAGAGTTTGGAGAAGCAATAGCCAAATTGATATTGGAAAGCGCAATTCACAAAATTGGCAGCGATGAAGCTGAAGAAATAGAATTTTCAATGAAAGTACATGTTAGTGAAATGAAATTAAATCAGTGCGTGGACATTTCTGTTAATGGCGTTCACATAGGGCACATCGGCATATGAATTTTATGCCGCATCTATTCGTATTTTTTAAATTCCAGAACATCAAAAGGTTATATGACCATGCAGGCGTTTATATCCAATGAGAATTTTAAAAATCACATTGCCAACGACCATTCGCACCCGTTACATTCATGTCCACCCGAAGAGGTGGAGCATTTTTGCAACAGCCTAAAATTTTCGAACGGAAAACTTGTTCATGCGGAATATGGAAACTTGAAAAAGTATATGATAACTTCGGATTTTGAGGAACTCTGGGCTTCGCTTGGTGTTGATATGGAAAGATTCGCGCTTCTTGATCATTCCACATGTATAAATAATACAGGCTGCAGTTTTCATCCCAGCTCATTTTGTGATCCGGAGTACTGTCATCCATAACCTGATAGCAACCATCAGGGGAAATTTGAACAAACAGACCGACTTATTTGAGACATTAAATAGCGGCTCGCTAGCGGCAGGCTGCCACCGGCCATTGCAGCACTGTGACATCGCGCAAAGAGTGTCCCGGCATTGACAATCCCCACCGCCTTCGTTCTGACTGAGAGCGCAGATTGCACGCAGTTGCTTAACGCTCGAAATAAGGACGCATACCGAGGGCAGAGCGGCCGTTCACGCTACCGCATCCTAATGCCTCAAACGGGTCGCAAATCGCCCTTGATGCCGGCGAGGCCCTCCCCACGTGGACTGAGGGCCGAGACCGGCCAGGAGCGGCCATCTACCCAAATGCCGTCCATGTTGTTCTCTTGTCACACCCCACTTCGGCGCCACCGCCTGGCGGCGCCCCATTTGCCACAGAGTCATTTCCCGCCCGGCGTATAGCTTCCAGGGTCGGTTAGGCGCCGGTAACCCAAAGCGGAGCGTCGGGCTTCCAAGGGCTCATAGTAGCAAGGAGTTTGCAGCGGCCTCCTCTTCGCCACTGCCATGCAAGTTTTCCCAGCAGCAGTTTCTCGAATGCGAGATTTAAACCTTCATCCGACGACTGTCACCTTTGCCGATGTATCCCACGTTACCTACAGTTCGAGTCTGTACGGGCCGACGAGAACGCAATTCAATTTTACTGTCGGCAGTAAGCGGGAATACTCTGTCTCCATCGCTGACGAAGTCAGACCGCACAACGGCATGACGGTAACGGCCCTGCTTCGTGAACCTGGAAATTGGCAAACACTTGTTGGATGGATTGATCACAAAAGCGGAAAAGTATCGGGAGTTTCATCGCCAGCCTCTCAATGCTGGGTCGCGGTTTCGTGCGTCCTGCCATTCATATTGGTCCCACAAGTTTTCATGCCGCTATTCGGCGCAGGTGAGTGGAAGACGTTGCCTCCGGTACTGAACGTCTTCCTGGTGATCTTTGTTCTACTCGCTACGTGGCGCCTTAGGAGCGCATGGAAATCGCACAGGACGCTGAAAGTCTTACGTCGATTGCGACAACGGCACTAGTTTTCCATTCAAACGGCAGCATTGCAGCGTCAGGTAACTATGATCGGCGAAATGAGGTAGGAACCTGGAAGTATTGGAATGCGGATGGTCAGCCCGAGAAATAGCGTAAGCACGCCCGGCTCCTCCGCTAGGGTCGCAAATCGCCTATGGCGACGGCAAGCCCCTGCGCGCGCAGATAGACCGAGGACCGAGTCCGGCCAGAAACCGACATCCGGATACTGTCGCCGAAAACGGACACTCACGATGTCCGTACACAGGGGGGCAAGTGCTCGAGACCAGTCATGGGACTACTTGCGCGTATTATGAATATTCGCTGCCGGGACGAAAAACCTACCTTCGGGGAGAATGAACAAGAATGACGCGCACCGGACTATCGATGAACCCATCTGAGTTAATGATCCATCTTGAGCGTCCAATGGAGCAACTACCTCTCGACGGTCCTCCAGCTCGAGATATCGTGATTGCTGCCCTCAAATGGCCAACCGATTATTGGCCTACGCTGGCACTCGACTGGCTTGACGCAGGACTTCCAGTCGACGAAGAAATTGCCGCCCTGCTCGTTGCAGCCTCTCAACAGCATGCGTTTTCTCAGCGCCTCAGACATCGGGCATTCGCCATTGCAATGCGCAGGTCCATGCAAGGAAATCTGCCAGGTACTCGATAGGCCGCGGTGACGAAGAGTTTGGCCTAGCGATCGCCGGCCGCGTCCGGCCAGAAGCGGCCGGTCGACATGCATCTCTAAATTGCACACAATCACAAGGTTCGCGGCGGCGGAAGCTGTCCTTGTCCAACGTCCAGGTGCAAAATTAGAAGTCAGGCACCCACATGCAACTAGCTGCTAGCTACATTCAACATCGCTCAGGATTTTCTGCAATCAATACGGATGTCATAGGAGCTCCCTGCTTCCACGGCTTAACTTAAGCCAAGCCTCACGCGACGAGCTCCGGCATCAAAACGTCGCAGTCAAAGGGTGACTCCGCGTGGATTCAATTCGAACATGACTGCCTGTGGACCCACTACGAGTATTCAGGAGGTAAGTTGGCACTCGTAACATTGACACTGCCGTAAGCACCGGCTCATACCGGCCATAAGCGGTAAAGCCAAGACTGCCTACCATTAGTGGCAATGGGAGATACTGGGATTATCGCGGTTCCTTACAATTGAAAACCTACTCCCATCGAATAACCGAAGGTAACCCATCGGCATCCTGTACGCGGAGCAGCGTATATCCGATCCCAGACAAGCCGGTGAACAGGCCGAAGTTCTTTGCCCCATTAGGGGTTGAATTAGAGCGGTAGTATCCACGTACCCGCTTCCTACGTACAAGCTCACCCGCTAGTGAATAGGCACTACTGCGTTCCGACTCCCGTTGACCTGACTTGGCAAACACCTCCAAATGCCCGGCCAAACCGCAACAGAGATGGTCCAAATCAGAGCTAGCCAACGCGCCTCCGGCAGGGTCAAACGCCACCGCCAAGTTTGGATCGCATACGTCGACGCATTCTCTAGCTAAGAGAATACCAGCGACCCCCGTGCACCAACTACAATCTGCAGGGTTCCTCCGCACCATCTCGGAGCGAGGCCCGACACGAAAATCTGGGATAATTCCGCTGTTCTTTTTTATTATCCGACGCTCGTACTCCATACCCTCAAGAGCCATCGCTTCAAATTCTGAGCATTCTTCGTACTTACTAATTTTTAGCAGCGCATAAGATATTCCACTTACCCCATGCGCAAAACCAATTAGCGGCTGCGAACCCAGAGGACTGTCCCATGCCTTCATTCCGGTGTCAGTTTCTACGCGCCGCCTCGATAAAATGATGGCGCAATGCCGAGCTTTCACCAAAAATGATTCTTCAGCGGTGACCCCGTAAAGAGATAAATAGGTCAACAGCGCTCCAGCAACGCCAGATGTAACATCGGACGACGGCGTTGCGGCAAGAACTTCTATTGTGATCGAATCAGCTAGTTTTATCGCATCATCGATTACAGCCTTATCATCTAATATCTTCCCAACAGTCGTTAGTCCGTAAATAATTGAGGAGACACCAAAAGCTGCACCTACTCCAATATCTCGTACCAAGCGCTTACTGAATCCCGGGGTCACCGAGCGCCGTCGAATGTATTTAATTGATGCATATGAAGCGTCCTTGAAGTCCCCTGCACCGTCTAAGCCCGCCTTATTCATTGCCGCAAAAAATATTCCAACACCCACCCTGCCGGAATACAGTGAATCCCCCATTGGATTCAATTGATATCTTTCAGATGGGTAAAGAAATTCAAGGCTGAGCCAGTCAATTTGGCCATTTTTATGAACTATGGAGTTCTTGAGGACCTCATTGGCAATATCAACGGCCTCCTGTGCAAGATCCACGTCAACTGAGTGACCGATCAAAATGTCGTCCCGGCTATCCGGCGCTCCTGCATGCGCAGTGCACGCGACTAATGCGCTATTAAGCACGAACTCTTGCAATCTCAGATCCTCGTCGGAAAATCTGTCTATCTGCGCAGTCAACGCGTTAATTCCGGACGTCCATCCATTTTTGGTATCGGCAATTTCGGCACTAAAATACGGAATATCTAATTCATATAACTGCCTTATTTCGTCGAAAATTTCATCTCCGAAATTGGGTTGCCCTGAGGCATACGTCCCGTCATGGAATAGCCACATTAGTTGCACTAGAAAATCGGTTTCCGACTCGAGATTCTTGGGGGCGGTAGCCTGCCGAAGAAGATATGCGTACCCCCTGGTAGGCCGCAAAACTATGCGATTTAATAATGACGAACCGTGGATCTTTGCAAGCTCTGAACAAACCTTCTCTTTGACCGAGAGCAACGCCTTATACATTTCTCGGAAACCATGCTCAACGCACAGGTTTATGCGCGCTTCTTTTTCCTTCTCCCATTCACCACCCTGTACATGGGACTGATAGGAAAGCGTCACATGGTCCCATTCTTCGTCGACCCATATTGGGACCATTTCTTGTCTTGTAAGATTCCTTTCATATCCCAATGCGCTAACATCGAATGCTTCGCCAAAAGCGCCAACAATCCAGCGCGGAAGAACCCCGGTTCTTAGAATTGTGTTCTTAAAATATGCATCACCTGCCAAATCATCCTCATTATTGATCGAGGGAAGCATTGAAGTTTCAAGATCAAAGAGATAGGGCGACTCATCGCGGCGTATAATGTTTTCGAAATGAATATCCTCAATATTTAGCGCATGAAGGACAGCCAGCATTCTTCCGCATCGGACATAATATTCATTGTCACTGTTTGAATCGGCCTTGCTTTCCGAAATATATTGCTGCCAACCATAGCTCCCTCTGTTAAGTGTCAATGGGCACTCAAAAACCGCTTAAGCCAGTAATATCCTCGATGTCCTTCGAAATCTGGGAAACCGCGACTTCCATGCCCAAACTTCGTGGCTTGTAGACCACCCGATAATCATTTTCCAGCTCACATATGGCCACTGTGGACCCACGGACGTGCGGATCGGAGCAATCCATGTCTATGTGGCAAATGGAATTAATATTCTTAGGGGCGCCTGGAAATTCCAGTAAATACTGTACATCTTGATTGAATCGCGCTTTAAAATCAGATATATACGAAATCCAAAAATCAATAGTCAGGCCGATCAACCTCGCAAAGACCGGATACTTTGAGAAAATATATCTCCACCCCCCTCGATGATTTAGCCAAACAGTAAAGTCCTGTTGGGCGGCCGAAGAGGGCCTCACATGCGCGCTCACTATATAGTGCAGATCCGAAAACTCACGGGCTCGAAAAATACAAAATTCTTTGTGTATTAATCGGCTTCCGAATAGCATTAAACGATGAAATAGCGCGTTCTCGAGATCATTCATTGCACTCCCACGCAGGCATGAGAAGTCCCCAGCCGAGTCGCATATTAGTCGGTTTCTGGCAAATAAAATGACTGGAAGAAATGCTCGCCTGAATAGTCCACCTGCCAGAAATTCCGGGTCCGCGACGTCAGGCTTCTCGAATTCCCCTCGCTCCAGGTACTCAAGAAATTGACCGGAAATAATCCTATGTTCAGCCGCCTGTTTCTCATCAATTTGCAAGAAAGCTTGGAGGGTGGCCGCGTTAAACTCCGAGCACCAGGAGACGAATTCGGAGAACTTCGCCTCATTATCGTTGGCGACGATTATTTTTATCCGTTGAACTTGCTCGGGCGTAAGATTGCTACCAAAAAAGTCTTTCCGTGACACGCTCATATTCATTGTGAAACTCAAAAGCGTAGGGGAATGGCGCGTCTCCGTCACATAGAGACACTCCTAAAGCCAATTGATCGCCTGCGGTTACATGAATAGGAGATTTAGTCGGAACATATAGCGGAGCCCAACTAAGTAGGCTCGGATCCGCAGAATTGAGAATGTTCCTCGGATTCCTTGTCGAAAGCTCAACAGAAAAATAGCTGACAATCCCGGATACGGTGCCCGACCATGGCATTCTAATCGACTGAGTCACGAGGTCAATGGTCGAAGAATTCGTACCGAGAGTGATGGAAGCGAGTTCTTTGAAGATTAATTCATTGCGTAGAATATCAAAATTAAAGCGCGCCTTGTCAATTACATTCCCCCCGCTATGAAATGTGTAATTTTCCAGATCAACATCAATTCCTAGATCACGGAGGAGGCGCATTCCACCGCTACTTCCACCGTACCCGGCACGTGCATAGGCGGCTCTGACACTAGCCTTCGCCGGAATTGTCCTCGCACTTTTAGAAAGTTGATTTGTATAATCAGCTAAGGCATTCCAGCAACCGAATCCGAGTACTAGTGAGGAAATTGTTTCGGTAACCACGAGATCAACATCTACCGGATCTGGCAAAGTGCCAGGAGGAATCTCCTCAAAGCTGCTGTTTATAATATCGTAGCGGCCTGAAAGGCCGTTTTTATCTAGTAGATAAGCAGCGTAGTGGCACATCTTCGAGGATGGCTCAACCAGAACGGCATGTTCATAGCCGTGTTTGAGAGCTAGCAATGCTAGTATCCCGGTTCCGGCCCCGACATCAATAACAAACTTTCCGGGCGGAGTCTCAATAATTGCAGAGTAATATGATCCTAGCCTTACTGCATCGCCGAGTAGCCCCAGATGTTGCTGAAAGCGTCCATACTCCTGTGGACTGCTTACGTGATTCGCATTAAATACGAATTTAGGGTTTATCATATGGGATGGCGCTCTGCCTTACCAGCAGGTTCCGCCTTTTACAGACGTAGTACATGGACCCCGAGTTTCCGCACCCATAATAGAATCCCGAAGTTTTTCGAGGAAAGCTTCGGGATCCTTAGTGTCTGCTGGATTCTCTATCGGAAGAGCGATGTGCAACGTATTCGCATCATTTTCGTGCACGTGAATCTTTACATCATCCGGCAACGTTACGCCTATCACCGCTTTAAGCGCCTCTTTCGGATCAGATAGAAGTAGCTTTCTAAAATCTGAATCACGCATTGCACGAGCGGCAATCTCCGCCTGCCAGGTTTTTTCGGACATATTCCCCTCCGGTCTGTAGACTTTTCGAGAACTGCTCCGTCGATCCTAGTTCACCGCTTTTAACTTCGGCATCCTCCTTTGGTAGGATCCTTCCATTGGGTGAGTACTTCTCTATCACCGTTAAGCCATTTGTGATGTAAGCAACGTATTCACGGATCGCGAGTTGCTACTCTGTTTTTTAGGAGTCACTGTGTCGCTTACACGCAGTCGCTCGTTACAAGAAGGCATAGGCGAGCCAGTACGAGTATTCGACACCAGCTTGAATTGCCGGCAATCGACTAGGCGGCAAGGGAGCCGCCGGCAGCCTCCACCGCGCCGGCGGGGAGTGGGTGGACCTTCACTGCGAGGCCGCCAAAGATGCGGCTTCAGCGTCCGCTTCTGAGCATTCCGACAGGCCTGTTTGGGTCGGAAGCAGCCGCTGGCTCCAGCGTGACACAGCTAAGGCAGGCCAATTGACTGAGAACGGCTGTTAGCGGGCCCTATGGCCTTTTTTTCCTGAATCAGCCTGGCAGCTCTCAGCAACCACCGGAATTTCGACCTAGGTGCGGGCGCTGTCTGACCATTCGGCGTCCAACTCAGCCGTGCGCACGACGCGAACAACGGTCGGACACTTGTCGCGACATACCCAAATGCTGAAGGACTTGGCGCGTCAAGGCCGTTTCCAAGTAAAAAGGGGAAATGCAGTTTTACTTGGAAACTCTTCCGGTACGGCGAGTCACATGAATCATCCGTTCTGTCAACGGCGAGCTGAAGTCGTTTCGAAAGCGGCGATCAAACAATTGTTCTTGCACCCGGGGCAATTCTCGATTCTCAAACCGTTTCCTGGTGAACCTTGGCTAACCACTCTCGGATACGCATCTGCGCGAATTCGTCGCCAATCCCACGCGCGGAATCTAGTAGCAGGAAGTTTGGTACAAGCTCGCCCGGTTCGAGTCCAAAGTGATAGGCGCCGTGCACCGAATCATCTATCGCAAGCCAATTCTTCAGGCGCTTCCCGTACGCATAGCTGGTAATGATGTCCGTTTTTTCGGCGCCGTTCATGACGTAGCTGAAGCGTGCTTTTCCATCGCCTGTGGTATCGACCACCCGTCGCGTCAACTCTGGCGGCAAATACGAAATGACTTGGCTTGCAGGCAACGTGCGCAGCCAAAACGTCGTGAGAACAATTTCGACAGCGGGATACGGATCAAGCATCTGAGCGAGCAGAGGCGCGTATTCGAACGGCTGACGACCGGAGTCCAGTGTGATTCGACCACTCCCGTCGATGTACGCATGTCCGGCGTGAAGCGTTCCATCATAGTCAACGAAGAGTGTAGGTGTGCACCGGTCCAACACAATTGCGGGTTGTCCCATCGCTAAAAATCTCCTTTACGTCTAACAGCCGCATCGATCCGGTACTACTTGCCGGGCTTAATAGCGCCGTCTTCGGCGTGCGAGCCTTGAAACTCCGGGGCCTGAGCACCCGAGAAACGCGAAGCCCCTCCCTCGCCCGATCCAGTTCCGGCAGCAGATTTTCCCGCCCTCCCAATTCGGTCAGGTCGCGGGCTACTCTTTCGGCGCAATCACCTTCCCGAGCTCGCTGACTTCCTCCGCTTCCTTGCTGCGCGTGAGCCGAGGGCTCTTTTGCCGTAGAACGGTGGGAATAAGGTGCCACGGCAACGATATCGCTCTCTCGATGTCCATGGCTAACGCCGCATCGGAGACTAAGCCCGCTGGCACCCGGCCAGAGTTCGCACGCGCTGTCGCAATCCAGACCTTAGCCACGTCGGGGCTCACTTCGGAGAGCGTCTGCTGAATGTCGTCGATGCGCAACCGCAGCCGTCTCGCCTGTCGTCGACGATTGCGTGCTGACGCTGCGCTGATCACAGGAGCTACCATTCGCCTCATCTAAACGCAAAGGCGTTACCGCGCGCGTCGTGCAAAGCGTGATGCTCACCGCCGTGTTTCGCGACATATTGAGCCAAGCGAATTGGATCAATCTTGAAGAACACGTTTTCATGCTTCCACCCGCGTGGCAACGGTTCGCCAAGCAATCCAGTGACCAATTCGTAGTCACAATCGGCGTCGTAGCAAAGGACGGGCTTGGGCTTGAGCGGGACTTCCGACAACCAAAACCGGAGCGCAGCGCGCAGTGCCTCGCATGGCATTGACCGACCTGGGAACTGTCCGAGTTGTGGCAGCACGATCTCCTGCACAAACGGACTGCAGCGGCCACGGTCGAAGTCTGAGCGCTCTCCGTAGAATTCGCGCCCATCCTCGCCCACGATCGCCACACTAATGAGTTGGCTATCCACGAAATCAGTGAACTCGGTATCGATGAAATACCGCGTTTTCCAGGGACTGCGGGGTGCACTCAGTTGGACTTCACCAGCATCGTTGGTATACGTTTCGCCGCGATCCATTTGATTTCCTTCAGATCCACGGCCGCCTACAAGCACGTGGCCGCCATGGCTGCGGGTAGTTCGATCCCCGCAGTGCAGGCACCCCGCGCATCTACCTCATCGTCCACCCTATCCCGCCGGCGGAAAATGAACTGTCGCTGGAGCCCAGTCATGCATCGCGGTTGCTCGGGATGACAGGGTGCCAGCTCGCCATCCTGATTTACATAGGCATAAAACACGGTGCGCTCATCCCCGCTGCGATAGGACCACAGTTCACAGACGGGCTGCGCACCTACGGTCGGGGAGAGAATGTCGACGGTGATATCAGGCCGACCGCTGGCATGACCACTCAGTTCTGCGACAAGCGTATCGGTGGACTCGAGCAGCACGGAGAACGGCTCCCCGCTATCTGTCGTGTTCAGCCCATGGACCAGGAATGGCGTGGTCTCAAAGGAGACCAGAACTGCCGGCCAAGTGGCCATCTGCGCGTCATCGATATTCCGAAAGGAATCCGACTGCCATTCGTAATTCGTTACAAGCATTGTTGTGAGTAACCTCGACTGATCAGGTGAGACAAGCCTTCCTCCAATCGCGGAATCTCAGCGCCCGCGGCCATTGCAGAAGGATGGCGTCGTGCTCGCTTAAGTACGCGTCGCTGCGAGACAGGGGCGATGCATATCGTCGCCGCAGACCACCGGCTCTCTGCGTCCACCGGGCAGTCGAGCATATTCACCCAAATTATAGCGTATACGCTAAATAATAAACTCGTGAGATCTGTACCGTCATCCCTCTCATCGGTAGAAGAGTAAGACCGTAGACCACTTTACTAATTGGGATGGACCTCATCCACGCATTCGGACATGCAGTTCGAATTGCTCGCGAACAAAGCGGACTGACCCAACAGCAACTCAGTGAGGAGTCCGGCGTCCATTCAGTTTCGTTGAGCAGGCTGGAACGTGGGACGAGTGAGGCTCGCCTCCTAACAATGGAAGCGCTCGCTGGTGCATTGGGGATGTCGCTGTCCGAGCTGCTGCGCCGTGCTGAAGGTTTGCAGAGCACTCAAGGAAAAGTACAAGGCTAAGGTGAGTTCACACATGCCCGGATGATGACCTCGCTAAGAGGCAAGTGTTACGTCTGCCCGTCAATAGCACAGACTTACCCGTATAAGCGTGGCCGGCGTCTGCTGTCAGGTCTGTTGTAGGGGCCAGAGCGAAGTCGTGAAACTAGAGTATCCAGCGTTGACAGAGACGCATCGCTTTCCCCCTACCTTTTCGGCCGCGAGGTCGGCGCAATGTCTCTCGACATGCTTCAGCGACGAGCCCGGACGCCCGACTCACGACCGCGTGACGGTACCAATGGTTTCCAGTTGTTCGCCCGCACGACCAAGGACAGCTAAAAGAGACGGAGCGCGTTGGTTTGCCAAGGCGCTATTCCTTCGCGCTCCGTAACGGTTTGCCACGTGTCGCGCGCCGTTCCGGCATTGGTCGCTCGTTGTCCAGCTCTGCTTCTGTCATGCCATGGCGCTCATATGCATTGGCCGACCATCGGAGAAACTTGACCTTCAGCGCGTCGTTTTCCCGTCGCAGTCGTTCGTTTTCGTTGGTGACGGCCACCAAATCATTTAAGGATTTGCGCACGAGCGCGTCTTCGGCCCTGACAGCTTTGGCCGGCAACCGCTTCTTTGCCGCCTCCCACTCCGCAGCAATATCAGGCCGATTGAGCATGGCGACCTTCGAGTAGGAGTGTCCAAGGACAAATTTCACCTCCTTGAGATAGCGGTCCCAAGTCAGGATGCCGGTCCAGGAGTCCAGGATGCGTTTCATGGTCTCAATGGACTCAGCCGTCATTCTTGGCTTGACGGTCTTTTTCATCAGATATCCAGCCCTTCCATCTTATCCAGCAGACTCTCGCTGGGATCAATCTCCGCTTCGGCACGCAGGCTCACCGCCAACCCCGTAGCAGAATGTACGTCCTCCATTGGCGGCAACGTACAGAGCGTTCCGTCCACGATGGACTCATCTTGATGGATGTCGAGCACGGCTCTCCATCGCCGGAAACGCGGTTCGTTCACCTCCAGCCATTTTGCCGCGCCGTCCTCTCCGGCAGCGAGATCGTTTTTGGCGGTGGTGACGGCACTTCCCAACACCCTGACCTGGCGCTGCGCCTCCTTCATATTTTTAGGATCCCCCTTGACGAACATATTCTCCCCGCATCGGATGCAATCTTTGGTGCGAGGGCAAGGGGTCAGTGCATAGTGATGGCGGCAAAGACCATACTTGGTCGCATGAACAGCGCCAATCTCTTCCCGCAGGATTGCCTTCATGGTGGCATTCCCTGTCTTCCGACGGACCTCCACGGTCTCCGCCAACGGCCCCATTAGAGGCAACTCTTCGGCCTCCGACGCTAGCAACAGGTAACGTTCGATATACACCTCCGGGTCGGTGTGATCGTAGGCTGCGTTCTGCTTGACGTCTGCCCGCCCCGACCACAGCGCAATCAGCGCCTGGGGTAGGTGTTTGCCTTGCGCGATAGTATTGAGCAGATGGCGAAACATGTGGCTCGTGAGCTTCCACGGCTTGCCTTGCGGGTCCATCTTCCCGTTGCGTGAGAAAACCGTTCTACCGTTCGGATTGGCCCCGAGCTGGTGATAGAGCATGGAATGAGTGATGGGCTGGGGAACTTTGCGCCACCCCCCTTTCATATCTGGGCGCAAGAATCCCCATGGGATGACCATTAGGGCGTCGTGCATCAACAGTCCGGTCGCCTGGTCCATGATCGGAAAAGTCGAAGGAAGACGCTCGATTACTACCCGTTCGACGTCGGCAAATAGGTAGAGGGCCGCATATGTTCCGCTGCCTTTACGGGCCCGATCTACCGTCTTGCCGACGCTTGTAATCTCAAGGTTGTGCAGACTACTTGCGGACGCCTTTTCCCACCCCAAGATCCCTCCAATTTCCTTGACCGTAAGGGGCTGCCCCCGCAAGGCTTCATATTCTGGAGGCAGATAGAGTTCCGTCGGATGGTCTGCATACCACCTCGCAGCGACACGTGCGTCCGCACCAATCCTGACTAGATAGTCGACAGCGTCGCGCGCCAGTTGCAGCGAATCCTCGGAGGGCGCCATCTTGGTCATTGGCAGCGCCCCCTTCGCAGGCCATGCCCGCATGGCGGCCTTTTCTCCGTCCTCCCCGGAAATTTCGGTCCAGCAATTCACGGGCAAGGAGTCAATTTCCGCGCGGCGTGATGGTGCAAACAAGGCTAGGCCGCACCACGACGTCACCACTCGATCGATGGGATCTTGGCTTTCTCGGTGAATTTGGGCGAGGGCAAAGATGGCACCTAGCTCCGGAAGCTTCGAATGTTTCCAGTCCGGATCAATCTCTGCGCGATCCATGCGGGGAACAGGAACGGGCTTGCCAGGTTGTTTCGGGATCGCCCACTGCAGTGGCCGGCTTACAAGGCGCTTCTGGTCGAGCAAGTCAGCGATCACCTTAATTTTCCCCAGCGCCTTCGACGGGTCCTTTCGCCTCGCAAGAGAGCGCGCAGCCACGTTGAGCTGCTCGCGCGTGAGGTCCGTCAAGCTAACTAATTTTGCCTCGATAACGACGGGAGTCAAAGCACGGAACGCATCGATGTAGGGGTCGTACTCGACAACGGGGGAGGTCCGGTGCTTTTCGGACACGACGGCTTTGGCGACGTCCCGCAGTACGTCGGGAAATGGCGTGTCGCCAGACTTCCGACTACCTCTCACTTCCTGGACGGAAGTGAAGTACAAATTTGTCCGCAGGTTGGCAGATGAACGTCGCTTCAGATGTTTCGTCAAATCCCAGCAATTGGCATCCCAATCGAATTCAGGGCCGAACGGCTGGTTCGCCTTGGCGAATTCAATCCAATCCTGGAGGTTCGCTTTTGCATCCTTTGCCGCGTTCGGTTCAAAGACAAGAATTGTCATGCGAATTCTTCCTGCATCTCGTCGTCGGCATCGACTTCAAACGCGGGCCAGCCCCGTTGCTGCTGTCCGATCAGCTCATCAAGGGCGGCGAGCGGAGGATCGTAGATTTCTTTGATCCGGGGATCCGCCTCCTCCTCTTGCTCATAGACGAGGGCAACCTTAAGGTCTTCAAAGGGAGCGTCCGCGAACGGCTCGAACTGCGAACAGGTCAGACAGGCGATCGGAGCCAGTTGCACACACTCTGCGCGGGTCCCGCAGGCGCCAACCTTGCGCCCGCTCAACCGTTCGTAGTCGCGGATCAACGCATCTACTTCGCCGGCGCGGGTCGCATAGTCGAGGCTGGGAATAATTCGCCCCGTAAACATTCCCGCGATCGTCCCCATTGTCGGGCCCAGCTCGTCGGCAATCCTTGACTGCCCTTCCGCGGTCGCTGCACGATATGCCTTGGCGGCCACAATTGTCCGATGCGTCAGCAATCGTGCAACCTGGTGGTCGCTGGCGCCCAGCTCGACCGCTCGCGTGCCGACGGTGTAACGGAACCGATAGGGAAATAGCGGCATAACGTCGTCGAGGCGAGCGGAGCGAATTGCCAGCAGGTGGCCAACCGATCTCACCAAGGTGGAGAGCTCCGGCGGCGACGCTGGCAACGCAGGATCCATAGTGGAGGGAAAAAGGGGCGCATCAGGGTCAATGTCTTCGCCCAAGACCGACAAATAGTGCCGCAGCACTTCGGCAAGGACGGTCGGCGCACGGAGTTGCGTCCGTTGACCTTCGTACGCGCCCTCCCCCTTCGCCCAAGGAATATTCAGATAGACATCCTCGCCCTTGAGCACGACATCCCGCATACGCATGCGGGACACCTGAATGGGTCGCACGCCGGTGCCAATAAACACCCACATGATGGCGAACTGCCGGGTGTCCAGCCCACCTTTCGCATAGGCCTGATTCACAGCCGCACTAATATCCCACATCTCCTTGCGCGTCAGAGCGCCGCGTTCCGGATCATTGGTGCGTAAGCCCTCGTAATTTACCCCTTCGATCTTGCCGTCATCATCGCCCAAGTAAAGGCGCAAATCGTTACGAAGTCCCGCGAACCCCAATGATTGCCATGTCCGCAGAAACGGGATGACGAATGCCATGGCTTGCCGCGGCTTCGTCCCTCGCGTTTGTCTCGCATGCAGGAAAGCGTTGACATTGGTCACGCCAATCTCTCCAGAGCCGGGAGCAGACATACAAAATTCTTTAACAAACGACAACGATCTATTGCTATAAATTAGCGATTTTGTCCTCAGGTATACACAAAGCACGTCAAATATTGCCTTGCGCACCTGGAAATCACCAGCAAAATCCGTCAAGTCATATATAAATCTCTGATTGGCCTCGTCATCGTGAACGGAAAACCGCTCGCTGGCTTCGACGATAAAACCATTCAAGGTAACCAACTCGATCGGCTTGATACTGCCGAGTTGATAGTCCTGAGCCCCATCGCTCCTCAGCAGGTTTGTCATTATGTCTTCTTAGCCCGCTTGATTTTTTCGATGACCTCAAACGGCGAATCCATCAGCTCGCTGGCCTTCTCGGCAAATTCATCGGACAGTCTGCTGGTCCGCCGATGATCATAGCGAGCCGCCGTGTTCCCCTTGGGAGACCATCCATATCGCTGATCCCGGATCCGCTTTTGCTCTTCCCAAGATGGGCGTGTCTCTAACGGCTCCCTGTCGAATGCCTCGCTGAGACGATCGTTGCTGTCATAGCGCAGCGAGTGGGGCGAAAAGTCAGGCGGTAACGCCGGACAGCGCAAATGCAAAAATCTGAACATCGCATTCACCCTGCGAAGACTTAACGGCTCGCCTTTCACACTTGTCCAAAGAAATCCATGCTGCCGGCTCTCTCTTGGGAACTGTCCCCAAACTTCGACAATATACCGATGCAAGTCGGCAGACAGCGTCTTCGCAATCGCTACGCTTCTGGCAAGAGTCTTTGCTTGCGGCGGATCCGTTCGTGTTTCTGCCTTGTCATTACCAGGCCTATGGATGCTAATTCGATGGACGTGATAGTGGACGTCCTCGATTTTGATGAGCAAGTTTTCCGCTCGCCGCACCCCCGTCGCGGAGAGAGTGCGAATCAGCAGCCAGTTTCTCCGCTTATCGAACCAAGACCTAAATGGGTTGTCTGGATTATCGGGGTGAATCAATTGCCAGAGAATCACGCGTTGCTCCGGCGTTAGCCCCGCTTTGGGCGCATCGACTTCTGCATCCTTTCTGGGCGGCTTGCTTTGGAGAAAGGCTTTCAGCGCCGTTTCGGCTAGTTCTACCTGCCATCTTGCCTCTTCGGATTTCGCCCGAAATTTGCATCGCTCAATGTGCCAGGCAAAATAGGCACCTACGTTTGCAATGCGACGAGCCGATTCAAAGGCTCCGATTTTCGAACGAGTGCCGCTCTTAGGAAGACTGGTTACATTCGGCGCATGGTCACCCACCCTGCCCAGACCGCGGGTGGATTTTCGCAGTGTGGTGACGAGATCGCTCAATTGTCCAGGGGTAAGAAACTCGCCCCCACACAGCAACGCATCCAAGTCGAGGTCGCGCGTGGCCGCCCATCGATAGGCGTAAGCGATGTGCTCCATCGCAATGCGAATCGAATTGTTTGCCAGATGCGCACCCGCCAACATCAGCGTGGCGTAGAGGTTGGGCCAGTACATCGGGAGACGCAAATCCTGACTGGCGTCTTCCATGATGATGTGACGCTGACCGTCAGGTTGCCGGATCTGGCGAACGATAGGCAGGGCTCTCATGTTTACAGTTTTGCATAGTAACAAAACAACATGCAATGCCCTACGGATAAGTTAACGTAAAAAAGCCCAGTAAAGCCTTATACATCAAGACCTTACTGGGCTTTTCATTTACATTTTTACTACAATCACCTCTACTGGCAGGCTTCGCACTCGTCGAATCCGGCGTCGCCCGGGCGCATCGTGCAGACTGCGCCTTCGGCTTCGGGCATCGCCGGGGCTGCGGCAGCGGCGGCGTCCATGGCCGAGCCGTTGTCCGAACCCGACGACACCGCGTTCAGCGAGCCGCGCGACACAGTGGACTTCTCCACGTGCGTGGCAGCCATCGTACGCAGGTAGTACGTCGTCTTCAGGCCGCGCAGCCAGGCTTGCTTGTACGTATCGTCCAGCTTCTTGCCCGATGCGCCGGCCATGTAGATGTTCAGCGACTGGGCCTGGTCGATCCACTTCTGGCGGCGGCTGGCCGCTTCCACGAGCCAGCTCGGTTCCACTTCGAACGCCGTGGCGTAGATGTCGCGCAGATCTTGCGGAATGCGGTCGATACGGGCCAGCGAGCCGTCAAAGTACTTCAGGTCGGCAACCATCACCTCGTCCCACAGGCCGCGCGCCTTCAGGTCACGCACGAGGTAGTCGTTCACCACCGTGAATTCGCCCGACAGGTTCGACTTCACGTACAGGTTCTGGAACGTCGGCTCGATGCATGCGGACACGCCGATGATGTTCGAGATCGTGGCGGTCGGGGCGATGGCGATGCAGTTCGAGTTGCGCATGCCGTGCTGCTTGATGCGGGCACGCAGCGACGTCCAGTCCATCGACGACGACATGTCCACGTCCAGGTAGCCGCCGCGCTCTTCGGCCAGCAGCTTCAGCGAGTCTTGCGGCAGGATGCCACGGTCCCACAGCGAGCCTTCGTACGTGGTGTAGCGACCGCGTTCCTCGGCCAGTTCGGTCGAGGCGTGGTACGCGTAGTAGCAGACCGCTTCCATCGACGTATCGGCGAACTTCACCGCGGCGTCGCTGGAGTACGGGGTGCGCAGCACGTGCAGGCAATCCTGGAAGCCCATGATGCCCATGCCCACCGGACGGTGGCGCAGGTTCGAATTGCGCGCCTTCTCCACCGCGTAGTAGTTGATGTCGATCACGTTGTCGAGCATGCGCATCGCGGTGCGGATCGTCTTCTGCAGCTTGGCGTGATCCAGCACGTACGTGCCGTCGGCCTGCTGCTTCAGGTGGGCCACCAGGTTCACCGAACCCAGGTTGCACACGGCGATTTCGCTGTCGTTCGTGTTCAGCGTGATTTCCGTGCAGAGGTTCGAGCTATGCACCACGCCCACGTGCTGCTGCGGGCTGCGGATGTTGCACGGGTCCTTGAACGTGATCCACGGATGGCCGGTTTCGAACAGCATGCCCAGCATCTTGCGCCAGAGCTGCATGGCCGGCACCTTCTTGAACAGCTTCAGCTCGCCGCTGGCGGCCTTGGCCTCGTAGGCCACGTAGGCTTGCTCGAAGGCCTTGCCGACCTTGTCGTGCAGGTCCGGGCAGGTGGACGGCGAGAACAGCGTCCACTCGGCGTTCTCCATCACGCGCTTCATGAACAGGTCCGGAATCCAGTTGGCCGTGTTCATGTCGTGCGTGCGGCGGCGGTCGTCGCCGGTGTTCTTGCGCAGCTCCAGGAATTCCTCGATATCCAGGTGCCACGTCTCCAGGTACGCGCAGACCGCGCCCTTGCGCTTGCCGCCCTGGTTCACGGCCACGGCCGTGTCGTTGACCACCTTCAGGAACGGCACCACGCCCTGGCTCTTGCCGTTGGTGCCCTTGATGTGCGAGCCCAGCGCGCGCACGTTGGTCCAGTCGTTGCCCAGGCCGCCGGCGAACTTCGACAGCAGCGCGTTTTCCTTCAGGGCTTCGTAGATGCCTTCGAGGTCGTCCGACACCGTGGTCAGGTAGCACGACGACAGCTGCGAGCGGCGCGTGCCCGAGTTGAACAGCGTCGGGGTCGACGACATGAAGTCGAACGACGACAGCAGTTGGTAGAACTCGATGGCGCGGGCTTCGCGATCCTTCTCTTCCAGCGCCAGGCCCATGGCCACGCGCATGAAGAACGCCTGCGGCATTTCGATGCGCTGCTCTTCCACGTGCAGGAAGTAGCGGTCGTACAGCGTCTGCAGGCCCAGGTAGTTGAACTGGAAGTCGCGCGAGGCGTCCAGCGCGGCGCCCAGGCGGGCCAGGTCATACGTGGCCAGCTTCTCGTCGAGCAGTTCGGCTTCGATGCCGCGTGCGATGAACTTCGGGAAGTACTCGGCGTACTTCGTCGACATTTCGCTCTGGGTCACTTCGGCGCCCAGGATTTCCTTGCGGATCGTGTGCAGCAGGATACGAGCCGTAACCTGGCTGTAGGCCGGGTCCTTCTCGATCAGCGTACGCGCAGCCAGGATGGCCGAGTCGTAGACCTGCGTCATCGGCACGCCGTCGTACAGGTTCTTGAGCGTTTCCTTCAGGATCGGCTCTGCGCTCACGGCATTGCCGAGACCGCTGCAGGCGTTGTCGATCAGCGCGTGCAGCGCCACCAGGTCCAGCGGATGCACCACGCCGTTGTCGTTCACGTTGACCGACACGCCGCCTTCCTGCACACGCGCCACCGCCTGGGCATTGGCCTGGGCGCGTTCCTGCGTACGCTTCTCGCGGTACAGCACATAGGCACGGGCCACCTCATGCTCGCCCGAGCGCATCAGCGCCAGTTCCACGTGATCCTGCACGTCCTCGATATGGAACGTGCCGCCGTTCGGACGGCTGCGCACCAGTGCGCGCACCACGCCCTGGGTCATTTGCTCGACGATCTCGCGCACGCGCGCAGAGGCAGCACCCTGGCCGCCATTCACAGCCAGGAACGCCTTGGTCATGGCCACGGCGATCTTGTTCGGCTCGAACGACACCACGGCGCCATTGCGACGGATCAGCTTGTAATCCTGATACGAAACGCCAGCAGCGGCGACGCCCTGCTGCGCGGTACCGGCTGCCGCGCCGGCAATGCCGGCCACGCCGGTGGTTTGCTGTTCGTTTTGGGCCGTTTGCATGAGGTAACTCCCCGTGTTTTTTGAGTACTGATAAGAAGACGACAAAGTCCCTAGCAAAATGCGCCTCAGAAGACACTCGGCACCGGCGTCGCCGGTTGAGAACCAAACTGCACTGCGAACACTTTGCTAGGGACTTTCTGGCACTACCCCGGCCCGTTGACCAATATGACGCGAACGCTGCGCACTCTCTGCGCCGCCCGCGCCACATCAGGGCCGGCTCCCCGGAAGTACCACTATATCTAGTGGTGCCGTTTCAAAACTGGGCTAAGTATAGTGAAACGGGAGTGAATGAACAGACTTGACATGCGCCGTTCCAACACCGTGGTGCGGTATGCGGCGGCGCCACATTCCCGCAAAGCGCGCTGCCGCAAGGGTTGGCGGCAGCACGTTCGGTGCCGCACAAAAACTCGAAATTTTTTTAATGACCATGGATCATCCGATAGGTGATCCGGAGCAGGGCGCGGGGCCCTTCAAAAGGGCGGCGATTGTACCGTTATTTGCGCGCTTTGGAGGCATACGACCTCGCCGTCACATTGGCATTGCACCGATATGACGAATACGAAACCGAATTAGCCCTGTCGCAAATATGGCAATAACGCCACAGGCAACTTCGCCAGCGTGACGAACCGGGCCCAATCGAAACATGGTCCCGGATCGGTCTTGCGACCGGGTGCGACATCGCTATGTCCGGCAACGCCCTGGATCGGATAGGCGGTGCGCAGCGCAGCCACCAACGCGGCGGCCGTCGTGTATTGGGCCGGGGTGAACGGCACATCGTCCGTGCCCTCGATCTCGATGCCGATCGAGAAATCGTTGCAACGCTGCCGTCCGCAGTACTCGGACTGCCCGGCATGCCAGGCCCGTTGCGTGCAGGCCACGAACTGCACCAGTTCGCCTTCACGGGAGATCAGGAAATGCGCCGACACCCGGACATCGCGGATGGTTTGGAAGAAAGGATGGCGCGAGGCATCGAGCCGGTTCTGGAAGAACGCCTCGATATCGCCGGTGCCGAACTGTCCCGGCGGCAGGCTGATGTTGTGGATGACCACCACGTCCACCGGCATGCCATCCGGGCGCGCGTCGAAGTTCGGCGACGGCACGCGCCGCGCGGCGGGCACCCAGCCGTCGGCATCGGGCAGGTAGCCAGGCTGGTTGCCCAGCGCGCCGTGGTCAGCCATCGCGGCCCTCGTTTTCGGCGAGCGATTCACCGTCCTCGCTGGCGTCGCCACCGTCCCGGCCATCGCGCCCTTCCCGTTCGTCGCGGATACCGAGCTGCTGGATGCGATACCGCAACTGGCGGAAATTCAGGCCCAGCAACGGCGCCGCGGCCGTGCGGTTGAAGCCGGTCTGGTGTAGCGCGCGAAGAATCAGTTCCCGCTCCATGGCTTCGAGCCGGGCCGGCAGGTTGATCGGTAGTGCGAGTCCGGCCAATGCATCGGCCAACGGATCGCTTTCCCGCACGGCTGCCAGCGGGGCCGGTTCGGCCGGCAGTTCCGGCTCCTCCGGCTGACTCGATATTCCCGCTACACCAGCCGGTGCGTGCGAGGGAGCAGACCAGCCCGACGTCGAACCCCAAGCCTGATAGGCAGGCGGCGGCGCCATCTGGACTGGCGGCATCTGGCCCATGTGGGGCCCGCGCGGCTGCAGCAGGTTCGCGCGCTCCATGCCGGCTTCGAGCGGCCCCAGGTCGGCCACCTCGATCTCTTCGGTCTCCGCAAACGCGTAGGCACGTTCGAGCAGGTTTTCGAGTTCCCGCACGTTGCCCGGGAACGGGTAGGCACGCAAACGCTCCAGCGCCTCGCGCGACAGCCGCTTCGGATGCGCGTCGCCGTAACGCACCGCCAGATGTTCCAGGATCGCCCGCGCCAGCACCGGCACGTCTTCACCGCGCTCGCGCAGCGTCGGCATGCGCAGTTCCAGCACGTTGAGCCGGTAATACAAATCCTGGCGGAACGTGCCGGCGGCCACCATCGCGGCCAGATCCTTGTGGCTCGCGCACATGACGCGCACATCGACGCTGTCTTCCTTGCTGGCGCCGATCTTGCGCACGCGCCGCTCCTGCAGTGCGCGCAGCAGCTTGACCTGCATGGCCAGCGGCAGGTCGGCCACCTCGTCGAGCATCAGCGTGCCGCCGTGCGCGGCCTGGAAAAAGCCACCGCGTTCAGCATCCGCGCCCGTGAAGGCACCCTTCACATGGCCGAAGAATTCGGACTCCATCAGCGTTTCCGGAATCGCGCCGCAGTTCACGGCCACGAATGGATGCACGGATCGCGCGCTGATGGCGTGGATGGCCCGCGCCGCGCGCTCCTTGCCGCTGCCGGACTCGCCACTGATCACCACCGGCGCCATGCTGCGGGCCAGCCGCGTCAGGGACCGGCGCACCTCCTGGATGGCCGCCGACTGCCCAGGCAGTAGCCCGGCAGCGCGATCGCCCAGATCGGCGATCTCCGCGCCCTCTGCAGCCACCGCACCATCCGCCGGCATGCGCTGGTGGCGGCCCAGCGCGTTAAGGATCAGCGTGCGCAACTGATCGAGCGACACCGGCTTGGCGATGTAGTCGAACGCGCCCGCCTTGAGCGCATCCACGGCATTGTCCGCGCTGCCATATGCGGTGATCACGGCCACCGGCGTGCGCTCGGGCGAGGCCGACAGTTGCCGCACGATCTCGATGCCGAGTCCGTCGCCCAGCCGCATATCGGTCAACACCAGACTGTAGCGGCGCTCGGCCAGCCGGATGCGCGCCTCGGCCAGGGAGCCGGCCATGACCACATCGTGGCCCATGCGGCGTAGCGAAATGTCGAGCAGTTCGCGCAGGTCTGCCTCGTCGTCGATGACGAGGATCGGATCAGGAGCGGACGGTCTGGCGGGCATGTTGGGAGGCGTCTTTATTGTGGTGTCAACTTGGCGAAGCAGCAGCGACGGTGTCGGGGGTCTCGATGCGCATCGTCAGCACGAAGGCTTTGGCCGGCAGTGTATCGCGAGCCCCGCCGGCCAGCATGCCCGTGCGTTCCAGCAACGCCTCCAGCGCCACGGTCCCGTAGCGCACCTGCGCATCGTTGGCGCCGCACAGCTCGCGCGCCATGAACAGGCCCAGCCCGGTGCCTTGCGGGTTGCTGGTGAAGAACGGCTCGAACAGACTGCGCTGCTGCTCGCGCGTCACCTCGGCGCCATCGTTCCAGACGATCAGTTCGGCATGGTGCTGGTCCAGCGCATGGGCCAGCAGCCGGATCGACCCCGGCAGCCGGCTGCAGTAGCGCCAGGCGTTGTCCAGGAGATTGCCCAGCACCTGCTGCAACTGCGCCGTATCGAAGATCACGGGCCGTCGCAGGTCCACTGTCACGCGGATGGCATTGGGATTCACGTCGGTGCGCGTGCCGGCCCGCGAGCGCATCTCCGCCCGCCAGCGATCCACGATGTCCGGCAACGCCTGTGAAAGATCCGCCGAACTGTGGCCGGTCTTCGGACGTCGCGAGAGTTGCAGTACGTCGGAAATCACCTGATCCAGCCGCCGCACGTTGTCGCTGATGATGCGCAGCAGGCGTGCATCGATATTGCCTTCACCGCCCTCCCCCGCGCCCGAATCGGCCAGCAGTTCATTGGCCTGGCTGATCGCCGCCAGCGGGTTGCGGATCTGGTGCGCCACGCTGGCCACCAGCCGGCCCATCGCCGCGAGTTTTTCCTGCTGCACCTGCTCGGCAATCCGCTCCCAGCTTTCGATGTGCACCAGCACCGTGTCACGCATCTCGCTGCGCAGCAGCGTCTCGTCGGCCGGACTCCATGCCATGGCCTCGTTCTGCGCGATGGCCAGCCGCAGCCGCGCCGCGCCCTCGGGAGACAGGTCATTCCAGCTTGCGGTGTCGAGCCCGGTCGGCGACGTCATCACACTGGATAGCGTCGAACGCAAGCCGGCCAGCCCGGGCAGCACAAAGCGCAGGCGCAGCCGGGTATGCAGCATCGGACTGCGCGCGGAGGTGGGACGCGACGGCAGCGGCAGCAACTGCAGGATGCGCGGCACATCGTCCTTGCGCGCGATCCAGTCGCGCAGCATTTCCATCAACGGCTGCAGCCGCGCAATCCGCCGCAGGTCGAACAACGCGTTCTCACGCTCGCCGGCGCGCACCTGCCCTTCGCGAATCCGCTCGTTGGGCTGCACCCCCAGCAGCACGAACGCTGCCGGATTGGCCGCCACCACCACGCCGTTGGCGCGCACCAACATCACGCCATCCTGCATGTCGTTGACCATCAGCCGGTTCACCAACTGCTGCAGCCGCAGCTCCTGTTCGCGCGCCAGCGCCAGTTGCTCCTGGGCGATCTGCCGATTGGCCAGCATGTACATCAGCCATGCCGCGATCATGAAGACCAGCCCAAACAGGCCCGAGCCCAGCAGGTTGGCGTCTGCCTGCCGCGCCAGCAGGGTCTGCAGGAACGGGTTGGCCATTACCAGCATGGCGGACACGGCGGCCGCCGACAGCGCAAACAGCAGGCTGGTCAGCGCGCCAGCCTCCAGTGCGGGCAGCAGGAAGATCATCGCCAGCCCTTCGCCGTGGCTGCCACTGCGGCCCATCACCGTATAGACGGCCGCGAGCAACATCAGGTCGACGATGACCTGCACGCGCACGCGCAAGTGAAAATGGCGCCGCCAGAACGAGGCAACCAGCGAGAGGATGCCGATCAGCAGGTACGGCAACACGACCGGAATGGCCGCGGCAGTGCGGGCGCTGGTGGCGATGCCAATCGACATGTCCGCCGTACCGCGCTCCATGGGGAGCCAGGCATAGCCGAACAGCAGCAGAGCCATTGCCAACCGGGTCCAGCAGAAATAGCGGAGCAGGCGCCAGTGAAATTCAGGCGGCTCGGGCTGACGCCAGAGATCGACCAGCATGCGCCAGCCGTTCAGCGACGACCATCCCGGCGCCCGCTTCATCACGCGCCGCCTTCAGCAGACGAATCGGGCAGATGGCTGCGGCGGCAATAATGCAGGCCGCGCCAGGCAATGGCATCGGTGCGCGGCAGGTGGACGCCGCATTGCGCGCATTGCACCATCGGCTCGATGGCGCCATCGCCGGTCGATGCCTCGGTCGCTGCCTGCTGGCGTTGCTGCGCGGAGTTGGTCCGGCTGGCCTCATCCCGTGCACTGGCGCGCGACCGGATCCACCAGACGATGCCCAGCACGACAGCCAGCAGTAGAAAGATTCTTGCCATGGGTCGGAGTCGCGGAAGAAAGCAGAAAAAGCGGGAGAAATGTAGAGAAGCAGACCGGCCGCAGGTCAGACCAGCCGGTGCAATACCACCTCGATCACGAAGCGGCTGCCCACATAGGCCAGCAGCAGGATGCCGAACGAGGCGATCACCCAGCGCAGCGCAGTGCGTCCACGCCAGCCGCGATAGACACGCCCGATCAGGATGCCGCCGAACATCAACCACGAGATGATCGCGAATACGGTCTTGTGATCCACACGGAAGGCCCGGGCGAACAATTGCTCGGAGAACAGGAATCCCGAGACGATCGTCAGCGTCAGCAGCACGAATCCTGCGGCGATCAGGCGAAAAAGCAGCTTCTCCAGCGTGAGCAGCGGCGGCAGCAGATCCAGCCAGCGGCCCAGCCACTGATCCGGCGCCCGTTCGCCCGTTGCGGGCCGGGTGAAACCGTGCAGGCGGCGCTCCGCCAGCAGCATCAGGAAAGCGTGGAAGGCGGCCAGGGTGAACAGGCCATACGCCACGTTGGCAATCACGAAATGCAACTTGAACAGCGGTCGTGCAGCGTAGCCAAGGATCTGCGTACCGGGGAATGCCAGCGGGATCAGGCTGGCCAGCATCGCCACGGGAAACACGATCAGCCCGAGTCCCGCCAGCGAGAAGAAAAAGCTTTCGATCCAGTAGATGCCCACGCCGAGCCACAACATCGCCGACAGCGCAAACGCGAAGCCGAAGATCATGCGGTCTGCGGGGAAGATCGTTTCGTGCAGCAGCATGCCGTGGCTGACCAGCGCCGCCATGACCAGTCCGTGCCACCAGGCCGGCTGGCCTTCCGTACGCGCGCCAGGTCCGGGCATCAGCACGGCTGCGGCCGCCGCGCCCGGTCTTCCGGGCTGGCCAAGTGTCGCCCCACCGGCCGTTGCGAGCCGCGGGTTGCGCGTTGCCCAGCCGTGAACGGCCAGGGCGCAGTAGAGAAGTGCCGTCAGGGCATACAGTACAATGGCCATTTACGCAGTTTACCCTAGTGCTTACACGGGCGGTTCGCGGGGAATCCGGACGATGGATCGCCGCCACATTACCCGCGAAAGCCCGCTGCGCCCCGCACACAAGCCGAACCTCCTCCCCCTTTCCTGCCATGCTGGATAACCTCACTCAACGCCTGGCGCGGGTCGTCAAGACCATGCGCGGCGAGGCCCGACTGACCGAGGCCAATACCGCCGAGATGCTGCGCGAAGTGCGCCTTGCCATGCTCGAAGCCGACGTGGCGCTGCCAGTCGTGCGCGACTTCATCGCCCGCGTCAAGGAAAAGGCCCTTGGCGAGGACGTGGTCACCAGCCTCACCCCGGGCCAGGCGCTCGTGGGCGTGGTGCAGCGCGAACTTACGGCCATCATCGGCGGCGATGAAGCGCTGGCCGATGCCAAGGCCAACGAGCTGAACCTGAACGTCCAGCCTCCCGCCATCATTTTGATGGCCGGCCTGCAGGGCGCCGGCAAGACCACCACCACCGGCAAGCTGGCGAAGTGGCTCAAGGAAAACCGCAAGAAGAAGGTGCTGACGGTTTCCTGCGACGTGTACCGTCCCGCCGCTATCGCCCAGCTCAAGACCGTATCCGAACAGGTGGGCGCGGATTTCTTCCCGTCGCAGCCTGACCAGAAGCCCATCGACATCGCTCGCGCCGCACTCGACTGGGCGCGCAAGCACTACCACGATGTGCTGATCGTCGACACGGCCGGCCGGCTCGGTATCGACGAGGCGATGATGCAGGAGATCGCCGCGCTCCATACGGAACTGAAGCCCGCCGAGACGCTGTTCGTGGTCGATGCCATGCTGGGCCAGGATGCCGTGAACACCGCCAAGGCGTTCAACGACGCCCTGCCGCTGACCGGTGTCGTGCTGACCAAGCTCGATGGCGATGCGCGCGGCGGTGCAGCGTTGTCCGTGCGTCACATCACGGGCCGCCCGATCAAGTTCGTGGGCGTGGGCGAAAAGCTCGACGGCCTGGAAGCCTTCCACGCCGACCGCATGGCCCAGCGAATCCTGGGCATGGGCGACATCCTTGCACTGGTCGAGGAAGCCCAGCGCGGCGTGGACATGGAAGCCGCCGAGAAGCTGGCCAAGAAGATCAAGAAGACGGGCGGCTTCGACCTGGAAGACTTCAAGGCGCAGATCGGCCAGATGAAGAAGATGGGCGGCATCGGCAGCCTGGTGGACAAGCTGCCCGCGCAGTTCGCACAGCAGGCCCAGGGTGCCAACATGGATCAGGCCGAGAAATCCGTGGGCCGCATGGAAGGCATCATCAACAGCATGACGCCGGCCGAACGTGCCAAGCCGGAACTGATCAAGGCCAGCCGCAAGCGCCGTATCGCGGCGGGCGCGGGCGTGCCGGTACAGGAAGTCAATCGCCTCCTGAACCAGTTCGACCAGATGCAAGGCATGATGAAGAAGCTCAAGGGCGGCGGCATGATGAAGATGATGCGCCAGATGGGTGGGATGAAGGGCGGCATGAAGGGCCTGTTCAACCGCTGACCGGCGGCTGCATCCGCAAGACACTACGAAACAGGACACACAATATGATGACCGCTGAACAGGCCCGCGAACTCTGGGCCAGCTCCGAAGAGATCGTCAGCGCCGCCGAGGTGCAGGAGTCGCTGGACCGCATGGCCGGCGATATCACGGAGAAGATGGGCGATGCCTTCCCGCTGGTGCTGTCCGTGATGGGCGGTGCCGTGGTCTTCACCGGCATGCTGCTGCCCAAGCTGCAGTTCCCGCTGGAGTTCGACTACATCCACCTCTCGCGCTACAACAACAAGACCGTGGGCGGCGAAATGCAGTGGCGCGTGGCACCGCGCGAATCGGTCAAGGACCGTGTGGTGCTGGTGCTCGACGACATCCTGGACGAAGGCGAGACCATGGCCGCCATCCGCCAGCGCATCATGGACATGGGCGCCAAGGAATTCCACGCCGCCGTGCTGTGCGAGAAGACGCTCACCAAGCTCAAGCCGATGCATCCGGACTTCTGCGGCTTCAAGGTGCCGGATCGCTACGTCTTCGGTTGCGGCATGGACGTCAAGGGCTACTGGCGCAACCTCGGCGCCATCCGCGCCCTGGTCTGAACCTCAGTCTGTCCACCCCTCCCGGCGCCCCGCTCAGTGCGGATGGGCGCCGAGGATGGGATACAGGGAAGCCAGCAGCAACAGCGCCATCGTCACATTGAACACGCGCAGCACGCGCGGATTCGCCAGCCACTGCCGCAGCGCGGCGCCAAACACTGCCCAAGTCGTGATGCTCGGCAGGTTCACCACGCCGCACAGCGCCGCCATCAGCGCGGCATTGACCCACAGATTGGGATGCAGTACATAGGCGCTGCATGCGCCCACCGCCATCACCCACGCCTTCGGATTCACCCACTGGAACGCCGCCGCGCGCAGAAAGCTCATCGGCCGCGCCACCTCGCGATCCTGCAATCCGCCCGCCGTGGCCAGCTTCCAGGCCAGCCAGACCAAGTAGGCCGTGGCCGCCACACGCAGTACGCTCCACGTCCACGGAAACGCCGTGAACACCGAACCCAACCCTAGCCCGACCACGATCATCATGATCACCATGCCGATGCAGATGCCAAACAAATGCGGCACCGTCCGGCGCAGGCCAAAGTTCACGCCCGAGGCAAGCAGCATCGTGTTGTTGGGACCGGGGGTGATCGACGAGACGAGCACGAAAGCCGCATAGGCCATCAGCGCGCCAGTGCTTGCTGCAAGTTCGGGAGGAAGGGTCAGAGCCATGACGGCGCTCCAGGAAAATCAGGACAGGCGCTCAGTCTATGGACGGCAAACGGTACAGTACCGATACAGTTAGATCAAAAAGTGCCGGTACGGGGCTGGGTGCTCTGGAAGGCTAGTGCCGCGCAGCATTGACGGCCACGGCGATCGCCATTCCCAACAGCACTGCCCCGGTCATCCGTTCCAAGGTTCGCACCGAGCGGACAAACCGCCGCATCACCGCCGGATGACGGACAGCTGCGGCCACCGCCACATCCCACAGCAACACCACGCCAAACATCCAGACGCCATAGGCCGCCTGCGCGGCGAGCGGTGTGCGCTGCCCGGCGAGGACGGCGAACAGGCTCGCGTAGAACAACCCGTTCTTGGGATTCAGCACAGCCGAGAGAAAGCCCGTGCCCACGTGCATGAGCCAAGCGCCGCGCGGCGCGGTATCGGTCTGGTCGGAGAGTATCTCTACACTCCCGTGCGCGCGCAGGAATCGCCAGCCCATCCACGCCAGATAGCCGCAGCCCGACCATTGCAAGGTGATGAAGACGCCGTTGACACCTGCCGATGCCGCGAGTCCCGCCATCGCCAGCGCGATATAGACACCGTTGCCCAGCGCGATGCCCAGGCACACGCCCGAGGCGCGCCGCACGCCCTCGACCATCGCCGCGCGCACAACCAGGAAGAAGTCCGGCCCGGGACTCAACAATGCCAGCGCGTGCGCGCCCGCGACCATCGCAAACTGCTGCCAGGGAAAATGTTCCATCGCCATACTCCATGCCGCAAAGGGACGGAGTCTGGAGAGATCGGCGCGGCGAGGATTGTAGAAAATTGCGCCCGGCCCGATTCGGTGGATTCAGCGGATTCAGCGGATTCAGCCAACGCGCTGATACGCGCCCGGCGTCATCGCTACCCGCTGCCGGAAGGCCCGGTGGAAATGGCTCTGATCGGCAAACCCGAGCTGCTGCGCCACGTCCGCTGGTGCGTCGCCCTGGCGCAGCAGGTGTCGCGCGCGGTTGATGCGAATGTCGAGCTGATAGGCATGGGGCGTCATGCCGAACTGCGCGCGGAACTGCCGGATCAACTGATAACGGCTCAGGCCCGCCACAGCAGCCAGTTCGGCCAGCGGCAGGCGATCGTCATGACGCGACTGCAGCATTGCGGTGACATCGTGCAGGTCCTGGGCATCGCTGCGTTGGGCATCCATGCCATCGCCGAGCATCTCCTGCAGGTCGCCGATACATGCCACCAGCGCCGATTCCTTTTCCACAGGATCGCTATCGGAAAACAGCACGGCATTCAGCGCGCAGACTGCCGCGTAAGCCTCCGCATCATGCGTGACGTGGATGCGCCGCAGCCCGGCCCGACCGGCCTCGTCGAGCACCGCATCGGCCCAGGCCGCTTCGATATGGATCATCTGGTAGCTCCACGCTGCATCGGGCTCGGGATTACACGCGTGGACGCAACCAGCCGGCACCCAGACCACTGCGCCCGGCGCGAGTCGCGTGACGTACGGGTCGTGGGTAAAGACGCTCCGGCCAGCGTCGACGGCGCCAACCGAGACCGTGGGATGGGTATGCGGAAGATAGGCGGCCCGACTGTCGCAGGCACTGCGACTCTCGACCATCGGCAAGGCAGGATCGAACCAGTATCGGGTGGCCTTGGCCGTCATGACGGGCTCAAGGCTTGCTGCGATACGGCAGTTCGCGCAGCCACTTGGTGGCGATCCACTTCTCGCCCGACTCCACCGCCAACCCCGCGTGCAGCGTGCGCTCGTCGAGTCCACCGTCGGGGAGCTTGTAGCTGAAGAACACCGCATTGCCCTTGACCGGTGCGACTTCGAGTCCAAGTCGTGGAAACTTCGTGGCACCGCCTGCTGGCGGGCTGTTCAGGTAGATCACCAGCGTGGCAACGCGCTGACCACCGACGCGCAGTTGGCGCGCTTCGCCAGGGCGTTGCGGATTGAAGAAATCGAAGTGCGGCTGATACTCGCCGCCGGGCTTGTAGTTCAGGATCTGCAGGCCCTCGCCATGGTCGGCGGGCAGGCCCGTTACTGCGGCGATGCGCGCCTCGATCCGCTCGATCAGCGCGTGCTCGCCCACCTGGAACATCGCGCCCATGCTGGTGCGGGCGTCGATCAGGTTCTCGGCACCGGTATCGGGATTGACCACCGGCGAGCGATGCAGCCGGTCTCTTGCGAGCGATATCAGCGCGTCGCACTCGGTGCCGTCGAGCAGGTTCTGCAGAAGCAGGATGCGCGGCGCTTCGAGTGCGAAGAGGATCGGAATCTCGCGTCCTTCGTGGCGGAAGACGTTGCTGCCGGCACCGGCCTCAGGCATCGCCTGCGCAGTTGCCCCGGCGGTAGGCTGAAGCATCGGCTGCCGGGCCTGCATCGGCATGGGCGCCTGCGCCGGCGTTGGCCGGATCGGCGCACGATGGCCCAGCGCAGCATTCACCGTATCGCGAGCAAACCCGGCGTCGTACCCCGAGCGCAGCATCGACAGCACCAGCGATTCGGCGTCGAAGCCCTGATCGATATGGCGACGCAACCACTGTTCAAGCTCGGGCGACGAAGCGCTGTAGCCCGTGCGATGCTCGCGCGTCATGACGGATTGGCCAGCCGCTGCGGCGAGAAAGGATTGCGCGCGGGCAGTTCCGGCGGCAGCGTTCGGCGCGACGGCGTATTGACAACCGGCGCCGCGCCATCGGGATCGCCGGCAATCGTCACGGTGGCTTCCGAGTACTGCCAGCGCTTCCATGCGGCAAGCACCGCGTTCGGATACTCGGGACGTCCGCGGCTGCCGTTGTAGCGGCCCAGCGCCAGGAACAGGTCGCCATTCTCGCGATCGAGGTAATGGCGCAGGATCGTGCAACCGTAGCGCAGGTTGCTTTGCAGATGGAACAGCTTGCGCGTGTCGCCGTCGCCAATGGTACGCACCCAGAACGGCATCACCTGCATCAACCCGCGCGCATCCGCCGAGCTGATCGCATACTTCCGAAAGCCGCTCTCGACCTGCACCAGACCCAGCACCAGCGACGGCTCCAGCCCCGCGCGCTTGGCTTCGTAATAGACGGATTCGATCAACTCGACCCGCGCCTGCGGGTTCGGCATCCGCGACTCCAGCCGCACCGACATCTCCCCGAGCCACTTCAGGTAGCCCATCTTCTCGCCGCCTGACGCAAACGTCGGGCGCACGGGACGGTTATCGGCGATGGCTGCGGCCAGCGCGCCACGGACGGAATCGGCGAGTGCCTCCTCCTTCTGCGCGCCGGCATGGGCGGACATCGCCACGGCACAGAGCAAGGCCGCGGCGAGCGCCGCAGACCAGCGGCGCGGCATCGTGAGAGCAGATTGACGAAACACCAGGCGCATGACGATAGGCGACCGATCAGCCGGCCAGCAGGCCACGCACATGCGCAACCACGTTGGCCACGGCGACCGGCGTTGCCTGGGCGTCGCGTCGGCCCTGGTACTCGACGTTGCCTTCCTTGAGGCCACGGTCGCCCACGACCACGCGGTGCGGCACGCCAATCAGCTCCCAGTCGGCAAACATCACGCCCGGGCGCTCGCCACGGTCGTCCAGGATCACGTCGATGCCCGCAGCCAGCAGTTCAGCGTGGATGCGGTCGGCCTCGGCCTTCACGGCCTCGTTGCGGTCATAACCGACCGGGCACACCACCACTGCGAACGGGGCGATGGCGGCTGGCCAGATGATGCCGCGCTCGTCGTAGTTCTGCTCGATTGCCGCGCCCAGGATACGGGTCACGCCAATGCCGTAGCAGCCCATCTGCATCGGCTGCGTCTTGCCATTCTCGTCGAGATACGTGGCGCGCATCGATTCCGAGTAGCGCGTGCCGAGCATGAACACGTGGCCCACTTCGATCCCGCGGCAGATTTCCAGCGTGCCCTTGCCGTCCGGCGAGGCATCGCCAGCCACCACGTTGCGCAGGTCCGCTACCACGGGCTCGGGCAGGTCGCGGCCCCAGTTCACGCCCGTGTAGTGATAATCGCGCTCGTTGGCGCCGCAGCAGAAATCGGCCATGTTGGCCACCGTGCGGTCCGCCACCACCTTGACCGGCTTCTTCGTGCCGATCGGGCCGAGGTAGCCCGGGGGCGAGCCGAATGTGTCGACGATCTCGCTTTCCGTGGCGAATCGGAACTCGGTCAGGCCCGGCACCTTCGATGCCTTCACTTCATTCAGTTCGTGGTCACCACGGATCAGCAAGAGCCAGATCTGCACGCCCGCATCGCCCTCGGTGGCCAGCACAATCGACTTGACCGTGCGTGCCAGCGGGATGCCCAGAAACTCGGCCACGTGCTCGCACTTGGCCTTCTCGGGCGTCGAGGTCTTCTTCAGTTCTTCGGCGGGCGCAACGCGTTCGGCCTGCAGCGGCAGGGCCTCGGCAGCCTCCATGTTGGCCGCGTATTCCGACGTGGGGCAGTAGACGATGGCGTCTTCGCCCGTCTCCGCAATGACGTGGAACTCGTGCGAGCCGGAGCCGCCGATGGCGCCGTTGTCGGCCGCCACGGCGCGGAACTCCAGGCCAAAGCGCTGGAAGATGCGCGTGTAGGCGTCGTACATGTTGCGGTACGAGACCTTCAGGCCCTCCACGTCACGGTCGAACGAGTACGCGTCCTTCATCGTGAATTCGCGGCCGCGCATGATGCCGAAGCGGGGGCGGCGCTCGTCGCGGAACTTGGTCTGGATCTGATAGAAGTTGACCGGTAGTTGCTTGTAGCTGCGGATATCGCTGCGGGCGATATCGGTCACGACTTCCTCGGACGTGGGCTGGACGGCGAAATCGCGCTCGTGGCGATCCTTCAGGCGCAGCAGTTCCGGGCCCATCTTGTCCCAGCGACCCGTTTCCTGCCAGAGCTCGGCTGGCTGGATGACCGGCATCGACAGTTCCACGGCGCTAGCGCGGTTCATTTCCTCGCGCACGATGTTCTCGACCTTGCGGATCACGCGCAGCCCCACTGGCATATAGCTGTAGATACCGGCGCCGAGCTTCTTGATCATGCCGGCGCGCATCATCAGCTTGTGGGACACGATTTCCGCGTCCGCAGGGGCTTCTTTTAGAGTGGAAATGAAGAATTGCGAGGCTTTCATGCGTTGCTTTCTCGTAAGACCGGGCACGGCGGGTCCTTCCGACCTCGCCGCCCGCCCGGCTGCCATGGGCTGCCATTGGAGAGGACGCGCCTGAAACTGCCCATTTGCTCGGGAAAACCAGCATTCCCCGCGGCGGGCCTAGTTGCGCGCATCCTTTATAATCGTCGTAATTCTAAAGGATTCGAGGTGCAGTCATGCTCGATCGTGAAGGCTTTCGCCCGAACGTCGGCATCATCCTCATCAACGCACGTAACGAGGTCTTCTGGGGCAAGCGAATCGGCGAACACTCCTGGCAGTTTCCGCAAGGTGGCATCAAGTACGGCGAAACGCCTGAACAGGCCATGTACCGCGAGCTACAGGAAGAAGTCGGCCTGCTACCGGAGCACGTCAGGATCGTCGGTCGCACGCGCGACTGGCTGCGTTATGAGGTGCCGGACAAGTTCATCCGCCGCGAGATCCGCGGCCATTACAGGGGCCAGAAACAAATCTGGTTTTTGCTGCGCATGGTGTGTCGCGATTGCGACATCCACCTGCGTGCCTCAGACCATCCCGAATTCGACGCCTGGCGCTGGAGCCAGTACTGGGTACCGCTGGACGCAGTCATCGAATTCAAGCGCGACGTGTACCAGCTGGCGCTGACCGAGTTGTCACGCTTCCTGCATCGCGCCCGCGTGCCGTTGAGCCCGTACGGGCACCACCATGGTCACCACGGTCGTCATGGCGATGACGCGCGTCCGGTGCATCAGGTGGCGGACGAATCCAATGTCGAACCGGCAGCGGACACCCCATCGGTTACCATCCACGCGACAGCGCAAGCTGCTGAAGTGCCGGCGACCGCATCTGTTGCGCCGGCCAGTCCGGCAACCACCTCACGGAGTTCAGATGAATAGTTTCAGCGGCCGGGGCCTTCGTGCCGGCCTGTTGTGCATGACCGCCTGCCTGGTGCTGGCGGGTTGCAAGACCACCGGCAAGGGCATGCCCGAGGAAGAGGAAAAGGCCAGCAGCAGCGGCTTCGTCAATCCGTTCGAGGACAAGCCGTTCAAGGAACAGCAGACCACGCTGCCCGCGTTGCCCCAGGATGCCGACCTGATTCCCTTCTCGGTCAACGACTCGTCGGACAATTTCCGATTCGCCGTGGATCAGAAGTCCATCTCCGTGGGCGATGACAACGTGGTGCGCTACACCGTGGTCATCACCAGCACGGGCGGCGGCCGCAACGTCAGCTACGAAGGCTTGCGTTGCGATGCCTTCGAGCGTCGCATCTACGCCACGCTGCCCAAGGACGCCCCCGCCTGGGTGCCGAACATGGGCGAGGAACGCGACTTGTGGATTCGCATGCAGACCCGTGCACGCAACGCCTATGCGGCAACGCTGGCGCGGGACTACTTCTGCGATGGGCGCACCGTGGCAGGCAAGCCAGATCGCCTGATCCGCGACCTGAAGGCATATGCACCGCGCCGGACCGGACCGTGAGCTGACGTCGATTTGCGCCAAAACAAAACGGCGAGCCCAGTTGGCTCGCCGTTTTGTTTTGTATCCCTTGGTTGCGTGCTGCTGATTCGCTACCGGGTCAATCTCAAACCAGAACGAGGTTGTCGCGATGAATCAGTTCCGGCTCGTTCAGGTGCCCCAGCACCGATTCAATTTCTGACGATGGCTTGCGTGCGATCAATCGCGCCTCGGCGCTGGAGTAGTTCGTGATGCCCCGCGCTACCTCGCGACCTTCCGTATCCACGCATGCAATGACCTCGCCGCGCGCGAACTCGCCCTGCACCTCGGTCACCCCGATCGGCAGCAGCGACTTGCCGCCTCCGGTCAGCTTCTCCACGGCACCGGCGTCGATCAGCACACGACCGCGCAACTGCAGGTGATCGGCCATCCATTGCTTGCGAGCGGTCAGCCGACCCGTCGGCGCCAGCAACTGCGTACCGATCGCCTCGCCCGTCGCCAGACGTCCGAGAACATCCTGCTCGCGGCCCGAGGCAATCGTCGTGTGCGCGCCCGACTTGGCCGCACGCTTGGCAGCAAGGATCTTGGTCAGCATGCCACCCCGGCCGATCGACGAACCCGCGCCGCCGGCCATCGCCTCCAGTTCCGGCGTGCCCGCCAGCGCCTCGTCGACGAACTGGGCGGCCGGGTCCTTGCGTGGATCAGCGGTGTAGAGGCCGCGCTGATCGGTGAGGATCACCAGCGCATCGCCTTCGATCAGGTTGGTGACCAGTGCGCCGAGCGTATCGTTGTCGCCGAACTTGATTTCGTCGGTAACCACGGTGTCGTTCTCGTTGATGATCGGCACCACGCCAAGCCCCAGCAGCGTCAGCAGCGTGGAGCGTGCATTCAGGTAGCGCTCGCGATCCGCCAGATCGGCATGGGTCAGCAATACCTGCGCGGTACGGATGCCATAGCGCCCAAACTGGCTTTCGTAGACCTGCGCCAGGCCCATCTGGCCCACGGCGGCGGCAGCCTGCAGTTCGTGAATTTCCTTGGGACGCCGCGACCAGCCCAGCCGTTGCATCCCTTCGGCGATGGCGCCCGAACTGACCAGCACCACTTCCTTGCCCGTGCCGCGCAACTTGGCAATCTGCGCCGCCCAGCGTGCGATGGCATCGTGATCCAGCCCTTTGCCGTCGTTGGTAACCAGGCTCGAACCTACTTTGACGACGATGCGTTTTGCCTGGGCGATGACCGATTGCATGGCGGGGTCCTGTCTCCGGTGGTGCTTATGATGATTGGCGGGTGCCGGTTCAGCCTTCGGATCCGTCCCGCTCGACGTTGTGCAAACGGTCGTCCAGTCGGATATCGGGCTCGGCCAGCGCTGCGGCCTCTTCGGCCTTCAACGCGACCAGGTGATCCTTGATCGCGTAGATCAGTTCACGGCAGCCCTCGCCGGTCAGCGCCGAGATATGGAACACCGGACCCTTCCACTTGTAGCGCTTGATGAAGTCCTTGATGCGGGCTGCGCGTTCCTCTTCGGGCACCACGTCCAGCTTGTTCAGCACGAGCCAGCGCGGCTTCTCGTACAGCGATTCGTCGTACTTCTTCAGCTCGTTGACGATGGCCTTGGCCTCCGCCACCGGGTCCACCGCTTCGTCGAACGGGGCGAGGTCCACGATATGGAGCAGCAGGCCAGTGCGCTGCAGGTGGCGCAGGAACTGGTGACCCAGCCCGGCACCCTCGGCGGCGCCCTCGATCAGGCCAGGAATATCGGCCACGACAAATGACTGCTCATGATCCACGCGGACCACGCCCAGATTCGGGTGGAGCGTGGTGAACGGGTAGTCGGCCACCTTCGGGCGGGCATTCGAGATATGCGAGATCAGGGTCGATTTGCCCGCGTTGGGCATGCCCAGCAGGCCCACGTCCGCCAGCACCTTCAGCTCGAGCTTCAGCATGCGGCGTTCGCCGGGCTTGCCGTCCACCTGCTGGCGCGGCGCGCGGTTGGTACTCGACTTGAAGTGCAGGTTGCCCCAGCCGCCGATGCCGCCTTCGGCCAGGCACACCAACTGACCATGCTCGGTCAGGTCGGCCAAGACCTGGTCGGTATCCATGTCGATGATTTGCGTGCCCACGGGCATGCGCAGCGTGATGTCTTCGCCAGCCGCGCCGTAGCAGTCTGCCCCACGGCCGTTCTCGCCGTTCTTCGCCACGTGCTTCTTGGCGTAGCGGAAATCGATCAGCGTATTGATATTGCGGTCGGCCTGCGCGAATACGCTGCCGCCCCGCCCACCGTCACCACCATCGGGGCCGCCGAACGGCACGAATTTTTCGCGACGCATCGAAGCACTTCCGTTGCCGCCATTGCCGGCGATCGCTTCGATACGAGCTTCGTCGATGAACTTCATATTAGTTTTCTTTCCGAGGAGGTTCCGGCAAGCAAGTTGCCGACCGAAAACGCTGCCAAAACGGAGCGAGGCGTTCTGGACCAGACGTGGCCGCAGACAGTAAATGTTACGGCAAGGCCGTGCCCCAACGCCAGAATCGTTTGGGTAGCGTTCTCAAAACAAAAAAAGCCCCGCATGCGATGCGGGGCCTTTCGTGCTGCAAAGGCTGTTATCAGGCCGCCGGGACGACGCTGACTTGCTGCTTCTTGGCAGCGCCCTTGACGGCGAACTGCACGTGGCCGTCCACCAGCGCGAACAGGGTGTGGTCCTTGCCCACGCCCACGTTATCGCCAGCGTGAACACGCGTGCCGCGTTGACGAACGATGATGCCGCCGGCGTTGATAGCCTGACCACCGAACACCTTCACGCCCAGACGCTTCGATTCCGAATCACGGCCGTTCCGCGTGGAACCGCCGCCTTTTTTCTGTGCCATGTCTTAACTCCAGTTGACCTATTGCGATGTTGCCTGTGTCCGAGCCGAGGCTCAGGCCACGATGGCTTCGATGCGCAGTTCGGTGTAATTCTGACGATGGCCCTGACGCTTCTGGTAGTGCTTGCGACGGCGCATCTTGAAGATCTTCACCTTGTCGTGACGACCTTGGGCGATAACGGTAGCCT
>Ga0102591_1000512_pt1 | contig 72574 bp, 68 predicted proteins | sample AraplaCol_mCL_r2_2_FD_76860 | JGI IMG/M metagenome (GOLD analysis project Ga0102591, IMG submission 76860) | Arabidopsis root microbial communities from North Carolina, USA - plate scrape MF_Col_mCL_r2 (SPADES assembly) (version 2) | ecosystem: Host-associated > Plants > Roots > Endosphere... | reverse complement strand
AGATCTTCAACTGGCTGGCGACGATGTGGCGCGGCTCGATGACCTTCGAGACCCCGATGCTGTGGGCCGTGGGCTTCATCTTCGTGTTCACGATGGGCGGCTTCACCGGCCTGATCTGCGCGATGGCCCCGATCGACATCCAGATCCAGGACACCTACTACGTCGTGGCCCACTTCCACTACGTGCTGGTGGCGGGCTCGCTGTACGCGCTGTTCGCCGGCGTCTACTACTGGGGCCCGAAGTGGACCGGCGTCATGTACTCGGAGACGCGCGGCAAGATCCACTTCTGGGGTTCGCTGATCACCTTCAACGTGACCTTCTTCCCGATGCACTTCCTGGGCCTGGCCGGCATGCCCCGTCGTTATGCCGACTACCCGATGCAGTTCGCCGACTTCAACGCGCTGGCTTCCATCGGCGCCTTCGGCTTCGGGCTGATGCAGGTCTACTTCTTCGTCTTCGTCGTGATCCCGATGATGCGGGGCAAGGGCGCCAAGGCGCCGCAGAAGCCCTGGGAAGCGGCCGAGGGCCTGGAGTGGGAAGTGCCGTCGCCGGCGCCGTTCCACACCTTCGAGACGCCGCCCAAGCTGGACGTCACCGCGACCCGGATCATCGGCTGAGCGCCGCGAAGGAGGAGTGGCAGCGATGGCACCGACGCCCGAGCAACGCAAGAGCAACCTGCGCCTGGCGCTGATCCTGGCCAGCGTGGCCGCCGTCTTCGCGATCGGCTTCGTGGCCAAGATCGCGTTGTACGGCGCGACCTGAGCGCGCCGGCCCCGATCGCCCCGAGATCGCCATGAGCAGCCCGCCCGCCAGCAAGCTCGCCGCCTGGATCCGCCGGGAGAACCTGCGGATGACCGGCAAGCTGCTGGTCGTGGTGGCGGTGATGTCGTGCTTCGGTTATGCGCTGGTGCCGATGTACCGCGCGATCTGCACGGCGCTGGGCATCAACGTGCTGTCGCTGTCCGAGCGCCAGCATGCGGTGCGCGCCGAGGACGTGAAGAACACGCAGATCGACTACAGCCGCCAGATCACGATCGAGTTCGACGCCAACGCCCGCGGCCCGTGGGACTTCAAGCCGGCCAAGCGCCACCTGACGGTCCACCCGGGCGAGCTGACGACGGTGATGTACACCTTCCAGAACATCCAGCAGCGGACCATGTCGGCGCAGGCGATCCCGAGCTACGCGCCCAAGCAGGCGACGCCCTACTTCAACAAGCTGGAGTGCTTCTGCTTCAACGAATACACGCTCAAGCCGGGCGAGCACAAGGAATGGCCGGTGGTGTTCGTCATCGACCCCAAGATCCCGAAGGACGTGCGCACGATCACGCTGTCGTACACCTTCTTCGAGGTGGCGGGGAAGGGCAAGGCGCAGGCGGCGGCGCCGGTGGATCCGAAGGGACGGCCGGGCGCCTGAGCGCCTGAACGCCGGACGGTGGAAACGACGATGGCCGACGAGCTCAAGCCGGGCGAGGATCTGAAGCGGGCGATGCAGCGCCGAGGATCCTTCCTGGGCACGCTGCGGGCGGTGGCCTGGTCCTTCTTCGGCGTGAGGAAGGGCTCGGACTACGAGCAGGATGTGTCGCAGCTCAATCCGCTGCACGTGATCGTGGCGGGGGTGCTCGCGGCGGTCCTGTTCGTGCTGGGATTGATCCTGCTGGTCCGCTGGGTGGTAAGCAGCGGTGCGGCAATGAACTGAGAACTGAGTTCGAGGAGAAGAACGCATGTCGGCAACGACGACTCATGGCAATCAGCCTTATTACTTCGTGCCCGGCCCGTCCCGGCACCCGGCGATGGCCGCCTTCGGCCTGTTCTGGGTGATCCTGGGCGCGGGGCAGTGGGTCAACGGCCACGACTGGGGCAAGTGGTCGCTGCTGTTCGGCCTGCTGTGGTGGGCCTTCACGCTGAAGCAGTGGTTCGGCGACGCGATCCACGAGAGCGAGAGCGGCCAGTACAGCGACCGGATCGACCTGTCCTTCCGCTGGAGCATGGGCTGGTTCATCTTCTCGGAGGTGATGTTCTTCGCGGCGTTCTTTGGGGCGCTGTTCTGGTCGCGCGGCTACAGCGTCCCGACGCTGGGCAGCCTGGACAACGCGCTGCTGTGGCCCGACTTCAACGGCCTGTGGCCCAGCGTGGCGGCCGGCGCGACGGCCTCGCCGGCGGGCACGGTGGATCCGTTCTCGACGATGGGTCCATGGCCGATTCCCACGATCAACACCGCGCTGCTGCTGACCTCCGGCGTGACGCTGACGATCGCCCACCATGCGCTGATCGCCGGCCAGCGCGCCAAGACGATCGGCTGGATGTGGGCGACGGTGCTGCTGGGTTTCGTGTTCCTGTGCTTCCAGGGTTACGAGTACTGGCATGCGTACCAGGAGCTGAACCTGAAGCTGAGCTCGGGCATCTTCGGCTCGACCTTCTTCATGCTGACCGGCTTCCACGGCTTCCACGTGTTCGTGGGCATGCTGATGCTGCTGTTCATCACGCTGCGGCTGATGAAGGGCCACTTCACGCCGGAGCGCCACTTCGGCTTCGAGGGTGCGGCCTGGTACTGGCACTTCGTGGACGTGGTCTGGCTGGGCTTGTACGTCATCGTCTACTGGATGTGATCGCGCGGACCGGCGCGGTCCGCCGCTGAACGACAAAGCGCCGCTCGAAGCGGCGCTTTGTGTTTTCGACCGGTCACTTGCCGGTCACTTGCCCAGGGGCAGCCCGGTCGGATGGATCCAGCCCATCCAGGCGCTGAAGAGGATGAACAGGAACAGCGCCACCGACAGTCCGACGCGCACCGCCAGCGCGCGGGCCATGGTGGCCTTGCCCTTCTGCTTGCGCAGCATCAGGACGCCGGCGGAGAACAGCGCGCCCAGGATGCCGATGAATGCGATGAGGACGATGACTTTCATGGCGGACGATTATTCCCACCGCGACCCGACCCAGCCATCGGGCCGGCCCCGAAGGCGGCATGGCGTCGTGGTGATCGCGACGCTGGCCGGCGTGGCGGCGGCGCTCGCGCTCGGTGTCTGGCAACTCGATCGCGCCGACCAGAAAAAGGCGATGCAACGGGCGATCGACGAACGCGGCCGGGAGGCGCCGCTGGCGACCGCCGCGCTGCCGTCCGCGGCCGAGCCGCCCGCGCCGGGGCTCGAGCATCGCCGCGCCGACCTCGCCGGACGCTGGGACGTGGCGCACACGGTCTACCTCGACAACCGCGTGATGGACGGCCACACCGGCTTCTACGTCGTGACGCCGCTGAAACTGGCCGGCCGCGACGAGGCCATCCTGGTCCAGCGCGGCTGGGCACCCCGCAATGCCGCGCGGCGCGAGGCGCTGCCGCCGGTGGCCACGCCCACGGGCGATGTGCGGATCGCCGGCCGGCTGGCGCTGTCGGCATCCCGGGCCTATGCGCTGGGGCAGGACGCGCAAGGGGGACCGATCCGGCAGAATGTCGACCTCGCGGCCTTCCAGGCCGAGACGGGCCTGCGCCTGCTGCCGCTGGTGCTGCTCCAGACGGAGCCGGACGCGGCGACGGGCGCCGCGCCGGGCGCGGGCGGCGTGAACGGTGCAGATGGCGCGGATGGCCTGCGCCGCCACTGGCCGCCGCCGGCCGTCGACGTCCACAAGCATTACGGGTACGCGTTTCAATGGTTTGCGCTCGCGGCGCTGATCCTGGGTCTTTATGTCTGGTTCCAAGTCCTCGCTCCCCATCGGGCTGGCCGAGCCGCCCGCGCCGACGAATCCGCCGATGAGCAGCGCCATGCGTGACGAGCGCAATGACGGCCACGGCGGCCACGACGGCCGCGCGCACGGCCAGGACGCGGCCCCCGCGCCGGTCGACACGCCGCTGCCGCCGGACGGCCCGGTGACGCTGGCGGTGCATTCGGTGCCGATGCCCGACCTCGATCCTCCCAAGCGCTCGCGCTGGACGCTGTGGCTGGTGCTGCTGGTCTGCGCCGCGCCGGTGGTCGCGTCCTACTTCAGCTTCTACGTGCTGGACCTGCGCGGCCGCGCCTACGGCGACCTGATCCAGCCCACGCGCGACCTGCCGCCCTCGCTGGCGCTGACCGACCTGAAGGGCGCGCCGGTGGCCGCCGCCTCGCTCCACGGCCAGTGGCTGCTGACCTACGTGCCGGACCGCGCCTGCGACGAGGGCTGCGAGCGCATGCTGTTCATGCAGCGCCAGCTGCGCGAGATGCTGGGCAAGGACCGCGACCGGCTCGACAAGCTGGTGCTGGTGCCGGACGACGTCGCGCTGACGCCGGCGCAGATCGACGCGCTCACGGCGCATGGCGCGCCGGCGACGGTGCTGCGCGCGCCGCGCGCGGGGATCGAGGCCTGGCTGATGGCCGCGCCCGGGCACCGGATGGGCGAGCACCTGTTCCTGGTCGACCCGATGGGGCGCTGGATGCTGCGCACGCCGGCGACGCCGGAACCGTCCGCGGTGAAGAAGGACCTGGAGCGCCTGATGCGCGCCAACGCCGGCTGGGACAAGCCGGGCCGCTGACGATCGCAAGGAACAGGACCCGCGCGCATGAACGGATTGGCGATCGGTTTCGATTTCGAGCCGCTGCTGGAGCTGCTGGCGATGGCCGCGCTCGTCGGCGCGGTGCCGCTGCTGGCGTGGCAATGGCGCCACCGCGGCGACACGGCCGCGCGGCGGCTGCGCGCGCTGACGGTGCTGGCGACCTTCCTGACCTTCGACCTGATCCTGATCGGCGCGCTGACGCGGCTGACCGATTCCGGCCTGGGCTGCCCCGACTGGCCGGGCTGCTACGGCAGCGCCTCGCCGATCGGGGCGAAGGCCGAGATCCTCGCCGCGCAGACGGCGATGCCCACCGGCCCGGTGACGCACGGCAAGGCCTGGATGGAGATGTTGCACCGCTACATGGCGGGCGGAGTCGGCTTCCTGCTGGTCGTGCTGGCCGGGCTGAGCTGGTGGGTCTGGTGGCGCGGCCGCCGCACCGGCGAGGCCACGCCCTCGCCCTGGTGGGCGACGCTGTCGCTCGCGTGGGTGCTGGTGCAGGGGCTCTTCGGCGCCTGGACCGTGACCATGAAGCTGTTCCCGGCGATCGTCACCCTGCACCTGCTGCTGGCGCTGGGCCTGCTGATGCTGCTGGCCTGGCAGGCCGAGTCCTACGCGCCCAAGCCGCTGCGCTGGCCGGCCGGTCTGCGGCGGACGGTGCTGGCCTTCACCGGCCTGGCGATCGCGCAGGTGGCGCTGGGCGGCTGGGTCAGCACGAACTATGCGGTGCTGGCCTGCCAGGATTTCCCGACCTGCCAGGGGCAATGGCTGCCGCCGACCGACTTCCAGCACGGCTTCACGCTGTGGCGCGAACTGGGGCGCGGCGCCCATGGCGACTGGTTGCCCTTCGAGGCGCTGACCGCCATCCACCTGGCGCATCGCGCCGGCGCGATGGTGGTGTTCGCGGCGCTGCTGGCGCTGGCCTGGGCGCTGTGGCGCCAGGACGGGCAGAGCGGCCCGGGCGGCCAGGGCGCCGGCGGCGAAGGCCGCCGCTGGGCGCGCCGCCTGCTGGCGGTGGGCGGATGGCAGCTGGCCTCCGGGCTGTCCAACGTGGTGCTGGGCTGGCCGCTGGTGGCCGCGCTCGCCCATACCGGCGGCGCCGCGGCGCTGCTGCTGATGTGCGCGATCCTGCTGGCGCGGCTGCGTGCCGGCAGATCGTCGACCGTGATCGAGCCGGCGGCGCAGCGCGCCGGCCTCCTGACGATGGGTTCGAAATGAGTTCCGCGACGCAGGCCGCCATGCCCTCCCGCTGGTGGCAGTTCTACCAACTGACCAAGCCCAAGGTCGTGCAGCTGATCGTGTTCTGCGCGGTCATCGGCATGGCGTTGGCGATCCCCGGGCTGCCGCAGGGCGACGAGTGGGTGCGGCTGATCGCCGGCACGGCCGGCATCTGGCTGGTGGCGGGCGCCGCGGCGGCCTTCAACTGCCTGATCGAGCAGCACATCGATGCCAAGATGAAGCGCACCGCCTGGCGCCCCACCGCGCGCGGCGAGCTCAGCCGCAACCAGACGCTGCTGTTCTCGGCCGGGCTGTGCGCGCTGGGCTCGGCCATCCTGTACCTGCTGGTGAACCCGCTGACGATGTGGCTGACCTTCGCCACCTTCGTCGGCTACGCGATCGTCTACACCGTCATCCTCAAGCCGATGACGCCGCAGAACATCGTGATCGGCGGCGCCTCGGGCGCGATGCCGCCGGTGCTGGGCTGGGCCGCGATGCGCGGCGAGCTGGGCGCCGAGGCCTGGCTGATGTGCCTGATCATCTTCCTGTGGACGCCGCCGCACTTCTGGGCGCTGGCGCTGTACCGCAGCGAGGACTACCGCAAGGCCGGCCTGCCGATGCTGCCGGTGACGCACGGCAACGCCTTCACGCGGCTGCAGATCTTCCTCTACACCTGGATCCTGTTCGCGGCGACGCTGCTGCCCTTCCTCACCGGCATGAGCGGCTGGCTCTACCTGGCCGCGGCGATCGTGCTCGGCCTGATGTTCTGCCATCACGCGTTCAAGCTCTGGAAGGCCTATTCGGAGGCGCTGGCGCGCAAGACCTTCCTGTTCTCGATCCTGCACCTGTCGCTGCTGTTCGGTGCGCTGCTGCTGGATCACTACCTCAGTCCCTGGCTCGGCTGAGCCGCGGACGCGCGCGCTGGCGACCTTCCTACGGATCGGATGTGCTGATGATCTCGCGACGTTTTCTCGGACTGGGCGCCCTCGGCGCGGTGGGCGCGGCGCTGCTGGCGGGCTGCGACAAGCTGGGTTTCTCCTCGGCGCCCAAGGCCAGCTTCCAGGGCGTGGACCTGACCGGCGCGGCCTATGCGCGCGGCTTCAGCCTGCCGGACCAGAACGGCCGCACCCGCACCCTCGAGGACTTCAAGGGCAAGGTGGTGGTCGTGTTCTTTGGCTTCACCCAGTGCCCCGACGTCTGCCCGACGACGCTGGCCGAACTGGCACAGGTGAAGAAGGCGCTGGGCGCCGACGGCGACAAGGTGCAGGGCGTGTTCATCACCGTCGACCCCGAGCGGGACAAGCCGGAACTGCTCAAGGCCTACCTGGAGAGCTTCGACCCGGGCTTCGTCGCGCTGCGCGGCTCGCCCGAGCAGCTCAAGGACGTGGCCAAGGAGTTCAAGATCTACTACGCCAAGGTCCCCGGCAAGACGCCCGACAGCTACACGATGGACCACACCGCCGCGAGCTTCCTGTTCGACCCGCGGGGGCGGGTGCGGGTGTTCTCCCGGTATGGCGCGGGGGCGACGGCGCTGATGTCGGACATCAAGGCGCTGATCGCCGGCCAGTGAGCGCCACCCCGCAATGAGAAAGGCCCCGCATCGCGGGGCCTTCTTCGTGGTGCTGGCGACGGTCGCCAGCGGGCGGCCGTCAGGAGGGCTCAGGCGGTCTCGGCGACCATCGCCTTGCGCATCTTCTTCATCGCCGCGACCTCGATCTGGCGGATGCGCTCGGCGGAGACGCCGTATTCGGCGGCCAGTTCATGCAGCGTCATGCCGCCCGAGCCGTCGTCGTTCACCTTCAGCCAGCGCTCCTCGACGATGCGGCGGCTGCGCGGATCCAGCACCTCCAGCGCCTGCTGCAGGCCGTCGCTGGCCAGGCGGTCGCGGGAGCGCGACTCGATCACGCGGGTCGGCTCCTGCGTGTCGTCCGCCAGGTAGGCGATCGGCGCGAAGGTCTCGCCGTCATCGTCGGTCTGCGGCTCCAGGGCCACGTCGCCGCCGGACAGGCGCGTCTCCATCTCCAGCACGTCCTCGCGCTTGACGTTGAGCTCCTCCGCCACGCGGGCGATCTCGCTTTCGGTCAGCGACGCGCGCTGCTGGTTCTCGGCGCCTTCCTTCAGCGCATGCTTCATCGAGCGCAGGTTGAAGAACAGCTTGCGCTGCGCCTTGGTCGTCGCGACCTTGACCATGCGCCAGTTCTTCAGGATGTACTCGTGGATCTCGGCCTTGATCCAGTGCATGGCGTACGACACCAGGCGCACGTTCTGGTCCGGGTCGAAGCGCTTGACCGCCTTCATCAGGCCGACGTTGCCTTCCTGGATCAGGTCGCCCTGCGGCAGCCCGTAGCCCAGGTACTGGCGCGAGATCGACACCACCAGGCGCAGGTGCGACAGCACCAGCCGGCCGGCCGCTTCCACGTCGCCCTTTTCCTTCAGGCGCGTGGCGTAGTCCTTCTCTTCCTCGGCCGTCAGCAGCGGGACGCGGTTGATCGCCGTGATGTACGCATCCAGGTTGCCGAGCGACGGCACCAGGGACCAGGGATCGCGCACCTTCAATGCAAGGCTGTTGGACATGTGTTCGTTTCTCCTGTCTCGGGCCGGTCTTCCGGCTCGATGGCTGGGGATATTAGCACTCATGGGCGGCGAGTGCTAAAGCTCCCAAAAACAGGTCAGTCCGGGAAGGGCTACCTGCCTAAATCAGTGTGAACTTGCCGTCTTAGGACCGACTTAAGTTATTGATTTGCCGAAGAAACCGGCAGCAGGAAGCTGAAGGTGGAACCCTTGTCCGGCGCGCTGTCCACCTGGAGCTGGCTGTCCATCAGCGCGAGCAGGCGCTGCGTGATGACCAGCCCGATCCCGGTGCCCTCGATGGCGCCGACCTCCCGGCCCAGGCGGTTGAACGGCTGGAAGAGCTGCGTCTTCTGGGCGTCGCTGAGGCCGGGGCCGGTGTCGGCGACGCTCAGTTCGACCATCGAGTCTGCGACCCGCCGGGCGCGGAGCCACACCTGCCCGCCGGGACGGTTGTACTTGACCGCGTTGCTGAGCAGGTTGGTCAGCACCTGCTTGAGCCGGGTGGCGTCGGCGCGCAACTCGCAGGCGTCGGAGTCCAGTTCGACCTCGATCGACACCCCCAGCCGCCGCCGCTGCGACTCGACCATCGCCAGGCTGTCCGCCGCGATCGGCTCCAGGTCGAGGTGCTCGATCCGCACGCGCAACTGGCCGGCGTCGAGCCGCGACAGGTCCAGCGTGTCGTCGATCATCTGCAGCAGGTGCCAGCCCGACTGCTGGATCTGCGCCAGCCAGCCGCGCTGGCGGGGGCTGAGGATGGGGTCGTGGTCGGCCTCGAGCAGCTGGGCGAATCCCAGCATCGCGTTCAGCGGCGTGCGCAGCTCGTGGCTCATGCGCGAGAGGAACTCATTCTTGGCGCGGTTGGCGGCGAGCTCGGCCTCATGCACGCGCTCCAGTTCCGCCAGCCGCAACTGCTCGCCGATGTCCTCGACGACGCCCAGCAGCCGGTAGGGCTGGCCCTGGGCGTCGCGCAGCAGGCTGACGGTGGCGCGCACCGTGATGACCTGCCCCTGGGCGCCGAGGTAGCGCTTGATGCGGCTGTAGCGGCCGAGTTCGCCGCGGATCAGCGCCATGCCCAGCCGGCTGTCCTCCGCCCGGTCGTCGGGGTGGGTGATCGCCATCACCGAGCGCGCCTTCAGTTGCTCGACGCTCATGCCAAGCAGCTGGCAGAAATAGGGGTTGATCTCCTGCGGCCGCGCCTGGAGGTCGCAGGACACCACGCCGATGGGCGCATGCTCGACGATGGTCCGGAAGCGCTCCTCGCTGTCGCGCAGCCGCAGCCGGGCTTCTTCGACGCGGCGCGCCACGCGGGCCGTGGTGCCGGTGATGGTGAGCAGCAGCAGGCCGAGCAGCGCGGTGCCGGTGAGGCCTGCGATCGCGAAGGGCAGGGCGGCGCTGCCCTCGAGCGCCGGCAGGCCGGTGGGGCTGTAGACGACCAGGCGCCAGGCCCGGCCGGCGAAGTCCAGTTCGCGCGACTGGCTCGGCAGCGCGGCGGGCAGTTGCAGGCAGCGCGCGTCGCCGGCCAGCAGCGGGCGCTGGCCGCCGGGCGTGGCATCGAGCAGGCAGTAGTCGAGCCGGCTGGCGCGGGCCGGCAGGGCGCCGCGCAGCAGCGCTTCCGGGCGCAGCGTGGCGAAGGCCACGCCCAGCGGACGCCGCGGACGCCCGGTCGCGTCTCGCGGCTCGGTCGAACCGCCCTCGTACAGCGCGCGGTAGACCACCACGCCCATCAGGGTCACGCCGACGTCCTGCGACAGCGGGAAGCTCTCGGTGGCCGCCGGCTGACCGGTGGCGATGGCGCGATCCTGCGCCGCGCGCGCTTGCGGAATGCTGCGGATATTGGCGCCCATCGCCGCGCGGTTGCGGCCATACGGCGCGATCAGGCGGATGGGCAGCAGCTGGTCGCGGTCGGGCGGCAGGTCGCCGGGCCGGCGGCGCTCGAAGACGCGGTAGTTGAGGTAGCCATCGGCCTGCGCCGCCCGCTCGAATGCTGGCACCTCCAGCGGGCGCAGCAGTGGTGCCCAGCCGACCGCATGCACCGCGCCGCCGGCGCGGGCGCGCTCGGCATGGGCGCGTTCGAAGTCGGCGCGGCTGATGTCCGGGGCCACCAGCAGCAGGCTGTGGTTGGCCTCCAGCGCCGTCAGCGGCATGGACAGCGTGTCGGCCAGCGTGTTCAGCGCGTTGGTCGCCTCGAGCTCGAAGGCCTGGCGGCGGCGGCCTTCCTCGTTGTCGGCGACGTGCCGGGTGGCGGCGAACAGCAGCGCGCAGGTGACGACCAGCGGCAGCGCCACGCTGAGCCGGCGTGGCGCCCAGTGCCGGCGCGGCAGGCCGAACAGCGCCAGCGACACCGGCGCGCCGATCAGCACCCCGATCGCATCGCCGACCCACCAGCCCACCCAGTGCGACGCGACCTGCGACGGTCCGATCGCGCTGGTGAGCCACAGCGCCGCGACGCCGATGCTCGGCGCGACGAGGCAGGCGACGCCGGCGGTCGCGGCAAGGAAGCGCAGCAGCTCGGCGGGCTCGCACAACGGCGGATGGGGGCCGGTCCAGCGCCGGGCCAGCGCCGCGCCCAGCCAGGCCTGCAGCGCGCCGCCGACGGCGACCAGCAAGGGCTGCAGCAGGTCGAGGTGGCCGCGTTCCATGCCGATGGCCAGGCTGACGGCCGCGCCGCCCAGCGCGATGCCCGGCAGCACGGCCGGTCCCCAGCGCAGCGCCGCGGCGACCGCGAGGCCCGCGGCGGGATAGATGGGCGAGACGAAGTCGGGCGGCAGGATCAGCCGCAGCGCCAGCACGCCGAGGACGGCGTAGACCAGCGCGAGGGCGGCGTTCAGCGCGACGAGCCGCGCCAGCGAGCGCCGCGGCGGCGGATCCTCCGGCGCATGAGGACCGGGAGCGGCGGCGACGTTCGTGGAAGAAGGCGCTTCGGTCATGGGCACCAGCGTAGCGCCGCTGTGCGCATGCCGACACGCAGACTTGCCCGCTGCCGGGAGCCTGTCACGCGAATCCCCGGCACCCCACCGAAGCGAGGGGGCGGGGGTGCCCGGTCAGACGTTGAACAGGAAGTTCAGCACGTCGCCATCCTTGACCACGTACTCCTTGCCTTCCGCGCGCATCTTGCCCGCGTCCTTGGCGCCCTGTTCGCCCTTGAACTGGATGTAATCGTCGAAGCCGATCGTCTGCGCGCGGATGAAGCCGCGCTCGAAGTCGGTGTGGATCACGCCCGCGGCCTGCGGCGCGGTGTCGCCGACGTGGATGGTCCAGGCCCGCACTTCCTTCACGCCGGCCGTGAAGTAGGTCTGCAGGCCCAGCAGCTTGAAGCCCGCGCGGATCAGGCGGTTCAGGCCCGGCTCGTCCTGGCCCATCTCGGCCAGGAACAGCGCGCGGTCCTCGTCCTCCATCTCCGACAGCTCGGCCTCGGTCTTGGCGCAGATCGCCACCACCGGGCCGTTCTGCGCCGCCGCGTATTCCTTCAGGCGATCGAGGAAGGGATTGTTCTCGAAACCGTCCTCCGCCACGTTGCCCACGAACATCGCCGGCTTGGCCGTGATCAGGCACAGCGGCTTGAGCACCACCAGCTCTTCCTTGCTGAAGTCGATCGTGCGCACCGGCTTGCCCTCGTTCAGCGCCGCCTCGCACTTCTTGAGCACCTCCACCAGGCGGGCCGCGTCCTTGTCGCCGCCGGCCTTGGCCAGCTTCTGCGCGCGCTGCAGGCCCTTCTCCACGGTGCCCAGGTCCGCCAGGCACAGCTCGGTCTGGATCACCTCGATGTCCGAGATCGGATCGACCTTGCCGTTGACGTGGATCACGTTCGGATCCTCGAAGCAGCGCACCACGTTGACGATCGCGTCGGTCTCGCGGATGTGCGAGAGGAACTGGTTGCCCAGGCCTTCGCCCTTGGACGCGCCCGCCACCAGGCCCGCGATGTCCACGAACTCGACGATCGCCGGCACGATGCGCTCGGGCTTGACGATCTCGGCCAGCTTCTGCAGGCGCGGGTCCGGCAGCTCGACGATGCCGACGTTGGGCTCGATCGTGCAGAAGGGGTAGTTCTCGGCGGCGATGCCGGCCTTGGTCAGCGCGTTGAAGAGGGTGGACTTGCCGACGTTGGGCAGGCCCACGATGCCGCATTTGAGGCTCATGGTTGGCTTTCGGGGGAAATGCTGTTCGGGCCTGCGGCGACGCGCGCGGGCGAAACCGCCATTTTAGTCAAGCCGCCAGTCCGCAGCCGACGCCCGCTCAGCCATTGCCGACGATCGGGGCCGTCCCGCTGCCTACAATCCCGGCCCATGGAAAAGTTCGACGTCCTGGTTCGCGGCAGTGGCTGCGTCGGCCGCAGCCTGGCGCTGGCGCTGGGCGCCCGCGGCCTGCGCGTGGCGCTGCTGGCCCGGCCGACCGCCCCGCGGTCCTCCGCCGACGTGCGCGCCTATGCGCTGAATGCGGCGTCGGTCGCGCTGCTCAGCCGGCTGCGCGTCTGGGAAGGCCTGGCCGAGGACGCCCGCACCCCCGTCCACGACATGCGCATCCACGGCGACCGCGCGGGCGCCGAGCTGCACTTCAGCGCCTGGCAGCAGGGCGCCGGCGAGCTCGCCCACATCGTCGACGCGGCCGCGCTGGAGGACCAGCTCGATGCGGCGCTGCGCTTCGCCCCGCATGTGCAGCGCGTCACCGAGGCGGTGCCCGCCACGCTGCAGGCGCTGTGCGAAGGCCGCGACACCGGGGCCGCCGAGGAATTCGGCGTCCATTACGAGCGCCACGACTACGGCCACCTGGGCGTCGCCGCCCGGCTGGTCGCCAGCAAGCCGCACCAGGGCCAGGCCTGGCAGTGGTTCCGCTCGCCGGACGTGCTGGCGCTGCTGCCCTTCGACCGGCCCGAACCGGGCCATGGCTATGGCCTGGTCTGGTCGCTGCCGCAGGAGGAGGCCCGCCGCCTGCTCGCCGCGGGCCCGGCTGAATTCGAATCCGCCCTGCTGGAAGCCACCGGCGGCGCCGCGGGCACGCTGCGCCTGGCCGGTGACCGCCAGGCCTGGCCGCTGCAGCTGTGCCGGGCCGACCGGCTGTGCGGACCGGGCTGGGTGCTGCTCGGCGATGCCGCCCACCTCGTCCATCCGCTGGCCGGCCAGGGCCTGAACCTGGGCCTGGCCGATGTCGAGGCGCTGGTCGACGTGATCGCCCGGCGTGAATCCTGGCGCAGCCTCGGCGACGAGAAGCTGCTGCGCCGCTACGCCCGGGCCCGCGTCGCGCCGACCTGGGCGATGGGCGAGCTCACCGACGGCCTGCTGCGCGGCTTCGCCAGCCAGGCGCCGGTGATCGCCCGGCTCCGCAACGAGGGCCTGCGCCTGGTCGACCGCGCCGGCCCGCTCAAGAAGTGGCTCACCGCCCGCGCGCTCGGCCATTGACACGCCCGCGCCGCCTCCCGACCGTCTTCGAAAGTCCCCTATGAAGTTCACGACCTTCCCGATCTCCCGCCAGTCGCTGGCACTGGCCGCGGCGCTCGCGGTGCTCGGCCTGACCGGCTGTTCGGCCCAGGCCAACGAGGACACCATCCGCAAGAACCTCGCCGCGGCGATGCCCAAGGAGATCAAGATCGACGAGGTCCGCCCCAGCCCGATCGCCGGGCTGTGGGAGGTGCGCATCGGCAACGAGATCCGCTACAGCGACGCGAGCGGCCAGTACCTGATCGAGGGCGACATCCTCGACCTCAAGAACCGCCGCAACGTGACGCAGGAGCGCCTGGAGAAGCTCTCTTCGGTCGATTTCGCCTCGCTGCCGCTCAAGGACGCGATCGTCTGGAAGAAGGGCGACGGCAAGCGCCGCATCGCCGTCTTCGCCGATCCGAACTGCGGCTACTGCAAGCGCTTCGAAAAGTCGCTGCAGGAGGTGGACAACATCACCGTCTACACCTTCGTGATCCCGATCCTGGGCGGCGACTCGCCCGAGAAGTCGCGGGCCGCCTGGTGCGCCAAGGACAACACGCTGGCCTGGCGCAACTGGATGATCGACGGCGATGCGCTGCCCAAGGCCGAGGCCGCGTGCGACGTCGCCGCGATCGACCGCAACCTGGCGCTGAGCCAGAAGATCCGCGTGACCGGCACGCCGGCGATCCTCTTCGAGGACGGCACCCGCGCGCCGGGCGCGCTCAGCCCGCAGCAGCTCGAGAAGCGCCTGCAGGCCGTCCAGGCCCCGGACAAGGCCGACAAGACCCCGAAGAAATCCTGATCCGATGAACGACCGCACCGCCCACACCGCCCCGGCCCATGCCGGCTCGGCCGCCGTCAACCCGATCGCCCTGCGGCTCGGCTACGCCGGGCTCATCCCCTTCGTCCTGGGCGCGGCGCTGGTCTGGCTGGTGCGCGCGGACGCCCATCCCTACGTCACCGACGGCCTGTCGCGTTACGCGGCCATCGTGATCAGCTTCCTCGGCGCCATCCACTGGGGCCTGGGCTTCCGCCAGACCATCCCGTCGCCGGCGCCCTTCATCTGGGGCGTGGTGCCGGCGCTGCTGGCCTGGATCGCCTCGACGATGCCGCCCTACGCCGGGCTGGTGATCGAGGGCTTCCTGCTGATCGGCTGTTATGTCGCCGACCGCAAGCTCTATCCCTCGCTGGGCGCGTCGGCCTGGCTGACGCTGCGTTTCCGGCTGAGCGCGATCGCCGCGCTGAGCTGCTTCATCGCCGCGCAGGGCACCTGAAAACCCTGATCGGCGCCTGAACGAGAACCGCCCAGCCGCATGCCGCGGCGGGCCCAGGCTTGGTAGGCTGTTCCCATGACCGCAAGCCCCACGATCCACTACCGCATCGCCGTCGCCGACCCGCATGCGCACCGTTTCGAGGTCACCCTCACCGTGCCGGCGCCCGAGCCGCGCCAGGCCCTCAGCCTGCCGGTCTGGATTCCGGGCAGCTACCTGGTGCGGGAGTTCTCCCGCCACCTCGGCGCCGTCAGCGCGCGCCAGGGCAACCGCGAGGTCCTCGTCACGCAGACCGCCAAGAACCGCTGGGAATTCGACTGCGCCGGCCGTGGCGCGCTGGTCGTCAGCTACCCGGTGTACGCCTTCGACACCTCGGTGCGCGCCGCCTTCCTGGACGCGCATCGCGGCTTCTTCAACGCGACCAGCCTGTGCCTGCGCGCGCACGGCAAGGACCAGCTGCCGCACCGCGTCGAGCTGAGCGGCCTTCCGGCGGGCTGGGAGGTCGCGACGGCGATGGCCCCCGTCGAGGGCGCGCCGCTGCAGTTCGAGGCCGCCGACTACGACGAGCTGGCCGACCACCCCTTCGAGCTGGGGCCCTTCTGGCGCGGCGAGTTCATCGCCGGCGGCGTGCCGCATGAGTTCGTCGTCGCCGGCGCGCTGCCGGTGTTCGACGGCGAGCGGCTGCTGCGCGATGCGCAGAAGCTCTGCGAGGCCCAGATCGCCTTCTGGCACTGCGGCAAGGGCAAGCCGCCGATGTCGCGCTACGTCTTCCTGCTCAACTGCACCGACGACGGCTACGGCGGCCTGGAGCACCGCGCCAGCACCGCGCTGATCGCCTCGCGGCGCGACCTGCCGCGGCTGGGGCAGGTCGAGGTGTCCGACGGCTACGTCAAGCTGCTGGGCCTGATCAGCCACGAGTACTTCCACACCTGGAACGTCAAGCGGCTGCGCCCGGACGTGTTCGAGCGCTACGACTACGAGCAGGAGAACTACACCGAGCTGCTGTGGTTCTTCGAGGGCTTCACCTCCTACTACGACGACCTCTTCCTGGTGCGCACCGGCCTGATCGACGAGGCCCGCTACCTGAAGCTGATCGCGCAGACCTTCACCCAGGTGCTGGGCGCGCCGGGGCGCAAGCACCACAGCGTGGCGCGCTCCAGCTTCGAGGCCTGGACCAAGTACTACCGCCAGGACGAGAACACGCCCAACGCGGTGGTCAGCTACTACGCCAAGGGCGCGATGGTGGCGCTGGCGCTGGACCTGTCGCTGCGCGGCGCGGAGAAGAGCGACAAGCCGGCGTCGCTGGACGACCTGATGCGCGGCCTGTGGAAGGACACCGGCGGCGGTCCAGTCGACGAGGCGCGCATCCTGGGCAAGCTCGCCGACCTGGGCGGCGAGGCGATCGCGCAGACGCTGTCGACCTGGGTGCATGGCACCGACGACCTGCCGCTGCCGCAGTTGCTCGAGCGCATGGGCGTGCGCTGGTGCCTGGACAAGCCGACGCTGGCGCAGCGGCTCGGGTTGCGGGTGTCGGAGAGCGACGGCGTCGTGACGGTCAAGCAGGTGCTGCTGGACAGCGCCGCGCTGGCCGCCGGGCTGAGCGCCGGGGACGAGATCCTCGCCTGCAACGACTGGCGCGTGCGCAAGCTCGATGACCTGCCGCTGACGCTCAACCACGTCGATCCGCAGCGCCTGGAGCTGCTGGTGGCGCGCGACCAGCGCATGCTGTCGCTCGACCTGACGCTGCCCACGCAGGACAGCGCCGCGCGGCCGGTCTGCCTGGGCCTGCTGGAGAAGGCGCCGGCACGGGCGCAAAGCCTGCGGCGCGCATGGCTGGGCGGCTGAACGCCGCTTCCGGCGACGTCGGCAGAGGGCCGCGCCTGCGCCGCGGCACCGCCGCGCTGGGCGGGCTGACGGCGGCCGTGCTGGCCGCCCACCTCTGGCTGCTGAGCGGCGCCCGCGAGCTCCACGAGCGCTGGATGCCGGACACGCCGGAGCCGGACCGGATCGAAGCGGTCTTCGTCCAGGAACTGAAACCGGCCGCGCCGCCGCCGCCGGCCACCCCGGAGAAGGCCGGCCCGCCGGGCACGCCCCGACGGATCGTCCCGTCCATTCCCTCGCTGGGCGAGGGCCCGGCGCCGCTGCCGCCCGATCCTGTCGCCAGCGAGCCGCCGCCGGAGCTGCAGGCCCTGGCGATGCCGCCGGCCCTGGCGGTGTCCGATGTGGTCGGCGAGTGGACGCCCGGCATCGAATGGCCGCTGTCGACCGAACTCGATTACCGCCTGACTGGCGATTACCGCGGCGCGGTCCACGGCGACGCGCGCGTGCAATGGCTGCGGGACGGCTCGCATTACCAGGTCCACCTCGAGGCCTGGATCGGCCCGAGGATCGCGCCGCTGATGTCGCGCCGGCTGAGCAGCGACGGCGAGATCACGCCGCTGGGCCTGCTGCCGCGCCGCTTCGACGAGGTCACCGGCGGACTGGCCGGCGGCAACCGGCAACTGACGCTGCGCTTCGAGGACGGCGGCGTGCGCATGGCCGACGGCCGCCGCGAACCGATGCCCGATGGCACGCAGGATGCGGCCAGCCAGTTCGTGCAGTTCACCTGGCTGTTCCTCACCGGCCGGCAGGCGGCGCAGGGCGACCTGTTGATCCAGCAGTCGCTGGCGCTGCCGCGCAATCTGCACCTGTGGCGTTACCGGGTGACCGGCCTGGAGGAGGTCGCGACGCCGCTGGGGACGATCCCGGCCTGGCATGTGGACTCGGACATGGACGACACCCGCGGGGACATGCAGGCCGAGTTCTGGCTGGCGCCGTCGCTGCAGTACCTGCCGGTGCGGGTGCGACTCTGGCAGAACCGCGCGAAGGACCCGCGCACGCACATCGACCTGGTGCTGAAGGCGCCGCCGAAGCAGGCCTTGGCTCCCGCGACGGCCGCGCCCGCCGCCAGCGCCGCGGTGGAGGCGGCGTCCACGGCGGGTCGGTGAAGGCGCGCTCCCGGACCAGCGCCCTATAGTTGCCGCCATTCCAAGTTGAAGGAGACCTCCATGATTCAAGCCCTGACCGGCGTCGCGTTCGAGAACATTCTGGTCGAGGTGGCCGGCACCGGCGACCGCAAGACCGGCGTGATCCGGCTGCATCGCCCCAAGCAGCTGAACGCGCTGAGCGATCCGCTGATGGACGAGCTGGGCCGCGCGCTGCTGGCCTTCGACGCGGACGACGGCATCGGCTGCATCGTGTTGACCGGCAGCGAGCGCGCCTTCGCCGCGGGTGCGGACATCCCGACGATGGCGCCGCACACCTTCATGTCGGCGTTCAAGAGCGGGCTGATCTCTAAGAACTGGGAGACCATCCTGCAGGTGCGCAAGCCGGTGATCGGCGCGGTGGCGGGCTTCGCGCTGGGCGGCGGCTGCGAACTGGCGATGATGTGCGACTTCATCATCGCGGCGGACACGGCGCGCTTCGGCCAGCCGGAGATCAAGCTGGGCATCATCCCGGGCGCCGGCGGCACGCAGCGCCTGCCGCGCGCCGTCAGCAAGAGCAAGGCCATGGACATGCTGCTGACCGCGCGGATGATGGACGCGGCCGAGGCGGAGCGCGCCGGGCTGGTGTCGCGCGTCGTGCCCGCCGAGCAGCTGATGGCCGAGGCGCTGACGGCGGCGGAGACGATCAACGGCTTCAGCGGGCCGTCGACGATGCTGATCAAGGAGCTGGTGAACCTGGCCTACCAGGGTGGGCTGAAGGAAGGCGTCGCGATCGAGCGCCGCCACTTCCATGCGCTGTTCGGCAGCGACGACCAGCGCGAGGGCATGGAAGCTTTCCTGGCCAAGCGGGCGCCGGTGTTCAAGCACAGCTGAGGCGGAAGGGCTTGCACAGGCTGCTGGCCCTCACCCCTTCCCTCTCCCGCAAGCGGGAGAGGGGGTCATACCGGTGGCGGTGCGCTTCTTCCCCCAATCGGCCGTGGAGGGTCCCCATCATTGCGGACCCCGATTGAAACAATCCTTGATCCCGATCGGTGTACGGTTCGCACACCAGCGCAGGATTGTTGACGATCCTTGAATGGATCTTTCCAGAATACCTAGTGTTTCCCCTGAGGTCTGGCGCCTAGAGTTCAGCCCATGGACGACGCGGAGTGCGGAGTCCGGTGCCACGAACCGATAGGAACCGCCATGAACACGCTGACCAAGACCGCCCTGATCGCCGCCGCTTTCCTGAGCGCCAGCGCCACCTTCGCCGCCGAGCCGGTGGAAAAGACCCGTGCCGAAGTGATCGCTGAACTGCAAGCCGCCCGCGATTCCGGCGAAGTCGCCGCGCTGAGCGCCGAGCAGGCCGGCGTCGGTGCCCTGAACAACGGCATCAACGCCCCGACGGCCACCCAACTGGCTGCCAAGGCCTCCGCCCAGAAGACCGCCGCCAAGAAGGGCGCGTCGAACGAAGGCAACGCCGCCAAGTAAGGCGTGCCGCTTCCCCCTCGACACTGCCGGGCGCACCGGCCGGCCAGGGGGAGGCCAAAAGGAAAAGGGACACCTCACGGTGTCCCTTTCTGCTTTGGGGCCTTCTTTTCTTACTCCCTCTCCCGCTTGCGGGAGAGGGCAGGGGTGAGGGCCAGCAGCCGTCCGCCTTCGCTCACCCCTCGCGCCGCAGCGCCGGGAACAGGATCACGTCGCGGATCGACGGGCTGTCGGTGATCAGCATCATCAGCCGGTCGATGCCGATGCCGCAGCCGCCGGTGGGGGGCATGCCGTACTCCAGCGCGCGGATGAAGTCCGCGTCGAAGAACATCGCCTCCTCGTCGCCGGCGTCCTTGTTGGCGACCTGCGCCTGGAAGCGCGCGGCCTGGTCCTCGGCGTCGTTCAACTCGGAGAAGCCGTTGGCGTACTCGCGACCGGTGATGAACAGCTCGAAGCGCTCGGTGATCGTCGGATCCGCGTCCGAGGCGCGCGCCAGCGGTGAGACCTCGACCGGGTAGTCGACGATGAAGGTCGGCTCCCAGAGCTTTTCCTCGACCGCCGCCTCGAACATCCCGAACTGCAGTGCCGACAGGCCCCAGTGCGCCGGCGCTTCCTCGCCCAGCGCCTTCAGCTTGGCGCGCAGCACCTCGGCGTCATCGGCCTCGGCCTCGCTCACGCCGGCGTGCACGATCAGCGACTGGCGCACCGACAGCCGCGTGAACGGCTTCTCCAGATCCACCGGCTTGCCCGCGTAGCTCACCACCGCGCTGCCGGTCGCCGCGCGCGCCGCGTGGCGGATCACTTCCTCGGTGAAGCTCATGACCTCCTGGTGGGTCCAGTAGGCCGCGTAGAACTCCATCATCGTGAACTCGGGGTTGTGCCGGACGCTGATCCCCTCGTTGCGGAAGTTGCGGTTGATCTCGAACACGCGCTCGAACCCGCCCACCACCAGGCGCTTCAGATAGAGCTCCGGCGCGATGCGCAGGTACATCTCCTGGTCCAGCGCGTTGTGATGCGTGATGAAGGGCTTGGCGTTCGCGCCGCCCGGGATCGGGTGCAGCATCGGCGTCTCGACCTCCAGGAAGCCGTTCTCCACCATGTACGAGCGGATCGACGACACCGCCTTGGAGCGCGCCACGAAGCGCTCGCGCGCCTTGCCGTCGGAGATCAGGTCGGCATAGCGCTGGCGGTATTTCTGCTCCTGGTCGGCCATGCCGTGGAACTTGTCCGGCAGCGGGCGCAGCGACTTGGTCAGCAGCCGCAGCGTCGTGACCTTGACCGACAGCTCGCCGGTGCGGGTGCGGAAGAGCGTGCCCTCGGCGCCCAGGATGTCGCCCAGGTCGAAGTGCTTGAAGTCGTTGTAGACCTCCTCGCCCAGCGCGTCCTTCGAGAGGAACAGCTGGATCGCGCCGGTGGCGTCCTGCAGCGTGGCGAAGCTGGCCTTGCCCATGATGCGCTTGAGCATCATGCGGCCGGCCACCGTCACGGCCACGGCCTGCGGCTCGAGCTCCTCGTTGGGGAGCTCGCCGTACTGCGCCTGCAGCGGCTGGGCGCGGTGCTGAGGTTTGAAGTCGTTGGGGAAGGCCGCGACGCCCTTGGCCTGTGCCTTCTCGCGGATGGCGGCGAGTTTCTCGCGGCGTTCGGCGATCAGCTTGTTGTCGTCTTGCGCGGGCGCCGCTTGGTCGGCGCCGGTGTGGGGGGCTTGGGGCTGGCTCATCGTGGACCTGGAAAAAGCTGGGCGCGATTTTAGGCTCTTAAAATCGCGCGCCATGCCTCAGTTCCCCATCCTGGACCGCCCGGTCCGTGTCGCCCTCGTCGGTTGCGGCCGCATCTCGAAGAACCACGTCGAGGCGCTGACCCGCCACGCGGGTCGCGCCGAACTGGTCGCCGTCTGCGACACCCGCCCCGAGGCCGTCCAGGCCGCGCTGACCCAGACCGGCCTGCCGCCGGGGCGCGGTTTCGCCTCGCTGGACGCGCTGCTGGCGGGCTCGGACGCCGACCTGATCGTCCTGTCCACGCCCAGCGGCCTGCACGCGCAGCAGGCCATCGCCTGCGCCCAGGCCGGCCGCCACGTGCTCAGCGAGAAGCCGATGGCGACCAAGTTCGAGGAAGGCCAGGCCATGGTCCGAGCCTGCCGCGACGCCGGGGTCAAGCTCTTCGTCGTCAAGCAGAACCGCCTCAACGCGACGGTGCAGCTGGTCAAGCAGGCGCTGGACCAGGGGCGCTTCGGCCGCATCTTCATGAGCACGGTCAACGTGTTCTGGACCCGCCCGCAGAGCTACTACGACGCCGCCCGCTGGCGCGGCCGCTGGGACATGGACGGCGGCGCCTTCATGAACCAGGCCAGCCACTACGTGGACCTGCTGGACTGGCTGGTCGGCCCGGTCGACAACGTGCATGCCTACACGGCCACGCTGGACCGCGACATCGAGGCCGAGGACACCGGCGTGCTGGCGCTGCGCCTGCGCCACGGCGGCCTGGCCAGCATCAACGTGACGATGCTGACCTACCCGCAGAACCTGGAAGGCTCGATCACCATCCTGGGCGAGAAGGGCACGGTCAAGATCGGCGGCACGGCGGTCAACAAGATCGAGCACTGGGCCTTCGACACGCCCCATCCCGACGACGAGCGGGTGAAGAACGCCAGCTACGAAACCACCAGCGTCTACGGCTTCGGCCACGCGGCCTACTACGACAACGTCATCCAGACGCTGCGCGGCGAGGCGCAGGCGCAGGTCGACGGCTACGAGGGCCTGCGCTCGCTGGAGCTGCTGATCGCCGCCTACCGCAGCGCGCGCGACGGCCAGCGCGTCGGCCTGCCGCTGGTGTTCTGACATGGGCTGGTGGAAGCACGACAGCGCCATCGTCGACGACGGCGCGCAGCTCGGCGACGGCACCAAGGTCTGGCACTTCAGCCATGTCTGCGCCGGCGCGCGCATCGGCGAGGGCTGTTCGCTGGGGCAGGGCGTCTATGTCGGCAACGACGTGACCATCGGCCGCAACGTGAAGATCCAGAACAACGTGTCGGTCTATGACGCGGTGACGCTGGAGGACGACGTCTTCTGCGGCCCGTCCATGGTCTTCACCAATGTCTACAACCCGCGCTCGGCGGTGCCGCGCAAGAGCGAATACCGCCGCACGCGGGTCCAGCGCGGCGCGACGCTCGGCGCGAACTGCACCGTCGTCTGCGGCGCGACGATCGGCGAGTACGCCTTCGTCGGCGCCGGCGCGGTGGTCAAGGGCGACGTGACGCCGTATGCGCTGATGGTCGGCGTGCCGGCGCGCCAGATCGGCTGGATGAGCCGCCATGGCGAGAAGCTGGACCTCCCCGTGGAAGGCCAGGGCCGCGCGGCCTGTCCGGCGAGCGGCGATCTCTACGAACTCAACGGCCGGGCGCTGCGCCTGGTGGATCCCACGGAGCCCCAGGCATGAGCCTTCCCTTCATCGACCTCAAGGCGCAGTACGCCGCCCTGAAGACCACCATCGACGCGCGCATCCAGCGCGTGCTCGACCACGGCCAGTACATCATGGGCCCCGAGGTCCAGGAGCTGGAAACGGCCCTGGCCGCCTACGCCGGCACGCGCCACTGCATCACCGTGGCCAGCGGCACCGAGGCGCTGCTGATCGCGCTGATGACGCTGGACCTGCAGCCCGGCGACGAGGTCATCACCACGCCCTTCACCTTTGCCGCGACGGCCGAGACCATCGTGCTGCTGGGCGGCGTGCCGGTGTTCGTCGACATCGAGCCCGACAGCTGCAACCTGGACGCCGCGCTGATCGAGGCTGCCATCACGCCGCGCACGAAGGCGATCATGCCGGTGAGCCTGTACGGCCAGGTCTGCGACATGGAGGCGATCAACGCGATCGCGGCGCGGCACGGGAACATCCCGGTCATCGAGGACGCGGCGCAGAGCTTCGGCGCGACGTACAAGGGCCGCAGGAGCTGCGGCCTCTCGACCTGGGGCGCGACCAGCTTCTTCCCGAGCAAGCCGCTGGGCTGCTACGGCGACGGCGGCGCGCTGTTCACCGACGACGACGCGCTGGCGCAGGCCGCGCGCGAAATCCGCGTCCACGGCCAGAGCCAGCGCTACACGCACACGCGGGTGGGCGTCGGCGGGCGCATGGACACCCTGCAGTGCGCGGTGGTGCTCGGCAAGCTGGAACGCTTCGACTGGGAGATCGCGCAGCGCCTGGCCATCGGCGAGCGCTACCAGCAGCTGATCGGCGAGCTGCCGCTGCAGCGCCTGGCCGTGCGCGAGGACCGCGACTGCGTCTGGGCCCAGTTCACCGTGCAGGTGGACGAGCGCGAGGCCGTGGTCCAGGCGCTCAAGCACGCCGGCATCCCGACCGCGATCCACTACCCGCGGCCCCTGCACCGCCAGCCCGCCTACGAGCAGCGCTGCCGCATCGCGACGCCGTTGACGCATGCCGAGGCCGCGGCGCGGCGCGTGATGAGCCTGCCGATGAGCGCAGACCTCACCGAGGCGCAGCAGGACGAGGTCGTCGCCGCGCTGCGCGCCGCGCTGGCCTGAGCGCTGCGCGCGCCCGGGCCGTCGCCGATCTCACCCCTTCCGATCAACCTCCTGGACAAGGCCACCAACGCGATGCTGCTGGGCTACACGCTGGATGCGGTGCGCGCGCGGATCCGCGCGCGCGTCGCGGCGTGCCTGGGGCTGCGCGTCGGCACCCGCGCCCAGATCCATCCCGGCGCCCGGGTGCGCTGCGGCGCGGGCAGCGCGCTCGGCGCGGGATCCATCCTGTACCGCGACGTCCAGCTGCTGGCCAGCGGCCCCGGCAGTTTCCGCATCGGCGTGCGCAGCCACATCGCGCCGGGCGGCTACCTGCTGATCGGCCAGCAGCGGCTCACCATCGGCGATGACGTCGCCATCGGCCCCGGCCTGATGCTCTTCTGCGAGTCCAACGCGGTCACCGCCACCGGCCTCTTCCGCGAGCACTACCAGCGCGCCGACATCCGCATCGGCAGCAACGTGTTCCTCGGCGCGCGCGTGACGGTGCTGCCCGGCAGCGTGATCGAGGACGGCGCGGTGGTCGCGGCGCACGCCGTGGTGCGCGGCCACCTCCCCGGCGGCTGGGTCTACGGCGGCGTGCCGGCCCGGCCGCTCCACCGGGTCGACGGCGCGCGTCCGCCGTCGTCGTCCTCATGAAGGGTCATGTCGCCGGCGCGCTGCGCTGGCGCGACCTGCCGGTGGCGCTGTGGCACTGGCTGCGGCGCGGCACCGCCAGCCTCGAGGACTTCCGCGCCGCCTTCGCGCGCAGCCTGGGCCTGGACCCGGCGGTCGACGGCGAGGTGCGCCTGTTCGGCAGCGGCCGCGCGGCGCTGCACGCCTTCACCGCGTCGCTGGACCTGTCGCCCGGCTCGGAAGTGCTGCTGCCGGGCTACACCTGCGTGGTCGTGCCCAATGTCTTCATGCACCTGGGGCTGACGGTCCGCTACGTCGACATCGCGCGCGACGACTTCAACCCCACGCCCGACGCGATCTCCGACGCCATCAGCGACGAGACCCGGCTGGTCGTGGTGCCGCACAACTTCGGCCTGGTCACCGAGGGTCTGGACGAGCTGCGCATCCAGCACCCCGACGTCGTCTTCGTCGAGGACGCGGCCCACGCCTGGGGTAGCACCGACGCGGTGGGCCGTCCCGTCGGCACGCTGGGCCATGCGGCCTTCTTCAGCTTCGAGTACTCCAAGCCGCTGACCACCGGCATCGGCGGCGCGCTGGTCATCCATCACCCGCCGTCGCGGGAGCGCTTCGCGGCGCGCCTGCCGGCGCTGCGGGCGCCGTCGACCGGCACCGTCCTGCGGCAGCTGCTGACGCTGTGCTGGCACCGCCTGACGATGAGCCTGCCGCGCCCGGCGCTGAGCGCGCTGACCGCGCTGCTGCGGGCGCCATCGCGGATGCTGGGCGTGGTGGCGAAGACGCCCGACAGCGAGGTCGCCGGCGACACGCAGCCCGACTACCGCGCCGGCCTGCATCCGCTGAGCGCCGCGATCGGATGGACGCAGGCGCGTCGCTTCGACGCGATCCACGCGTTGCGCCGCGCGCAGGCCGCGGACTTCGACGCGCTGCTGACGAATCTGCCGGGTTGGGAATGGCCGGTGCGCGCGCCCGGCGCCGTGCTGCTGCGCTACCCGCTGCTGCTGCCCGACGCGGCCTCGCGCGACGCCGCCGTGGTGGCGCTCGAGGCGGCGGGCATCGTCGGCGGCACCTGGTTCGACGACGTCGTCCATCCGCGCGGCAGCCGCCGCTTCGGCTACACCGCGGGCGACTGCCCGCAGGGCGAGCGCGCGGCCCGCACCGTGCTCAACCTGCCGCTGGGCCTGCATGCGCGGCTGAGCGCCTCGCAGCGGGCCGCGGTGCGCGCGATCGCGGAGCGTCACGGAGGCCAGCTCCGATGACTGTCCGCCGCCGCTTCGCCCAGCTCGCCGGCGCGTCCATGCTGACGCAGGCGATCCCGATGCTGATCGCGCCGCTGCTGACGCGCTGGTACGGCGCCGAGGCGCTCGGGCATTGGGCGCTGTTCGTCGCGCTGGCCGCCAACCTCGCCACCATCGCCAACGCGCGCTACGAATTCGCGATCGTCCTGCCGCGTCGCGACGGCGAGGCGGCGCTGGTGCTGCAGCTGGCGCTGTGGATCGCCCTGGCCATGGGCTTGCTGACGGCCGCCGGCGCCGGCCTCTGGCACCTGCTGATGGCCCAGCATGCGCGGCTGGGCGGCCGCTGGGTGTCGCTCGCGCAGCTGGATCCGTGGCTGCTGATGCTGGCGCCGGTGGTCGCGCTGGCCGGCATGCAGCAGGCGCTGAGCCTGTGGAACAACCGCCAGGCCCGCATCGACGTGATCGCGCAGGCGCGGGTGCTGCAGCAGGGCGTGATGGCCGCGGCCCAGGCGCTGGCGGCCCTGGGCGGCTTCGCCGGCGTGGCGGCCCTGGTGCTGTCGCAGAGCCTGGCCGCGCTGCTGGCGCCGCTGTGGCTGCTGCATCGTGGCGCGCGCTGGCGCCGCGCGACGCGGCTGGACCAGGCCGGCAAGTCCTGGCATTGGCGCCACCTGCGCCGCCTGGCCTGGCGCTACAAGCAGTTCCCGCTGCTCAACAGCCCGCATGCCTTCGTCAACGCGGCGCAGGAGACGCTGGCGCTGGCGATGATCGCCGCCTGGGCCGACGCCGCCACGGCCGGCTACTACGCGCTGATGGTGCGTCTCGTGAAGGCGCCGGCGACGCTGGTCGGCGGCGCGCTGTCCGAAGCGCTGCTGGGCGAGCTCGCCCGCGACTGGCAGCGCGGCGTCGACCTGCGTCCGCGCCTGCTGCGCGGCATCCGGCTGCTGGCCATGGTGGCGCTGCCCGGCATGGCGGTGCTGATCGCCGTGGGCCCGGCGCTGTTCGGCTGGCTGCTGGGCGAGGACTGGACCACCGCGGGCGAGTACGGCCGCTGGATCGCGCCCTACGTCGCCGCGCATTTCATCGCCGCGCCGCTGACCGTGACGCCGATGGTCACCGGACGTCAGCGCGGCGCGCTGGCCTTCAGCCTGGTCGGCAACGCGCTGTACGTGCTGCCGGTCGCGCTGGTGCTGAGTGCCGGCGGCGCGCTGACGACGGCGCTCGGCGCCATCGCGGTGCTGCTGCCGATCTATTTCGCGATCTACCTGGCGTGGCTGGTGCGCGGCTCGGCGCCGCGGCCCGTCGCCCATGGAGTGCCTGCATGAGACTGGTCCTGATCGGGGACGGCGAGAGTCCCCACCTGCTGAAATGGGCGCGCGCGCTGTCGCAGCGCCGCGAGATCGAGCTGTGGGCCGCGTCCAGCCGCGGCTTCGCGCCCGAGTTCCATTTCCTGATCCCCGAGGACCGCCGCCTCGCGCTCAACACCGATCCCGCGCATGGCGGCGGCAACATCGCGGTGCTCAAGCAGCTGCCGGCGCTGGGGGCGTGGCTCAAGAAGGTCGATGCCGACTGGCTGCATGCGCATTACCTGACCTCGCACGGCACGCTGGCCTGGGCCGCGCGCCGCGGCTGGAAGCTGCGCGCGCGGATCGCCGGCTCGGCCTGGGGCAGCGACATCCTGGTCGCGCCCGGCCAGGGCTGGGCCTACCGCTGGCTGACGACGCAGGTGCTCAAGGCCTGCGCGGTGACGACCTCCGATTCCGAATTCATGAGCGCCCGCATGCGCGAGCTGGGCGCGGCCGAGGTGATGACCTTCCCCTTCGGCCTGGAGCAGCTGCCCAAGCAGAACGTGCGCAAGCAGCCCTGGCTGTTCTACGCCAACCGCGGCCTGGAGCCGATCTACCGCCCGCACCGCGTGATCGAGGTCTTCGCCGCGATCGCGGCGAAGCAGCCCGAGGCGCGCCTGGTCGTCGCCAACGACGGCTCGCTGCGCGCCGCGCTGGAGGAGCAGGTGCGCACGCTGGGCCTGGCGGAGCGGGTCGAGTTCACCGGGCGGCTGGACGCCACCTCGCAAGGCCGCCGCTATGCGCCGGCGCGCTGGTTCCTGAGCCTGCCGGAGAGCGATTCAGTGTCGGTGTCGGTGCTGGAGGCGATGGCGCACGAGTGCCTGCCGCTGCTGTCCGACCTGCCGGCCAACCACGAACTGCTGGGCACCGCCGGCAGCCTGGCGCTGGGGCAGCCCGACACGCTGCTCGGCCGCCATGGCCTGATCCTGAAGGACGACGAGGACCTGGGCGCGCTGCCCGACCGCCTGCGGATGCTGGTCGGCGAGGCCGACGTGGCCGGACAGGCGGTCGACGCCGACCGCCTGGGCGCGGCCAACCGCGCCTGGGTCGCCGCGCATGCGATGTTCGGTCCCGCCGTCGCCCGCTTCGTCGACCGCCTGCAACGCGCCTGAGGCGCCTGACCCGCGAGAGCCTTTCCCCGACGTCCCCATGAAGCTGCTGCTGATCAACCACTACGCCGGCTCGCCGAAGCACGGCATGGAGTTCCGCCCGTTCTACCTGGCCCGCGAATGGGTCCGGGCGGGGCACCAGGCGCTGATCCTGGGCGCGTCCTACTCGCACGTGCGCACGACCCAGCCCGAGCCCGGCATGGCCGCGATGAGCGGCGTGAACTACCTCTTCTACGACACGCCCGAGTACCAGGGCAACGGCATGGGCCGGGTCAAGAACATCTGGTCCTTCTGCCGCCAGGTCTGGAAGGACGCCGACATCCTGGCGCGCGAATTCGCGCCGGACGTGGTCATCGCCTCCAGCACCTACCCGATGGATGTGTGGGTGGCGCGCCGCGTGGCCAAGCTCGCGAAGGCCAAGCTGGTCTACGAGGTCCACGACCTGTGGCCGCTGTCGCCGATCGAGCTGTCGGGCATGTCGAAGTGGCATCCGTTCGCGATGCTCTGCCAGAAGGCCGAGAACGACGCCTACCGCGATGCCGACGTCGTCGTCTCGATGCTGCCCAAGGTCCACGCGCACATGGCCGCGCACGGGCTCGACCTGAAGAAGCTGCACATCGTGCCCAACGGCATCACGCTGGATGAATGGTCGGAGCACGGCGAGCCGCTCGAGCCCGCGATCCAGGCGCACCTGGACGCCGAGCGCGCGGCTGGTCGCACCGTCGTCGGATATGCCGGCTCGATGGGCGAGCCCAACGCCCTGGATGTACTGCTGGACGCGGCGAAGCTGCTGAAGGAGCGCGCCGACCCGGCCGCGAAGGCGCTGAGCGTCGTGCTGGTCGGCGGCGGTCATCTGCGCGAGCACCTCGAGGCGCGGGTGCGCGACGAGGCGATCGCGAACGTCGCGATGTTCCCGGCGATCCCCAAGGCGCAGATCCCGTCGCTGCTGAAGGGGTTCGACATCGCCTACATCGGCTGGCAGCGCACGCCGATCTACCGCTTCGGCATCGCGCCCAACAAGCTGATGGACTACCTGATGGCGCAGCGGCCGGTGCTGCACTCGGTGGAGGCCGGCAACGATCCGGTGGCCGAGGCCGGCGCCGGGCTGACGGTGCCGCCCCAGGATCCGAAGGCCGTCGCCGACGGCCTGCTGACGCTGGCCGCGGTCCCGGCCGGGGAGCGCGCCGAGATGGGCCGCCGCGGTCGCGAGTTCGTGCTGGCGAATCACACCTACCCGGTGCTGGCGCAGCGCTTCATCGACGCGGTGTCCTGAGCTGCCGCGAGGACCTTTGCCATGACCCAGGACCGAGAACTCGAGGCCATCGCCCAGCGCTACGCCCGCCGCGACCAGCGGCTGGCCGGTCTGGAGCGCTACAGCCTGCTGCGTCCCGAGGTCTGGCAGATGCTGCACGAGCGCCAGGCGGCGATGCTGCGGCTGCTGGCGGCGCACCGCGCGGCGATGCCCGAGGCCGACGCGCCGGTGAGCGGCTGGCGGATGACCGAGGTGGGCTGCGGCGCGGGCGGCAACCTGATGGACATGCTGCGGCTGGGCCTGCTGCCGCAGCATCTGACCGGCATCGAGCTGCTGCCCGAGCGCCTGGAGGCGGCCCGCGCCGCGTTGCCGCAGCAGGTGCGGCTGCTGGCGGGCGATGCGTCGCAGGCCGAGGTCGAGCCGGGCAGCCAGGACCTGGTGCTGCAGTCGACGGTGTTCTCGTCCATCCTGGACGATGCGCTGCAGCAGCGCCTGGCGCAGGCCATGTGGCGCTGGCTGCGGCCGGGCGGGGCGGTGCTCTGGTACGACTTCATCGTCGACAATCCGCGCAATCCCGACGTCCGGGGCGTGCCGCTCAAGCGCGTGCGCGCGCTGTTCCCCGAGGGCCGGACGACGGTGCGCCGCGTCACGCTGGCTCCTCCGATCGCGCGCGCCGCCTGCCGGCTGCACCCCGGCGCCTACCGCGTCCTCAACACGATGCCCTTTCTGCGCAGCCACGTGCTGGCGCTGATCACCAAGACACCATGAGCCAGAACCCCGACCAGAAGCTCCCCTTCCTGCCGTTCGCGCTGCCCGAGCTGGGCGACGAGGAGATCGCGGAAGTCGTCGACACGCTCCGGAGCGGCTGGATCACGACCGGCCCGAAGGCCAAGCGCTTCGAGCAGGCCTTCGCCGAGTTCCTCAACGAGCCGCAGATCGAGTGCATCGCGGTCAACTCCGCGACGGCGGGGCTGCACCTGGCGCTCGAGGCGCTGGGCATCGGGCCCGGCGACGAGGTCATCACCACCACGCACACCTTCACCGCCACCGCCGAGGTGGTGCGCTACATGGGCGCGGACGTGAAGCTGGTGGACATCGATCCGAAGACGATGAACATCGCGCTCGACCAGATCGAGGCCGCGATCACGCCGCGCACCAAGGCGATCATCCCGGTCCACTACGCCGGCCTGGCGGTGGACATGCTGACGCTGCTGGACATCGCGCGCCGGCATGGGCTGAAGGTCGTCGAGGACGCTGCGCATGCGCTGCCCACGACGCTGGAGAAGGAGCTGATCGGCACGATGGGCAGCAATGCCACGGTGTTCAGCTTCTACGCCAACAAGACGATGACCACGGGCGAGGGCGGGATGCTGGTGACCCGCGACGCGGAGCTGGCCAAGCGCGCCCGCGTGATGCGCCTGCACGGCATCAACCGCGACGCCTTCGACCGCTTCACCGCCAAGGTGCCGAGCTGGTACTACGAGATCGTCGCGCCCGGCTTCAAGTACAACCTGACCGACATCGCCGCGGCGATGGGCCTGCACCAGCTCAAGCGGTTGCCGGCCTTCCAGCGGCGCCGCGAGCAGATCGCCGCGCGCTACTTCGAGGCGCTGGCCGACCTGCCGCTGATCCTGCCGCCGCAGGCGCCGGAGGGCGACGTCCACAGCTGGCATCTGTACGTGCTGCGCCTGACCGAGGACGCGCCCATCGGCCGCGACGAGTTCATCGAGCGCCTGTTCGAGCAGGGCATCGGCTGCAGCGTGCACTACGTGCCGCTGCACCAGCACCCGTACTGGAAGGAGCGCTACGGCCTGACGCCGGAGATGTTCCCCGAGTCGCAGAAGGCCTACGAGCGCACGGTGACGATCCCGCTGTACACGGCGATGACCGACGACCAGGTCGAGCGCGTGATCGCCGCGGTGCGCCGCGCGCTGGGCGCCTGAACGGGCCGGACGGGACACGGAGCGGGGACGGCCGATGGCCAAGCGACTCTTCGACATCGTCTGCGCCGGCATCGGCCTGCTGCTGCTGAGCCCGCTGCTGCTGGCGGTGGCGGTATGGGTCAAGCTGGACTCGCCGGGGCCGGTGATGTTCCGGCAGGAGCGGGTGGGGCGCTTCGGCGCGAGCTTCCGCATCCACAAGTTCCGCACGATGCGCGTGGACGCGCCACGGCTGGGCCCGCAGATCACCATCGGCGACGACGCGCGCATCACCCGCAGCGGACGCTGGCTGCGCGCGAGCAAGGTCGACGAGCTGCCGCAGCTGTGGGACGTGCTGCGCGGCGCGATGAGCCTGGTCGGACCGCGGCCCGAGGTGCCGCGCTACGTGGCGCTGTATCCGGCGGAGCTGCGAGAGCTGGTGCTGTCGGTGCGGCCGGGGATCACCGATCCGGCCTCGCTGAGCTTCCGCAACGAGAGCGAGCTGCTGGCGCGGGCGGAGGATCCGGAGCGCGAGTATGTCGAGGTGGTCATGCCGATGAAGCTGCGCCTGGCGGCGGACTACGTGCGCAACGCCAGCCTGGGCGGCGACATCCGGTTGATCCTGGCGACGCTGGGCGCGATCAAGGCCTGAGCACCGGGCACCGAGCACGGAACAAGAGAACACGATGAACTGGTTGTCCCTCGATGCCTTCCTGACGCGCATCCGGCCCTACCGCGAGGCGCTGGCGCTGGCGCTCGACATGGTGGCGGTGGCGCTGGCCTGGCAGGCGACCTATCTGTTCCGGCTGGGCTTCGAGCGCTGGTTCGAAGCCAGGCCGGGTTACGACCACTGGGTGATGCTGGGCATCGTCGCGCTGTACGGGGTGCTGCTGCGGCTGTTCCACGTGCCCAAGGGCATGTGGCGCTTCAGCGGCTTCGGCGAGGTCAAGCGGCTGGCGGCGGTGTGCATCACCGCGGGCCTGGTGGCGGCGGTGGCGGTGCTGATGGCGCAGCTGACCAAGGTGCCGCGGGCGGTGCTGGCGCTGCATCCGGTGTTCACGCTGATGGCGCTGGCGACGATGCGCATGGGCTACCGCATGCTCTACGAGCACATGCGCAGCCGCATCAGCGGCAGTGCGCAGGAGCAGCGCCGGGCGCTGGTGATGGGCGCCGGGGACGCCGGCCGGCTGCTGGTGGCGGGCATCCAGCACCAGCAGGGCTGGGTGGTGGTGGGCTACCTGGACGATGCGACGGAGAAGCGCGGCGCGCGCGTGGCCGGCGTGCCGGTGATCGGCACCCTGGAGGACGCGGGCCGGCTGGCGGAGATGCATGGCATCACGCATGTGATCGTGGCGATGCCGGCGGCGACGACGGCGCAGCGCCGGCGCGCGCTGGACCTGGCGGGCAAGACGGGGCTGGCGGTGCTGACGGTGCCGAGCAGCCAGGAGCTGCTGGCGGGCCGCGCGGTGAACCAGGTGCGGGACATCGAGCCCGAGGACCTGCTGGGGCGCGAGCCGGTGCAGCTCGACGAGGGCGGCATCAGCGAGTGCATCGGCGGCAAGACGGTGCTGATCACCGGGGCGGGCGGGTCGATCGGCTCGGAGCTGTGCCGGCAGGTGGCGCGGTACGGGCCGTCGAGGATCGTGCTGTACGAGCTGAGCGAGTTCGCGCTGTACCGGATCGAGCAGGAGTTGTCGGAGAAGTTCCCGCACATCCCGCTGGTGCGGCTGATCGGGGATGTGAAGGACCTGGAGCACCTGCGGTTCACGTTCGGGAAGTACCGGCCTCAGATCGTGTTCCATGCGGCGGCTTACAAGCATGTGCCGTTGATGGAGGAGGAGAACGCGTGGGCCGCGCTGAGGAACAACACGCTGGGGACGTATCACGCGTGCACGGCGGCGGCTGAATCAGGGGCTGAGCGCTTCGTGCTGATCTCGACGGACAAGGCGGTGAATCCGACGAATGTGATGGGGGCGACGAAGCGGGCGGCGGAACTCGTCATCAGTCACATGGCGGGCCAGGGGCACGCGACGAAGTTCATGGCGGTGCGGTTCGGGAACGTGCTCGGGTCCAGCGGGAGCGTGATTCCGAAGTTCAAGGAGCAGATCGCGAAGGGCGGGCCGGTGACGGTGACGCATCCGGAGATCATTCGCTACTTCATGACGATCCCGGAGGCGGCGCGGTTGGTGCTGCAGGCAGGCGCGATCGGGGAGAGCGGGCAGGTGCTGGTGCTGGATATGGGCGATCCGGTGAAGATCGTGGATCTGGCGAAGACGATGATCCGGATGGCAGGGCGGCAGGAGCAGGAGATCGGGATCAGGTTCACCGGGTTGAGGCCTGGGGAGAAGCTGTATGAGGAGTTGATTGCGGATTCGGACAAGACGCTGCCGACGCGGATTGCGCGGGTGAGGATTGCCAAGCTGGGACAAGTGGGCGCCGAGGGGGGCTTGTTGGCATGGATACAGGGGGCCGGGGACGCCGCAGCACGCCCGCGTGACGATGTGGTGACGGGCCTGGCGCGTTTCGTGCCCGAATACGGCCGGCGCGCCGAATCCAGGCCGGCGGAAGCCCGCTGATTTGCAACGACAATACGGCCCGCTCCGAGAGAGCAGGAATGAGCGACTGAGGGAAATTTTGACTTCGCATCCGTATCCGCTGGTGGTCGATCTCGACGGCACGCTGCTGCACACCGACACCCTGCACGAGTCCGCGCTGCAGTTGCTGCGCGACAAGCCGGCGAGCACGCTGCGGATTCCAGCTTGGTTGGCTCGCGGCAAGGCGTACATGAAACGGCAGATCTCGTCACTGACCGAGCTGAATGTCGAGACCCTGCCTTACAACCTGCCTTTCATCGATTGGTTGAAGGAGCAGCGCGCCGCAGGCCGCCGTCTTGTGCTCTGCACGGCGACAGATCGATCGATCGCTGAGGCGATCGCCGGCCATCTGCAATTGTTCGACGAGGTGATTGCCACCGATGGCTCGGTCAATCTCGCCGGGGGTAGGAAGGCTGATGCGCTGGTCGCGCGTTTCGGCGCGAAAGGATTCGACTACGCCGGCAATGCCGCGCCGGATCTGGCCGTGTGGGATCGTGCCCGCGAGGCTGTGGTTGTCAATGCCTCGCGCGCGTTGGTCGCGACCGCTCGCGCCCGATTCACGGTCGCCCGCGTGTTTGAGGCTCAAGCCTCGGGCTTTACCGTGTGGCGACGCGCGCTGCGACTGCATCAATGGCTGAAGAACCTGCTGCTGTTCATGCCGCTGTTGGCCGCGCACCAACTGAGCAATGCCGCAGCCTGGGGTACGTTGGCCATCGCCTTCGTCGCTTTCAGCCTGTGCGCCTCGTCGGTCTATTTGGCCAACGATTTGCTGGACCTGGAAAGTGACCGGCTGCATCCGCGCAAGCGCGCGAGGCCTTTCGCGTCTGGTGCGCTGGAGGTGTGGGTCGGCGTGGCGTTGGCGCCAGTGCTGCTGGCGGCAAGCCTGGGCCTGGCCAGTCTTGTGGGAACAGCGTTCCTGGGCTGGTTGTCTGTCTACTTCGTGCTGACGTGCTGGTACTCCTGGCTGCTCAAGCGCCTGATCCTGGTGGATTGCCTGACGCTGGCGATCCTGTACACGCTGCGCGTGCTGGCAGGCGGTGCGGCGGTCAGTCTGGCGCTGTCGTTCTGGCTGCTGGCGTTCTCCGTGTTCCTTTTCCTGTCCCTGGCTTTCGTGAAGCGGTATGCCGAGCTTGAGCTGCAGCGCACCAGCGGTCGCACCAAACTGCATGGTCGCGGCTACCTGACCGACGACGCGTCGCTGATCCAGACCATGGGCATCACGGCGGGCCAGGCATCGGTCCTCGTGTTGGCGCTCTATCTCAACAGCGAGGCCGTCACCAAGCTCTACCGCCATCCCGAGGTCATCTGGGGCGCCGTCCCCGTGATGCTGTTCTGGATCCACTGGATGTGGATGCAGGCCCACCGCGGCCGCATGCATGACGACCCGCTGGTCTTCGCGGTGAAGGACCGCACCTCGCTGATGGCGGGTGCCTGCGTGGGCCTGGTGCTGGCCGTGGGGGCGCTCGCGTGGTGGTGAGGGTCAGCGGCTGGGGGCGGTTGAGCGAGGCGGCGCACGAGGTCGTGCCGCTGGCCGACCGCCTGGGCGTCGCTCGCCAGCTCGCGCATCGGCCGGGCGGCATCGCCCACGGGATGGGCCGCAGCTACGGCGACGCCGCGCTCAACGCGGGCGGCCTGCTGTGGGCCACGCGCGGGTTGGACCGCTTCATCGACTTCGACGCGGCCAGCGGCCGCCTCACCTGCGAGGCCGGCGTGCTGCTGCGCGACATCCAGCGCCTGTGCGTGCCGCGCGGCTGGATGCTGGCGGCGAGCCCGGGGACGCAGTTGGTGACCGTCGGCGGCGCGATCGCCAACGACGTCCACGGCAAGAACCATCATGCGGTGGGCGCTTTCGGCGACCACGTGCGGCGGCTGGTCCTGCAGCGGGTCGATGGGACCGTGATCGAGTGTGGCCCGGACCTGCGTCCGGACTGGTTCGCCGCCACCGTCGGCGGCATCGGGCTGACCGGCGTGATCGTGCAGGCCGAGTTGCAGCTGCGGCCGGTGCCCGGCCCGTGGCTGGCCACGGAGTCCGAGCCCTACGGCACGCTCCAGGAGTTCTTCGACCTGAGCCGGCGCGCCGAGGCGGACTGGGAATACACCGTGTCGTGGATCGACTGCCTGTCGGGCGGCCTGAACAGCGGCAGTGCGCGCGGGCTGTTCATGCGCGGCAATCACGCGCCGGTCGCCGACGGGCCATCGCCGCGCAAGAAGGGGCGTCGCGTGCCGTTCACGCCGCCGATCTCTCTGGTCAATCCGTTGAGCCTGCGCGCGTTCAACGCGGCCTATTTCCACATGGGGCGCTGGCGCGCGGGGCCGTCCACCCAGCATTACGAGCCGTTCTTCTATCCGCTGGACAACCTCGACGACTGGAACCGGATCTACGGGCCGCGCGGCTTCCATCAGTACCAGTGCGTGCTGCCGCCCGAAGTCGGCGCGGACGGCGTGCAGGCGATGCTCGCGGAGATCGGGCGGTCGGGACGCGGTTCGTTCCTGGCGGTGCTCAAGACCTTCGGGGACCGGGCGGCCGTCGGCATGTTGAGCTTTCCACGGCCCGGTGTGACGCTGGCGCTGGATTTCGCCAACACCGGGCCGGACCTGGCGCGGCTGTTCGAGCGGCTGGACGCGATCGTGGCGCAGGCCGGCGGGCGGTTGTACCTGGCCAAGGACAGTCGAATGCCGCGGTCACTTTTCGAGGCCGGTTATCCGCGCCTGTCGGAGTTCCAGGCGTATCGCGATCCGGGCCTGTCGTCCGAGATGTCGCGTCGCCTCATGGGGGAGTGAGGGAAAGATGACACACATCCTGATCATTGGCGCGACCTCGGCAATGGCCGAGCAGTGCGCGCGCCTCTGGGCCGCGCGGGGCAACGCGCGCCTGGTGCTGGTCGGCCGCGATGCGCAGCGCCTGGACCTGCTCGCGCAGGACCTGCGCGTGCGCGGCCAGGGCGTCGAGACGTCGGTCCGCGTCGTGGACTTCGAGGACCCTGCGGCCATCGGCGGTCTGGTCCGCGCCGTGGCCCAGGACGCACCGATCGACGTGGCGCTGGTGGCGCACGGCCATCTGCCCGACCAGCCGGCCTGCGAGGGCGACCTGGCGCTGGCGGCCCGTGAGCTGTCCATCAACGGCGTGTCGCCGGTGCTGTTCGCCGAGGCGATCGCCGGTGCGATGCAGGGCGCGGGCCGGGGCCGGCTGGCGGTGATCGGCTCGGTGGCCGGTGACCGCGGCCGCAAGTCCAACTATGTCTACGGCTCGGCCAAGGGGCTGGTGGAGCGCTACGTCGAAGGGCTGCAGCACCGTCTGGCGGTGACCGCGGTGCGGGTCACGCTGGTCAAGCCGGGGCCGACGGACACGCCGATGACGGCGCACCTCAAGCAGGACGGCGCCAAGCTGGCGGACGTCGGCGCGGTGGCGCGGGAGATCGTCGCGGCGACGGACGCGGGACGCGCGGTGCTGTACACGCCGGGCAAGTGGGCGCTGATCATGACCGTGATCCGCAACCTGCCGCGCGCGGTGTTCCACCGCATGAACATCTGAGTATCAGGCTGGGAGGCCGATGCCATGCACCATCAGGGACTCACAACATGGTAAGAGACCATGAACGCCTTTTGACGCCGGATAGTGCACGCTCCTGGCGTTGGAGCGACGGGCTCGGCCTGCTGCTGATCCTGCTCAGCGTCGACTTCTTCCCCAATCTGCCGGACGCGTCGCTCGACTCGTCCTGGATGAACGGCTTGACCGCGGCGCTGTCACACGGGGCTGTGCCAGGTCGCGACCTGCTGTTTACCTACGGCCCGCTGGCAGGCATGTTGACCGCCTATGCGGGGCCGGGGTTCGGCCTCGGATTGGCATTGGCCCTGGCTATTGCGCTCAACTTCGCGGTGCTCCTGCGCGATGTTTCCGGCACGCGCTTCCTCTTGGCTGCGCTGCTGGTGTTCGTGTTGAGTCCGAGCAACGAGGCCATGTTCTATTTGTACCTGGGCGTCATTCCGCTGGCAGTGATCCATTCGGCAGGGCGAGGCGGCGCGGGTTCGGGGCAATGGGCGTTGCTGGTCGCGGTGGCGCTGGCGCCGGCGTTGACGCTTGCCAAGCTGTCCTTCCTTCCGCTGAGCGCAGTGCTGCTACTGCTCACATGCGCCTACGAATCTTCGCGAGGGCGGTGGCGAATGGCTGTCGTCGGTGTCGTGGTGTTCTGCGTGTCGCTGGCACTGCTGTGGCTGATCGGCGGTCAGGCACTCGGAGACTTGCCGGGTTACCTGCTGGACGGGGAGATCATCAAGGGCTACACGAGCGCCATGGAGTGGGATCTTGGCGTCGCCTTCGCCGGAATCAATCTGCAGCTGATGGAGGCGGTGCTGCTCTATGTCGTTGCGGTTGTGCTGCTGACGTCCATCGTCCGAGCCGCCCGTGGGGCACGGACACGGATCTATCTGCTGCTGGCGTTGGCGGCCGTGCTGACCGTCGTCGCCAAGGCGGCGGTCGTGCGCCATGGTGGCGTGCATTCGATCTTCCCGTGGGTCCTGCTCTGCGTGCTTGCGCTCGCCGTGCCTGACGCGAAGCTTCCCCGGATGGCCAGGATGGTGTTTGTTGTCGCCTGTGTGCTGACGATCGCCTCCGCGCCAATCTATAACGGTGACGGCCGCAGCATCAGTCGGATCGTCTTCGCGGCGCGCGACCATGCTGTGGTCCAGGGACTGGATTGGCAGGCACTCAAGCGCAGCCCGGCCTACTGGCGGTCCTATGTGCTGTCGGCGCCCGGCACTTTCCTTGGGAGCTTGCCAAGTCCGCTAGCCGGACTGGCCGAGCGCATTGATAACCTGACTCGATGGGCTGAAGTCGCAGCGAGCCGCGGTGCCTCGCTGCGCGAGGCGGAAGCCAAGGCCCATCAGGCGATCCTTGCAGCTTGCCCGATCCGAACCGTGTCCGGCAGTGTCGATATCTATCCGACCGACATCAATTGCGTGCTGGTGCACGACATGGCGTGGAAGCCTCGCCCGGTGTTCCAGAGCTACAGTGCCTACACGCCGGCGCTGCTTGCCCTCAACCGCGCGTACGTCGCGGGCCCGAACGCACCGGACCACTTGTTTGTGGACGTCAAGCCGATCGACGAGAGGCTACCAGTCCTGGAGGAGGGGCACGTCTGGACATGCCTCGCGCAGCGCTACCGACCGGCAGGCGAAATGCAGGGGTCGTTCCTTCCCTTGGCCCGTGCCGGCGGTGAATGCGTCGCGCCGCGGGAGACCGGCGCGCGTACCGCGCGCCTGGGCGAGACGGTGAGCTTGTCATGCGATCGTTCCCAGGTGCTGGCGGCCTTCGATTTTCAGCCGACGGTCACTGGACGGCTGGCATCGCTCTTCTACAAGACGCGACGCTTGATGATCGACGTCCGTACCTGCGACGGCGAGATGCACAGTTTCCGTTTCGTCCCCGGCATGGCCGCCCTGCCGCTGCCGCTGAGCCCATTGGTCGAAAATGCAGGCGAACTCCGACAATCGCTGTTCACCGGTGATAGCCCACGCGGACGTCGCATCGAGAGCTTCGTGATTCGCGAGGGTGCTTCGGAAAGCCCCATCCCCGGCTGGTCGCCGACCTATGGGGTGCGATGGTACGACGCCACTCTTGCCGGCTCAGCAGAGGGCGTGGCTCCGTCCGCCCCCGCTTCAACTTTCGCTCCCTGAACTCATGCAGCCCACCTCTCTTCCTCCCGATACAAAGATCGTGCTGCCCGGTGGCGCCGGTCTCGTCGGACAAAACCTCGTGGCCCGCCTGAAGGATGCGGGTTACCGGAATATCGTCGTGATCGACAAGCACTCGGCCAACGTGACCGTGTTGCGACGGGTTCAGCCTGACATCGTCGTTGAACTCGCCGACGTCTCCCAGCCGGGGGACTGGGCACGCCATTTCGAGGGCGCGGGTGCCGTCGTGATGCTGCAGGCACAGATCGGTGGCAACGACTATCAGGAGTTTGTCCGCAACAACGTGGACTCGACCCGGCTGATCCTGGATCTGGTGCGCCGCCACGACATCGCGAGACTAGTGCACATCAGCTCGTCAGTGGTGGAGTCCGTGGCGGACGACTTCTACACCAACACGAAGAAGGACCAGGAGCGGCTCGTCGTCGAGAGCGGCATCCCGTGTCCGATCCTTCGTCCGACGCTGATGTTCGGATGGTTTGACCGCAAGCACCTGGGCTGGCTGTCGCGCTTCATGCAGAAGGTGCCGTTCTTCCCGATTCCCGGAGATGGCCGATACATGCGTCAGCCCTTGTACGCCGGTGACTTCTGCAACGTCATCATCCGTTGCATCGAGGGCCGGGTGAAGGACGGCATCTACAACATCTCCGGCCACGAGAAGGTCGACTACATCGACATCATCCGGGAGATCAAGCGCGCCACGCGCTCGCGGACGCCGATCGTGCGCGTGCCCTATGCCGCCTTCTTCGCGGCGCTATGGATCTGGGGCCTGTTCGACAAGAATCCGCCGTTCACCACGCAACAGCTGGCGGCGCTGAGCGCCAAGGACGAATTCGAGGTGATCGACTGGCCGGGCATCTTCGGCGTGAAACGCACGACCTTCCGCGACGCTGTGGAAGAAACCTTCAATGACCCGCGCTACAGCCGCGTGGTGCTCGAGTTCTGAGAGACGACATGAGGCAGCAGCAACGCATCGCCGTCCTGGGCGCCGGTCCAATGGGCCTGGCAGTGGCCTATCAACTGGCGCTCGATGGCCATCGGCCCATCGTGTTCGAGGCCGATGATCGCGTAGGGGGCATGACCGCCACCCAGGACTTCGGTGGACTCGACATTGAGCGCTATTACCACTTCCACTGCACGTCCGACGTGGCGTTCCTGCGGATGCTCGACGAACTCGGCCTGGCGGACCGCATGCGGTGGGTGGCCACCAAGATGGGCTATTGGTACCAGGGCCGCTTGCAGGCCTGGGGCACGCCCTTCGCGCTGCTCGGCTTCAAGGGTTTGAGCCTGCCTGCGAAGATCCGCTCCGGCGTACACGCGTTCCTGTGCATCAAGCGCAACGACTGGAAGCCCCTGGACGGGTTGGAGGCGACCGGCTGGTTGCGCCGGGGCGTGGGCAACGAGGCCTTCGAGGTGCTGTGGCGCAAGCTCTTCGAACTGAAGTTCTATGACTACACCGACCAGCTGTCCGCTGCCTGGATCTGGAGCCGCATCCGGCGCATCGGACGCTCCCGCTACAACCTGTTCAAGGAAAAGCTGGGCTACCTGGAAGGGGGATCGGCCACGCTGCTCAATGGCATGAAGGCTGCGATCGAGGCCCGTGGTGGCGAGTTCCGCCTCAGCACGCCAGTGCAGCAGGTGCTGATCGAGGAGGGGCGTGTGCGCGGCATCCGCCTGGCCTCCGGCGACGAGGCCTTCGACAAGGTCGTCAGCACGGTGCCGTTGCCCTACGTCAATCGCCTGGTGCCCGACCTGCCCGCGGACATCAAGGCCAAGTTCGAGGCTTTGAAGAACATCGCCGTCGTCTGCGTGATCGTCAAGCTGCGAAAGCCGGTGACCGACAAGTTCTGGTTGAACACGAATGATCCGGAGATGGACATCCCCGGAGTCGTGGAGTACACGAATCTCCGCCCGATGAAGGATCACATCGTTTACGTGCCCTTCTACATGCCGGGTGAGCACCCGAAGTTCGCCGAGGACAATCAGGTCTTCCTCGACAAGGTCAGGCGCTACCTGAAGCGCATCAATCCGTCCTTGATCGACGCAGACTTCATCGACATGCGGGCCAGTCGCTACCGGTATGCACAGCCGATCTGCGATCCGGGCTACCTGGACCGGCTTCCGCCGGCCCGGTTGCCGGTGCAAGGGCTGTGGGTGGCCGACACCTCCTACTACTACCCCGAGGATCGCGGCATCTCCGAGAGCATCGGCTACGGTCGCAACATGGCGCGGGACGTGGTGGCGTGATCTCCGCGTTCCGTTCTCGCCAGTTCCTGGCCTTCCTGCTGACCGGCGGTCTGGCGGCAGCGGTGAACTTCGGCTCGCGGATCCTGTTCAGTCACTGGATGGGGTATTCCGCAGCCATCGTGCTGGCCTATCTGGTAGGCATGACCACGGCGTTCGTACTGGCCCGGCAGTTCGTCTTCAAGCAGGGGGGACGGCCGCTGCACCAGTCGGCGATGTATTTCGTGCTGGTCAACGCAGTCGCCGTGCTGCAGACCTGGGCCGTGAGCGTTGGCTTGGCGGACTATGTCCTGCCGGCCATGGGCGCGACCCACTTCGTGCCCGAGATCGCGCACGCGGTAGGCGTGGTGGTGCCGGTCTTCACGAGCTATCTCGGCCATAAGCACCTGTCGTTCCGGTAGGGCGCCATGCGGATTCGCGGTGCCCTCGTGGGCTTTTTCCTTCTCACGGCCGCCTACGTGGCGGCGCTTGTCTGGGTCGATGCGCGAAGGCAGGTGTTCGACGGACTGAACTCCCTGTCTGGTGTGCTGCCCTGGTTGCTGGCGGTCTCCCTGGGCAGCTACCTCGCCCGCTACCTACGCTGGTGGTGGTTGCTGCGACGCGCCGGCCATGCCGTGCCGATCGTGGCCGGCTTCTTCGCCTACCTCGCCGGATTCGCGTTCACCGCGACACCGGGCAAGGTCGGTGAATTGATCCGCGTGCGCTACTTCCATGACCACGGTGTGCCAGCTTGGCGAGTGGTGGCTGTGTTCGTCTTCGAGCGGGCCATGGATCTGCTCGTCGTGCTCGGGTTGGCGATGCTGGCGATCCGAGATCCTCGGGTGCTGGCGGCATCGACCGCCTTCGTGCTGCTCTGTCTGACGCTTGTCGTGGTGCTGGGGTGGCGCCCGGGATGGCTGACCCGTGGAGCCGACCTGTTGCGTCGAGGCGCCTGGCCCACGCCGGCCCGCTGGATCGAAGTCCTGCGCGATGGCCTGGCCGGCGGGCGGCTCTGGGTGCGGCCGTTGGACTTGGGGGTGAGCCTCTCGCTGGGCCTGCTCGCCTGGGGTACCGTGGCCCTGGGCTTTCGTCACTTGATCGGTGCGCTCGGGGTGAACAGCGTGCCGACCGCCGAGGCGCTCTCGATCTATCCGCTGTCGATGCTGGCCGGTGCCGCCTCGATGTTGCCCGGCGGCATCGGGTCCACCGAAGCGACGATCACGGCGCTTTTGAGTCTCTCCCATGTCGACCTGTCAGTGGGCGTCCTCGCCGCCGTAGGCATCCGGCTGTCCACCCTCTGGTTCGCCATCCTCTGCGGCCTCGTATCCGTGGTGGGTCTGGAATGTCGCGCCGCCCGAGGGGCGGACCACAGTCTCTGCGCGGATCCCGAGAGGCCCGCATGACGCCATGAGTTCCGTTGTAACTCCCCACGCCCGGCGTTCGATCGCCGCCGACCTGCTACGTGTCGGGATCGCCATCGTGCTGTTTCATCTGCCCTTGTGGGCGATGGGCATGCTGGACCAGGTCAGTCGCCCCATTTTCAACCTCGACGCCTTCGTCGCGCTGATGATCGCCTGCCGCTACCGCCGGACCGGTGCGGTCTTGCTGATTGTGGTCTGGCTGATGGACGTGATGGTGTCGCTTTCGCTTAACTATCACTTCCGCTCCCCGGCCGCTTTCCTAGCGTCTTTCCGTTTTGGGCAGGCGCTCGACATCAAGTCGCTGTTCTCGCCTTGGGATGCCGCCATGGCGATTGGCTTCGTGGCTGCTTTTCTCGCCTTGACGCGGGTAATGAAGTCACCCATGCGGTGGACCGGCTTCGCCATTGCGCTCGTGGTACTGCTGATGCTGGACGTGTTGAACGGCTCCTCGTTGCTGTCCAACCGTGATGTGCGGCTGATCCGGACCAACCTGGCCGGCAGTCCGAGCGTGGTCTTGGCGATCAAGAAGGAGACGCAGCCCTTGCAGTCATTGGAGACGCCAGCGGCCGTGGCGTTGCATCGGGTCGTCGAGGATTGGGCCAGTGCTCATCCAAACGGCAGCACCATGCTGGTTCTGGTCGAGTCGTTGGGCGTGGTGCGGGACCCGGGGTTGCGCCGTTGGCTCGACGACCGTCTTACCGGACAAGCCAGTGCGCGCGAGATCCGGCGAGCACCGGTCCAGTTCATCGGGCCCACGACTTACGGCGAGCTGCGGACGCTCTGTCTACTCAGCGGCAGCTATCAGTTGCTCGATGCACAGCATGTCGGCGACTGTCTTCCGAAACGCCTGACGAGCCTGGGCTGGCACAGCGTGGGCATGCATGGTTTCACCGGGAACATGTTTGATCGGCGCATGTGGTGGCCCATCGTGGGGTTCGATGACGTCATGTTTGCCGAGCAACTCGCTGAGCAAGGGCTGCCGCAATGTGGCGCTGCGTTCCGTGGGCACTGCGATGGTGCCGTCCTGGAAGCCGCTGGGGCGCGACTGAAACCGGCGACGCTGGTCTACGTGCTCACGCTCAACACCCATCTCCCCTTGCAGGAGACCACGGTCCCGGCCGAGCTTGCGCCGCTCTGCGCCGCCGCAGGAGTACCCGACAGCGTCTGCCAGCTGACAGCCGCGCTTGGCCACACCCTGGGCGAGATCGGCCGCCAGATGCGGGCGCATCCCGACTCTCTGTTCGTGGTGGTCGGGGATCACGCGCCACCGTTCCGCATCCGAGCGGCAAGGCAGGCCTTCGAGGACATCGAAGTCCCCTCCTGGGTTCTTGCGCCCAAGGCGCCGAAGGTGCCTTGAGCGTCAGCCCGCAGCTTGGGTCGACGCGTTTCCCGCGAGCCGGGCGTCGATGAGCTGGATCATCGGCGCCAGCATCGCGGACCAGGAGTGCGTCGATTCCACGTAGTGGCGCGCCGCCCGTGCCATCGCTTCGGCCGATGTCCGGTCATCCAGCAGGCGGACGACAGCGGTGGCCAGGTCCTCGGTGCTGTCGGCGACCAGCAGGTCGCGACCATGCTCCGCGTGGAAGCCTTCCAGGCCCATCGTTGTCGAGACGGTCGGCAGGCCCAGCGCCATGTACTCCAGCACCTTGTTCTGGACGCCGGCGCCCAGTCGCAGCGGGCAGACGCCCACCGCGCCACCGCGCGCTGCCGCAACCACGTCCGGCACCTCTCCGGTCACGTCGACGCCGTCGAGCGCGTTCAACTGTGCAGCCTGGTCTGGCTGGATGCGACCGATCAGCCGCAGGCGTACGTCGGGTCGCGCGTTGCGCACCAGAGGCAGGACCTCGGCGGCCATGTACATCGCCGCATCGAAGTTCTGCAGGCTAAACATGTTGCCGATGAAGATGATGTCTCGCCCGCTTGCATCGAACTGGTAAGGCATGGTGTCCAGCGCCACGCCGTTCGAGAACACGCTGACGCGCGAGAGCTTCCCCGGGTGGGTGGCGAAGAGATGCCGACGGTCGATGTCGGACACGAGGAAGCTGTGGTCGAACCGCTCGACGATGGCCTCCTCGTAGGCGCGAAGGCGATCCACCTCGAGCGCATAGACCTTGGCGCGAAGGTCGTCCTTGGAGACGCGGGTCGAGCGGATCCGTTCGTAGTTCAACGAGATGGCGTCGGTCATCTCAAGGAATTTCGGGCCGGGTGCATCCTTGATCACGTCGCCCACGCGGATCAGATGGGCCAGCGCACCGTCGTGCTCAGCCATCAACTCGAGCGCGCGTCGACGGAAACCGGCATGGCGGTAGTACGCGACCTGCAGCGGCGTGCGGCCCGGTAGGGCCAACGCCGTATTCAACCAGGACCGCCACTTGGGCAGGTAGACGCGCTCGACGCGATGGAACACGCCGTCCGCGGGCACTGCCATCGTCATCTCCTCGGGGGTCTCGCACAGGCTGAGCAGGGTCAGCCGGTACCGACCGGCGAGCGCCCGGCAGAGTTGGTAGATGCGCAGGCGGTCGCCGCCCACCACCGGATAGGGGAATCGCGGCGTCAGGATCAACAGAGACTTCATGGCCGTGCCGCTCCGCTGCAAGTGGCCATCAATAGACGCCAGAGGTGCGCCGACGCGGCAGTTGCGTCGTTGTCGATGTCGCCTGGCAGGCGGCAGTTGAGCGCGAGCTCGCCGGCGGCGAGCTGGTCCAGCATGCGCTCGATCCCATCCGTGTCGATCGGCGTGAGCACGCCGAGCTGGCCGGCCGCCTCGCGCATCGAGGCATGCGGGCCGTGAACGACGGGTGCGCCGCAGAGTTGCGCTTCCAGCAGCGGCATGCCGTAGCCCTCGTAGATGGAGGGCATCACGAAGGCGTGGCAGCCGGCGTACAGCGCAGGCAGATCTTCCAGGGCCACGTAGCCGAGGCGTTTGACATGGCCGGAGGCCTCACCCCGTGCCAGCAGGCGACCGATCTCGTCGTCGAGCCAGCCCTTGCCGCCCGCGAGCGCCAACGTGGGCAGCTCCACGCCCGCCTGGCGGCGGCGGAGGTAGGCCTCGAGCAGCCGGACCAGGTTCTTGCGCGGCTCCAGCGTCCCTAGCGTGAGCAGATAGGGGTTGGCGATGTCGAGGCGATGCCGGACCGCCGCGATGGCGTCGTGCGAGGGCCGGTGGAAGATAGGATCGGCCAGCGGGGGAATCACCGCGTCGGGATCGCGCCGATAGGTCTGCGCGGCATCGACGCCCGTGGCATGGGAGACCACGATCACGCGGTCGGCGGCGCGCACGGCCGCCTGCTGCCCCAGTCGACGGCCCCAGAGGCTGACGGTCGGCAAGGTCTCCGGAGCGAACTTGTAGACCAGGTCATGCACGGTCAGCACCGTGCCCATGCCGCGCGGCCGCAGGAGCGGAAGCAGACCGTTGGTCGCCCAGTACGTGTGCGGGCGTTCCTCGGCAAGCATGCGCCGCAGCTGGGTGTTCTGCCAGTAGGGACCGCGGCGCTTGGGCCGAGAGACGCGGGTCCGAACGTTCGGGAACGACGGGAAGACCACCTCGTCGTTGCTGAAGAGGATGAACTCCGCCTCGGGATGCGCGGCGACCAAGGGCTCCAGGAGCGCCCGGATGTAGTTGCCAACACCGGTCGGCTTGGCGACCAAGGCCGTCGCGTCGACGCCAATCCTTGTTGTTTTCATGCGTGCTGACTGTTTACGGTGCGGCGCGTAGATGGCGCTGCGACTGAAAGAGCTCGGCGCTGGCCACCAGTGCCAGCGCGAAGAACATTGGGACCGCGATAGCGTTGATATAGACCGCGATGCTCAGTGCGATGTAGATCACGAGAGCGACGCGGCTCTCGCGCCCGCGGCGCGCCTGCCGGAGCAAGGCCACCAGACCCTCGACCACGCCGATGACCCCGACCCAGCCGGCGATCAGCAGCACCAGGCTGGTCGAGTCCTTCGGGGCGAAGTTGAATCCGGTGGCCAGTTGTTCGGCGATCTCTTCGTTGGCCAGCCCTCGGGTCATCTCCAGCGTGTCCGCCATGTTGGGCGGCAGCGAGAACATCCATCCGCCGAATCCGGTGCCCAGCGGATGACTGGCCAGATGGCGGAAGGACGAGAAGATGTAGGAGAAGCGCGCGACAAAGGTCTGTTGGTCCTCGTACTCGATCTGGGCGAACACATGCTGGTAGACGTATTCGTCGAAGCCCAGCGCGATCGCCGCAAAGAGGGCCAGCACGAAGGCGTACAGCGCGATTCGCACGGTACCGAGCGATGCCCGGCGCACGAGCGGCACCAGCAGAAGCGTCAGCGGGAAGGCGATGATCGCGAACTTCGCGCCGACCACCAGATAGAGCACGGCACCGACAAAGATCAGGAAGGCTGCCGACCATTTCCCGGGATGGCGCGCATGGACATGCAAGGCGCAGAAGCCCATGTAGAACCCGAGATAGCTGGGTTCGGAGAAGGTCGCGCCCATGCGCAGCGCGATCGGACTGACGAAGAAGAACTTGCCACCGGCCGAGATGGGCGTTCCCCCGTTGAGGTAGTAGAGCCCGATGGCCCCACCGATCAAGAGGCAGGCGAACACATAGAGCACGCCGAAGCGGGCCACCCGGTCGAGTGCCCGGTCGGAGATTCGGACATCACCGTGCATCACCGCGGCGCAAGTGACGACGATGCAACTGAGTTGCAGCGTGTTGATGAACGTGAGCGACAAGCTCTTCTCGATCCCGAAGACGCTGTCGTAGGCCAGCAGGCCCGCCGCCAGCGAGACCGCCGTGTACCCCACCAGGACCACCGCACCCGGGATCAGTCGCCGCCCTCGCAGGTAGGCCAGGGACACCGCCGCTGGCACGGTGTAGATACTCAGGTCGACGCCCCAGCGAACCAGCTTGTGCAGGTTGAAGTCGTAGGTCAGGTCCCAGCCGGAGAAGAGACCGCGCACCAGCAACAGGCCGAAGAACAGCATGAACAGCCGTTCGGCCAGCGGCGCTGGTCCCGTGCCCCCGGAGGCGGGGTGCGCGGCCGATGGTGTCAAAGCGGAAGAGGCGGACATGAGGGATGCGAGGTCAGCGACGCACCAGGAAGGTCTGCGTCCGCAGTTGCGAAGACCGCGCGAGGTAGCGCATCAGGCGCTCATACCGGGCCGGACCGAAGAACCGAAGTAGCCCTCGGAAGACAACCCCGACGATGCGGTCGAGGCGACGGGCCTCGTCACCGCCATTGGCGGGCGCGGCCGGCCGGGGCGCACTGGCGCTGGCGGGCTTCGTCGCGACCAGCAAGCGGGCTTGCCGGAGCGACTGGCACAGCGCCCCGGTCGCATCGAACGGTGTGCGAGAGGCGTGGAACTCCGCCAGTCCCGTGGACACCCGACGAGCCAGCCCGCTGATGGGAGTGCCGTCGCTGAAGGACCCGAAGCCATAGGGCAGCTGCAGGTAGTCCGCATGGCCGTTGCGGGCGAGGTGGTCGCGATAGGCGGAGAAGAGGGGGGCGATGTCAGCCCGCTCGCTCAGTCGGAAGCGCGTCTGGTACTTCGACACGCGGTCGTCCCCCAGCGGCGGCAACCCGCTGAAGTGGAAGAACACCAGCGGCTTGCCCGCGATCGTCGCGCGCTCGTCGGTCCAGGCCACCTCACGCTCGTGCAGGTTCCAGTAGGCGGTGTTGTATTGGGGATCCCGAAGGACGAAGGCAGTCGCGCACAGGCTCGGCACGAAGTCCATCCACTTCTGGTCGACGAAGAAGCCCTGGCTCTGCTCGTTGTAGGCCAGGTGCAGGCAGCGCTGTTCCCACCAGGACAACACCTTCAGGCTCTCCGCACTTCCGTTGAAGGCGGCGAAACCCAGGTTGTAGATGCCCGAGGTCAGGAACTCCGGCTCGCCGGGGAGCAGGCCGTCGTCGATCGGCTCGGTGATGTGCGGGGTCAGCACCACGGCATGGCGATCCAGCAGGTCGAAGATCGGCTGCAGGCTGCTGTAGACGAAGATGTCGGGATCGAGATAAACCACCTTCTCGTGCCGCTGCAGCAGGTGCTTGGCGAAGGTTGGCTTGACGTTGGTGTTCAGCTCCAGAATGTCGTACTTGAAGGCAACCTGCTCGAAGTCAGGAATGCCCAGGTCCTCGACCCAGGTGATGCGCCAGTCCGGATGCCGGGCCTCGAAAGCCGGATCCTTGCGATCCACGATCAGCACGTTGAACTCGACCGTCGGGTTGGACTGCCGCAAGCTGTCGCCGAGCGTGCGCGCGTAGGCGAAGTAGTTGCGGGAAACGATCGTGAAGACGGTAGGGCTCATGACTCGGAAACGGCTTTAAAGATGTCCGGAGCGGTGTCCGGCACGCCTGGGAGGGCGAGCGAAGGAGGCGCGTCGGACGCGGCCGGCAAGGTCTTGATGACTCGCGCTGGCGCTCCCACGGCGACGCTGAAGGGTGGGATGTCCCGCGTGACCACGGCGTTGGCGCCGATGACCGAGGCGCGCCCGATGCGCACGCCCGGCATCACGGCCACGCCCTCGCCGAGCCAGACATCGTCCTCGATGATCACCGGCCCCTTGGAAACGACCGGTCGCGCGTTCGGGGGCAGCGCCAGGTCTTGCGCCGTGGTGCCACCGTGCGCATGGTCCGAGATGTAGACGCGGCTGGCCATCAGGACCCGCGCGCCGATGCTCACCTCATTGACGCAGCCGATGTGGCAGTCGTACTCCATCGAGACGTTGTCGCCGATCTGCAGCCGCGGGGTGAAGCGATGCGACCCGTGCCGATCGATCGCCTCGATGCGGTTGCGAGCCAGCGCGACGAACCGTCCTTCCAGGCGAATGTGGCGGTGGCCAACGACGATGCAATCCTTGCCCAGGTACACGTGGCCCGGCGCATGGCCGAAGCGGCTCGCGACCAGGGCGCTGCACAGCCGGCGCCAGCGATAGGACACCGCCAGCGCCACACGGGCGCCCAGCGCGAGAATCATGGACGTCGGTGAGCTCATCCGGTCACGCGAACAGGGAGCGTTTCACCACCAGGCGCTTCAGGCGCATCAGCGCCTCGATGCCCGATTGCGGTAGCAGACAGATTGGCAGCAGGTAGGCCCAGGCCGAAGGCTCCCACCAGGTGTGACGGAACAGCAGTCGCCATTCCATCCAGGTGAGACGGCGGGGCTTGAGGCCGCGTCGCACCATCAGGATCATTGGCGGCAAGCCCTTGCGTATGGTCGCCAGCTTGACCGCGCGCATCGCGGCCTTGTCCAGGCCCAAGCGCGGCGCTTCGTCGCAGACCAGGCCGAGGAAGCTGTTGCCGAAGGCGTGGAAGATACGGAAGCTGCCGGTGTACTCCATGCGCGCGGCCGAGAGCTGCTCCGAGGTCACGACGCAGGTCCGGCCCCGGTTGCCTGCCAGGACTCGGTACAGCACATGCGTCAGGTAGATGTCGCTGCCGATGAAGCGTTGCTGGTCAGGCACGGCGACCCAGGCTTGCCGGTCCACGAAGAACGCGGAGATGAAGGTGGACCAGATCCAGATCGTCTGGAGCACGGCGTCGGGGTCCCGCGTCACCATCGTGTCCGGGATCTGGATCAGCGATGGCAGCGCGACGCTTGGGTCGTAACGGCCGCTGAACGAGCCGCCGTTGGCGAAGCAGAACAGCAGGTCCGGATGCTGACGGACGAGTTCCGACAGCCGGGTGAGCGCACCCGGCCTCAGGAAGTCGTCGTCGGACATCAGCAGCAGGTAGCGTCCCGTCGCGAGATGGGAAACCGCGTGGATGTTGCCGTCGATGCCGAGGTTGCGGTCGTTGCGGCTGTATCGCACCGCTTTGCCCGTGCGCGCGGCGAAGTCCCGGACAACCTCGGCCGTGGTGTCGGTCGATGCGTTGTCGCTGATCACGAGTTCGACCTCGTCGGCCATCAGTTCGGGATGGGTGGCCAGGGCGCTCAGCGTGTCGGCGAGCACGGTGGCGCGGTTGTAGGTCGGGATCGCGATGGAAATGAGGGGAGCCATGGCAGCGTAAGAGGAGTCAGGGCGTGGCGGCACGGGTGAGCTGCACGAAGCGCACCGGCAGGATCCACGCCGCCGTCAGCAGGAACGAGAGGGAAATGCCGGCGAGGATACCCGCCGCGCCGTAACGGGAGCCGAGCCAGATCTGGCCGGCGATGCTCAGCGCGGTCTGGCCGGCTACGTACGCGTTCATCGTGCTCACGCGACCGGCGCTCATGTGCGCCAGCGCGAAGGTGTCGCACCAGACGCGGATCAACAGGTAGACCGGCCAGAGGGCCAGCAGGGTGAGCGAGACAGGTACCGCGCGCGCGCCGCTGATCAACCTGAACACGTCGGACTGGAAGGCGACGATCAACAGCGCGGGAGGCAGCACCACGAGCGCTCCCACCACCAGCAACGATCGGACGCGCCGCCGCAGGAGCCCGGACTGGCCGCTGTAATGCAGATCGGAGAGACCGGACCAGGAACTCGACAGCACCACCGCGTGCACGGTCAGCAGCACGGTGAACACCTTGCTGGCCAGGTTGTACTCGACGATATCGAGGCTGGACAGAGTGCGGGCCATGACCAGATAGTCCGCGGACAGCGCGCCGGTCGACAACAGGCCGAATAGCAGGAAGTGGCGGGCTTCCATCATCACCCGCTTCAACTGTCTCCAGTCGATGCCATGGCGCGGAGCGGCCCCGGCTGCAAGGGCCAGGATCCCGAAGACGAGCAACGCCGGAGCGACAAAGGTGACGACCGCCCAGTTGAGGCCCTTCAGCCCGACTCCCGACATGGCCAGCAGCAGTCCCGTCGTGGCCAGACTCTGCAAGCCGGGCATCACGTTGGGCCAGAGACCGCGGTGCAACCCGAACAGGACCTGGTTGAAGACCGGCGTCAGGGCCGTCAGGCACAGGCCGAAGCACAGCAGCGCCACCGCCCGGACGGATGTCTCGTCGTGGCCGGAGAGCACCGTGTGCTGGACGATCCATCCGATCGGCCAGCACAACACCAGCCCCAGCGCCGCCGCGACCACCGCCGTGTTCACCACGGCGTGTTGCAGTTCCCGGTGGTCCGTGCCTTCGGCCCGGTGTCGCGCGATCGCGTTCTGCGCGGTATTGGGAATCCCCAGGTTCAAGAGGTTGAACCAGGGGCCTAGGGACAGCACGATGGCGTAGACGGCATAGGCGGGGACATCCAGCATGTTCAGCAGCAGTCGGGTGTTCACCAGGGAACACCCGATCACCACGACACGCGCGGACCACCCGGCCAGGACCGTCGCCGTCGACTTCATCAGCGCTCGGCGAGCATGCTCGAGGTCCACGCCAGCATGCGCGAAACGCCTTCACGCGCGCTCACCTGAGGGGCCCATCCAGTCAAGCGCCGCATCTTCCCGATGTCCGCCACGAACACGCGTTGATCGCTCTCGCGCGGTGGCAGCTTCGTGTACTGCAGCGGTTGGCCGATGTCGGACTCCAACAGGCCGAACAGCTCCAGCAGCGACAGGCTGTTGGCGATGCCGCCACCGATGTTGAAGGCCTGGCCGGCCGCCGCGTCCGCATGCTTCAGCGTGCTGAAGTACAGCGAGATCATGTCCTCGCCATGCAGCACGTCGCGCACCTGCTTGCCGTTGCCGGAGATGGTGAAGGGCTCGCGGCGCAGGCCGGCGCGGGTTTCCGCGGCCATCTGGCAGAACCAGCCGATCCAGCCCTGGTCCGCGGTCGCGAACTGGCGGCCGCCGTACATCGACGAGTGGCGGAACACCACGGTCTTCAGGCCGAAGATGCGGTGATAGTCGCGCAGGTACTGGTCCGCCGAACCCTTGGAGCAGCCGTAAGGCGAGTGGAAGTCCAGCGGCGTCTGTTCGTCGAAGCCCTCGGGTTGATCGACGCAGACGTAGCGAGTGTCGGTCTCGCGGTATTGGAACTGTTCCAGGTCGCCGTAGACCTTGTTGGTCGACGAATAGATCACGACCGCTTCCGGCGCATGCGCACGCACGGCTTCCAGCAGGTTCAGCGTGCCCAGCGCGTTGACCTCGAAGTCCATGCGAGGATCCGCGATCGACGTGGTCATCGCGACCTGGCCCGCCAGGTGGAAGATCGCGTCGGGCTTCACGCGCGCGACCACGCGCTGCACGTCGTTGGCGTTGCGGATGTCGCCGTGCACGAACTCGAAGCCGCCTTGGCCGCGCAGCCACTGCAGATTGCTTTGCGAGCCGTGGCGATAGAGGCTGTCGAATACGCACAGCTCGATGCCTTGAGACAGGGCGTGGGCCGCTAGGTTGGAGCCCAGGAAGCCGCATCCGCCGGTGATCAGGAGTTTCATGGGTGGTTTTCGCTCAAAGGATTCGAAGGTCGGAAAAGCCGGTCAGCGCTGGGCATCGGGCAAGCGGGCCATATGTGCCAGGCCGTCGGTTAACGAGACCTCCGGACGCCATCCCAAGCTGAGCAGCCGGCTCGTGTCCGCCACGCACAGCATGGCTTCGTTAGGACGGTAGGGCACGGCGCCGAAGTCCAGCAGCGTGGACGCGCCGGTCACCTGCTTGGCCAGCTCGACGAAGGCGCGCATCGTGACGGCCTCGCCGGAGCCGACGTCGATCGCATCGCTGGCGGCGAAATCCTCTCGCCGCTCCAGGATGTGGTCGTACGCGCGCACCACGTCATCGATGTGGATGAAGTCGCGCCGCTGCTCGCCCGGCGTCAAGGCCAGGTGTGGCTCGTCACGGCGACACGCCTCGATGACGTGACTGGTGAACTTTGAGCGGTCATCGCCGGGCCCGTACATCTGCTGCAAACGGATGTCGATGAAGCGCAGGCGTTGCGGCGACGCCGCGGCCAGCGCGGCTCCCCACGCCGAGAACTGGGTCTTGCTCAATGCGTACAGGCTGACCTCGGGCGCCAGGACCGTCCCGGTGTTCAGGAAGGCCACCGGACCGGTGCTGCCTGTCGCGTCATCCAGCACGGCCTGCAGCAGGGCGCCGCCGAGGACCAGGTTGGCGCCCATCACGTCCAGCGGCGTCTCGCCTCTGCGGCCATACGAGCAGGCGGTGTGGACGATGGCGTCCGGCGCCGCCTCGCGGACCGCTGCGACGATCTCCTCGGGCGTGGAGGCGCGCAGCACGTGCATCGACGGCAGCAAGTGCTCCAGCCGTTCCAGGCGGGAGCTGGGCCGCGCCAGCAGCGTCAGCGCATGGCCACGTCCGGCCCAGTAACGGGCCAGCGCGCTGCCGAGGAAGCCGCCGGGGCCGGTCAGGAGGATGCGCATGCGGGTCGTGCTCTGGTCAGAAGTTCACGCCGAAGAACTCTTCCAGCTTGCCGGCGATGTAGTCCAGCTGCTCCTGGCCCAGCGCCGGGAAGGTGCCCAGCCAGAAGGTCTGGTTCATCACCACGTCGGTGTTGGTCAGCTCGCCGCTGACGCGGTAGTTGCGACCCGCCATGTACGGCTGCTTCGTCAGGTTGCCCGCGAACAGCAGGCGCGTGCCGATCTTGTTCTCTTCCAGGAAGTTGATCAGGTCCGCGCGCTTCACGCCCGCGGTGTCCTTGACGATCAGCGGGAAGCCGAACCACGAGGGCTCGGAGTTCGGCGTCGCCTCGGGCAGGTGCAGGAACTGCTCGACGCTCGCCAGCTTGGCCTTCAGGTAGGCGAAGTTGGCGCGGCGCTTGGCGATGAATTCCTCGACGCGGTCCATCTGCGCCAGCGCGCACGCGGCCTGCATGTCCGAGATCTTCAGGTTGTAGCCCAGGTGGCTGTACGTGTACTTGTGGTCGTAGCCGTCCGGCAGGTCGCCGCCCAGCTGCTCCTTGGTCCAGCAGAAGCGCTTGTCGCAGGTGTTGTCCTTGCCGGGGGGGCAGTAGCAGTCGCGGCCCCAGTCGCGGAAGGATTCGGCGATCAGCTTCAACTCGGCGTTGTTGGTGAACACCGCGCCGCCTTCACCCATCGTGATGTGGTGGGCGGGGTAGAAGCTGAGCGTGCCGATGTCGCCGAAGGTGCCGACCAACTGGCCGTTGTACGTCGCGCCCAGCGCGTCGCAGCAGTCCTCGACCAGCCACAGGTTGTACTTCTTGCACAGCGCCGTGACCACGTCCAGGTTGAACGGATTGCCCAGGCTGTGGGCCAGCATGATGGCCTTGGTCTTGGGCGTGATGGCCGCTTCGATCTTGCTGGCGTCGATGTTGTGCGTGGCCAGGTCGACGTCGACGAAGACTGGCACCGCGCCGAACTGCACGATCGGATTCACGGTCGTGGGGAAGCCGGCGGCGACACCGATGACTTCGTCACCTTGCTTGATCGCGCGGTCGCCCAGCTTCGGGCTGGTCAGCGCCGAGAAGGCCACCAGGTTGGCCGACGAGCCGGAGTTCACCGTGATCAGGTACTTCACGCCCAGGAACTGCGCCAGGCGTTGCTCGAACATGGCATTGAAGCGGCCCGTGGTCAGCCAGCCGTCCAGCGAGGCGTCGACCATCATCTTCAGTTCGCCGGCGCCGATGACCTTGCCGGACACGGGCACCGGGGTCTGGCCGGGAACGAAGGCCTTGGGGGCATACGCGATGTCGGCGTACTGCTGGACCAGCTCGCTGATCTGGCTGCGGAGCTTGTCGAGCTGCGGCTGGAAGTTGACGGTGGAGGTGGTCATACGTCGGATCGGTATTGAGAGATTTGATTCAGGCAGATGGCGCGCATGTCCTGGCCCGAGAGCCAGGCCTGATGCCAATCGGTGATGCGGCTCAGCGTGGTCTCGAGAGACCAGCGCGGCGCCCATTGCAGACGCTGACGCGCCTTGGAGATGTCCAGCTTCAGGAAGCTGGCTTCGTGCGGGTGATTGCCCGGTTGCAGCGTCCACGAGGCGCCGTCTCCCCACGACTCGCACAGGTGCTCGACGATCCATTGCACGGGACGGGCGTCCTCGTCGCGGGGACCAAAGTTCCAGCCCTCGGCAACGGCCTGACCCTGCGTGTAGAGGCGCTCGGCGAGCAGCAGATAGCCGGACAGCGGCTCCAGCACGTGTTGCCACGGACGGATCGCATGCGGGTTGCGGATCAGCACCGGCTGCTTGTCCTGCAGCGCGCGCAGGATGTCGGGGATCAGGCGATCCAGCGCCCAGTCGCCGCCGCCGATGACGTTGCCCGCGCGGGCCGTGGCCATCGCGATGCCGGCATCCTTCAGGAAGGACTTGCGGTAGGCGGCGCTGACCAGTTCCGCGCAGCCCTTGCTGTTGGAGTAGGGGTCGTGACCGCCCATCGGCTCGTCTTCACGATAGCCCCAGACCCACTCGCGGTTCTCGTAGCACTTGTCCGTCGTGATATTCACGATGGCCTTGACCGAGCCGGCATGGCGCGCTGCTTCGAGCACATGCACCGTACCCATCACGTTCGTCGCGTAGGTCTCGATCGGTTGGCTGTAGGACAGGCGCACCAGCGGCTGTGCCGCCATGTGGATGACGATCTCCGGCTTGAAGTCGTCCATCTCGGCCTTCACCACGGCGAAGTCGCGGATGTCGCCGATGCGGTGTTCCATGCCTTCGGCAACGCGGGCGACGTCGAAGAGCGCGGGCTCGGTCGGCGGCGTCAGCGACAGGCCGCGCAGCGTCGCGCCCATGGACTGCAGCCACAGGCTCAGCCAGCTGCCCTTGAAGCCGGTGTGGCCGGTCAGCAGGACGCGCTTGCCGCGCCAGAACTCGGGATTCGTCTGCTGCATGGCCGGGTCAGTCCCACTTCTTCCACGGGGCCTTGCCGGACGCCCACAGCTCTTCCAGCAGGTGCTTGTCGCGCAGCGTGTCCATCGGCTGCCAGAAGCCGTGGTGCTCGTAGGCCATCAGCTGGTTGTCCTCGGCGAGGCCCATCAGCGGCTCCTGTTCCCAGACGGTGGCGTCGTTCTTGACGTAGTCCAGCACCTGGGGCGAGAGCACGAAGAAGCCGCCGTTGATCATGGCGCCGTCGCCCTTGGGCTTCTCCTTGAAGCTGCGGACCTGGCCGCCCTGGATGTCCAGCGCGCCGAAACGGCCGGGCGGGTAGGTGGCGGTCAGCGTCGCCGCCTTGCCGTGTCGCTTGTGGAAGTCGATCGTGGCGCCGATGTCCACGTCGCCGACGCCGTCCCCGTAGGTGAAGCAGAAGGCCTCCTCGTGGCGCACGTAGTCGGCCACGCGGCGCAGGCGGCCACCGGTCATCGATTCGTCGCCGGTATCCACCAACGTGACGTTCCAGGGTTCGGCGCGCTTGTGATGGACTTCCATCCGGTTGCTGCGCATGTCGAAGGTGACGTCGGACATGTGCAGGAAGTAGTTGGCGAAGTACTCCTTGATCACGTAGCCCTTGTAGCCGCAGCAGATCACGAAGTCGTTGACGCCGTAATGCGAGTACATCTTCAGGATGTGCCACAGGATCGGCTTGCCGCCGATCTCGACCATCGGCTTCGGACGGGTGGAAGTCTCTTCGCTGAGTCGGGTGCCCAGGCCGCCGGCCAGAATCACTGCTTTCATGGGAAAGGTCCTATCGGATCGGGATCGCTAGATCGAGGAGGTTGACGGTCAGGTCGCGGCCGAGCACACGAAGGCGTCGGAATGGAATTGGCGGTCGGGCAGGCCGGCCGCATGCAGCTTGGCCTGGGCGCCGTGGATCATGGCGTCGGATCCACAGGCATAGACCAGCGTGTCGGCCAGATACGGGTGCTCGCGCAGCATCACGTCCTGCACGTGGCCGCGCTCGCCGGCCCAGCCGTCACCGGCGCGCGAGAGCACCGGCACGAAGCGGAAAGCGGGCAGGGCATCGAAGCCTTCGGGTTGCCAGTACAGATCCTCGCGATGGCGGCCACCCCAGTAGACGGTCACGCTGCGCGGTCGAGTCTGTGCAGGCTGCGCCGCCAGTCCTTCCAGGATCGCCTTCAGCGGCGCGATGCCGGTGCCGGTGGCAAGCAGCACCAGGTCCTTGCCAGCCTGACCGCGCAGGAAGAAGGTGCCCAGCGGGCCGCGCAGGCGCAGCAGATCGTTGGCCTTGGCCTCGTGGAACCAGTAGCGGCTCATGGCGCCATCGGCGACTTCGCGGATGTGCAGTTCGATCTGCTTATCGGCGCGCGGCGCATTGGCGACGGAGTAGCTGCGGCGCAGGCCCTCGGCGCCGATCACGTCGATGTACTGGCCGGGCAAGAAGTCCAGCGCCGATGTCGGTGGCAGGCGCAGCATCACGCGCACCACGTCATGGGACAAGCGCTCGATGGACTGGATGCGGCAGGGCAGGGTCTTGGCTTCGGGCAGTACGATGTCGCCGAGGTCGTCGATCTCCAACTCGACCGGGCCGCACGCCTCGCGCACGCAGGTCAGGATGAAGCCATGGGCCTTGTCCTCGGCGCTCAGGCCCAGTTCGTCATGCTTGGCGACAGTCTCGCCGGAGCGCACGCGTCCCTTGCAGGAGCTGCAGCGGCCGGTGCGGCAGCTGTAGTCCAGCACGACGCCCTGGCGCAGTGCGGCGTCTAGCAGGGCCTCGCCCGTTTGGACCTGATAGGTCCTGCCGCTGCTGATGGTGACGGTGTGCATGCCGGTTCCCTGAACTTGTCTTTTAGGCGGTCTTGTTGCCGTCGTTTTCCGACACCTCATGCCGGAGTTCGCTGATCTCGCGTTGGAGCTGCTCGAACTCGAGCTCCTTGCGGGCGAGGAACGCGCGGGTCATTTGCATCTTGGCGTGGACGCCGCTTGGCGTAAGCAGGTAGGCGTAGGCGAGCTTGTTGTCGGCGCGCCGGAAGTTGTTGACCTTGACCCAGCCGCGATCGATGACGGCCCGCATGCAGAAGTTGACCTTGCCAACGCTGACGCCGAGGCGCTTGGCCAGGTCGCGCTGATTACCGCTGCCACGCTCGTCGATCTGGCGCAGCAACTTGAAATCGAGGTCGCTTTCTCTTTCTTCGGAAGGGGGCGGTGACATCCAGGCTACCTGTTCACGCGATGAACGGGCGGACTGTAGCACGCATCCTTCGCCCGCCGGCCCACACCGACGGGGGGTCAGGTGCGCTCGCGACGGCCGCGCTGCGCGACCACGAGGAAGTACGCGGAGGACAGCAGGGCGGCGATCGCCATGGCGGCGGCGGCCAGGAAGAGCCGCTTGGGCTTGCTGCGCCTTTCGGGCTTCAGGGCGGGGTCCAGGACCTGGATGATCGTTCCGTCTCGGGCCTCATCCATCTTCGCCAGCTCGAACTGCTTCGCGTAGACCTCGAACAGGGCTTCCTGATACTTGAACTCCCGATATGCGGACACGTAGTCCTGCGATCCGAGCGTCTGAGCCGGGCGCTCGTACTCCGCGAGCTGAGCGCGCAAGCCGGACAAGGTTGCCTGCATGCGCTGGACGTCCGGAGAGGCATCCGTCAATGTCTTTCGCAGGGTGGCCAGGCGGACTTCGGCTGCGGCGATCTCCACCTTGACCCGCGCGTACGCTTCCGCCGCGGCCTTCGGTTCGCTCTTGAGCGCCCCTTCGGAGAAGCCGCTCTTCTGGACGGCCGCCTGGGCCTTGGCTAGCGCTTCTTTCGTTTGAGCTAGTTGCTGTTCGAAGAAGACCCGTCGTTGCTGAGCTTCGGACAAGGCCAAGCTGTTGGTCAAGCTTCGCAGTTCCTCGACGTAGGCGTTCGCCATCTTCATGGCGCGCTCAGGATCGCGATCATCCACATCGATCGAGATCAGGTTGTCCTTCTTGCCAATGGAGATCCGGACCAGGCCGTTCAGACGCTTGCGCGCGTCTTCCTTGTACTTGGACTCGAACTCCTTCATCAGGTCGAACCGGTCGATGATCCGATTGTTGATGGTCACGCTCTGCAGCAGCGAGGCGTACTGGTCGGCGGGGCTCTTGATACCGGAGGCCACGCCGGCGAGGCCGGACAACGCGCCTAGCGAGGACAGGGCCGCCGCGGCGGAGTTCTGTTGTTGCTGCGGGCTGATGAAGGTCGTGCGCGCGGTGTAGGTGGGAGGAATGATCAGGGCCACCCCGTAGGCGAGCACTGCAGTGCCCACCGAGATGGCGGTGATCCGTCGCCATTTTGGTCGGAGGGCGCCAAGGATGCCGGACACGCTGTCGATGGAATCGACGTTCGACGATGGATGCTGACTGGTCATTGGCTCGCGACTTAGTTCTTGATCGTCTTCAACGCCGCCGCTCCCAAGCCGAAGTTGGCCAGGATCTGCGTCCAGTCCTTCGCGTCCTGGATGAACGTCGTCTTGTTCATTTCCTCCGGGACGAAGACCGTGTCTCCCGGCAGTGCGGACAGGCTCGCCAAGCCGGAGCCGAAGCCCAGCCAGCCACTGCTCGACTGGCGCGCGCTCACGACCGTGCCGTTGGCGCGGATCACGAAGGCGCCGCCCGCGTCGGCGCCACGGGTCGGGCCACCTGCGAGCTTCATGACGTCGTCTACCGACGCCCCATCGCGCAGGAGGAAGCTGCCCGAATTGAAGACGCTCCCGAACACTCCCACCGTCGTCGGCTTCGCCGGGATGAGCAACCGGTCGCCATCCTCAACGGTCAACGAGGGCAGTTGCCGCGCATCGGACTCCAGCTGCAGAACCACGCGGCCCGTCGGACGCACGGCGCGCAGCCGCGCCACCAGTCGTTCGCTGCCTGCGGCGCGCTGCGCATTGCCCGCTGCTTCATCAGCCGTGGTCGCACGCTGCGTGCTGGCGTACTTGGTGAACTCCGTCTCCAGGTCCCGCAGCGCACGGTCGTAGTTCTCCTGCTGCGACTGCCGAACGCTCTCGCGCGAGAAGTCCGTGCCGAAGACATACGCCTGGGGCGTCAATCCGCCAGCCGCGGCGATCGCGTCCTGCAGGGTGCTTGTCGGCGGCAGCACATACTCGCCAGGACGGGCGACTTCGCCTTCCACCGTGACACGCTTGTACTGCTTGGCAAGCGGCAGCGCCGTGTTGACGCTGCTGAACACGCGGATCACGTCGCCATTGGATGCCGCGACCTTCGCCTGCGCGGGCAACTGCAGCTCCCGCACGCGGCGGTCGTTGCGATCGCTCAACTGCTCGATCGAGATGCGCGAGCGGTCCGCCACCGCGCTGAAGCCACCAGCCATTGCCAGCACGTCGTCGATCGTCTCGCCGGGCTTCAGCTCGACGATGCTCTGCTTGTTCACGCTCCCCAGCACCGCCACCTGCGGGCCGATCGGGCCGATGTGGATCACGTCCTCGGCCTGCAGTGCGCGGTCGCTGGCCTTGTCACCCTTGAGCAGCAGGTCGTACGCATCGAAATTGGCGACGACCTGGCCGTTGCGGCGCAGTTCGATCTGGCGGAAGCTGCCGGCCGCCGACGGGCCGCCAGCGCGGATCAGGCCGTTGACGATCGTCGCCAGGCTGCTGACCGTGTAGGCGCCCGGCTTCGCAGTGAAGCCGGTCACATAGATGCGGATCGTGCGCAGCTTGCCCAGCGAGGTGCTGACCTGGAAGTTCTTGAACACCTGCGCGATGCGTGCACGCACCACGTCGTTCAGGTCGCCGTAGCGCACGCCAGCCACCAGCACCGGGCCGACACGCGGGATCGTGACACGACCGGCACGGTCGACGGTCAGGCGCAGGTCGGCGTCCACCGAGCCCCAGGCGGTGACCTGGATCTCGTCGCCGATGCCGATCAGGTAGTCCGAGGGCGCCTGGCGCGGGCCGTCGGTGTCCGAGCCCATGCGGGCATCGAGCATCAGGTCGGCACCCAGGCGCCGGACGATGTTGTCGGTGGAGATCGTCGTCGCTTTTCCGACAGCGCCGGTCTGCGTCTGCGTCACCGTGCCGATTTCAGTCAGGCCGGACTCGGAGCGGCGCAGCTGTTCCAGCGTGAGCGGATCCGTCAGGTCCAGGCCCAGCAGCTTGTTGACGTAGATCTCGAACTCGCCGGGCACGTACTTGGGCGCGCGCGGCATGGCCGATTGCGCCTGCTGCTGCTGTTGCTGCTGCGTCGGCGCGTCCTGCGTGCCGCGCGTCGTGGAGTTCAGTCGGACCGGGCCGCTGACATCGCTGCTGTTCTCGGACGAGGTCTGACCGCTTCCCATCGACTGCGCGATGGCCGGACCCGCCATCAGGCAGGCCATCAACAGCGCCAGCGCGGGCTTCTGGAAAGTCTGGAGGGATCGAGTCATCGTCGACAGCGGCGAAGAGGCGCGTTGGGCGCGAAGTTCCATGCGTGATCTCGTCTCTGAAAGGGAGAGCCGCCCCGATGTGCCTTGTGACAAGGGGTGTCGGGGCGGCCAGCGCGGCATTCTATGGCAGCGCTGTTGCGCCAAAACCGCCGGGGACCGGAAGCTGATCGTTACACTGCCGGCCATGTTGTATTTGCTCATCCCGTTCGCACTGGCGGCGGCGATCACGTTGTATGTCGTGCATTCGTCGACCGTGCACGGGCATCTGTCTGCGGACCACGACCTTTCCGGCCCCCAGAAGTTTCACGCCCGCCCTGTGCCGCGCATTGGTGGCCTCGGCATCTTTGTCGGTCTGGTCGGCATGGTCGCGCTGGCCTGGTTCCTCAAGCATCCCCAAGCCAAGACCGGCCTGCTCCTGCTCCTGGCCGGCCTGCCGGCCTTTGGCGCCGGGTTGATCGAGGACTTCACCAAGAAGGTTTCCCCGCGCGAGCGCCTGATCGCCACGGCGGTGTCCGCGGCCCTCGGCTGCTGGCTCCTCCAGGCCACCATCAACCGCACCGACATCCCCGGCCTGGACTTCATCGTCGGCACCACCGTGGGCGCGGTGCTGATCACCGTCTTCGTCGTCGCGGGCGTCGCCAACTCGGTCAACATCATCGACGGCTTCAACGGGCTGTCCTCGATGTGCGTCAGCCTGATGCTGCTGTCGCTGGCCTATGTCGCCTACCAGGTCGGCGACACCGAGCTCGCCCTCTGGGCGCTGGCCGGCGTCGGCGCCATCCTCGGCTTCTTCGTCTGGAACTACCCCGCCGGGCTCATCTTCCTGGGCGACGGCGGCGCGTACTTCATGGGCTTCTACCTGGCGGAGATCGCCATCCTGCTGATCCACCGCCATCCGCAGGTCTCGCCGCTGTTCGCGCTGATGGTGTGCATCTACCCGGTGTTCGAGACGGTGTTCTCCATCTACCGCCGCCGCTTCCTGCGCAACACCAGCCCCGGCGATCCGGACGGCATCCATCTGCACTCGCTGATCTACCGCCGCCTGATGCGATGGGCGATTGGCGCACGCGACGCGCGCCTGATGACGCGCCGCAACTCGATGACCGCGCCCTACCTGTGGACGCTGTGCCTCTCGTCGCTGGCGCCGGCGCTGCTGTTCTGGGATTCCACCCCGGCGATCGCCGCCTGCATGGTGCTGTTCGGCGTCGCCTACGTCGCGCTGTACTGGCGCATCGTGCGTTTCCGCACCCCGAAGTGGATGGTGTTCCGCGGCGATCAGCGCAAGCTGACCGACCGTTCGATGCCCTGATCCGGCAGGCCGATCCTGCACGCCGCGGCCCGCTTCATGCGGTGCTGCACGCGCCGGGATCGGTGGTTTCCCGGGGCTTTCGGGGGCTTGGAGGATAATCCGCGCCCATGACCGAATCCACCCCGACGCCAAGCCCCCGTTTCGACACGCTGCCGCTGGACCCCAAGCTGCTGCGTGCCGTGGCCGACCAGGGCTACGCGACGATGACGCCCATCCAGGCCAAGGCGATCCCGATCGTCCTGTCCGGCAAAGACGTGATGGGCGCCGCTCAGACCGGCACCGGCAAGACCGCCGCGTTCTCCATCCCGCTGCTGCAGCGCATGCTCAAGCACGAGAACGCCTCGATGTCGCCCGCCCGCCATCCGGTGCGCGCCCTCGTGCTGGCCCCGACCCGCGAGCTGGCCGACCAGGTCGCCAACAACGTCAAGGCCTACGCCAAGCACACGCAGCTGCGCGTGGCCTGCGTCTTCGGCGGCATCGACATGAAGCCCCAGACGCTGCAGCTCAAGGCCGGCGTCGAGGTGCTGATCGCCACGCCGGGCCGCCTGCTGGACCACATCGAAGCCAAGAACGCGGTGCTCAATCACGTCGAGTACGTGGTGCTCGACGAAGCGGACCGCATGCTGGACATCGGCTTCCTGCCCGACCTGCAGCGCATCCTGAGCTACCTGCCCAAGACACGCCAGACGCTGCTGTTCTCGGCAACCTTCTCGCCGGAGATCAAGAAGCTCGCGCAGAGCTACCTGCAGGAGCCGGAGCTGGTCGAGGTCGCGCGGCCGAACGCCACGGCGTCCACCGTCGAGCAGCGCTTCTTCAGCGTCGATGACGACGACAAGCGTGCCGCGGTCAAGCAGCTGCTGCGCCAGCGCGAGATCACGCAGTCGATCGTGTTCGTGAACTCCAAGCTGGGCGCCGCGCGCCTGGCCCGCGCCTTCGAGCGCGACGGCCTGAAGACCGCCGCGCTTCACGGCGACAAGTCGCAGGACGAGCGGCTGAAGTCGCTGGAGGCGTTCAAGCGCGGCGAGGTCGAGCTGCTGGTGGCCACCGACGTCGCCGCCCGCGGCCTGGACATCGCCGACCTGCCGGCCGTCTTCAACTTCGACGTGCCCTTCAACGCCGAGGACTACGTGCACCGCATCGGCCGCACCGGCCGTGCCGGCGCCTCGGGCCTGGCCTTCACGCTGGTCACCAAGGCGGACGCCCGCCTGGTCGGCGAGATCGAGAAGCTGATCAAGCGCAAGCTGGACCTGGAGCCGATCGAGCTCGAAGGCGAGCGCCGTCGCTTCGACCGTAGCGACCGTGGAGAGCGCGGCGAGCGGTCCGACCGGGGCGAGCGTGGCGGTGACCGCGGTGGCGATCGCGAAGACCGCGGCGAGCGCCGCGACTTCCGCCGCGAGCGCGAGGACCGCCGCGACGAGGCCTACGGCTCGCACGCCTCGGCGCCGCGCGCGCCGCAGCGCCAGGCCTACGATCCGCTGTTCGACAAGCCCTACGAAGTCAGCGAACGCGCCGAGGCGCCGTCCTGGGAGAAGGGGGGCGCGCAGGCGCCGCGCAGCGGTCTGTCGGCCAACATCAAGCCGAAGAAGAAGGTGGCGGCGCTGTTCGGCGCCAAGAAGCCGCCGGTCACCGCGGACAGCGAATCCTGAGCGGCGAACGGGTCCGGGCTCGAACCCAAGGCCCCGTGGCCCTGAATGAAGAAGGCCGGACCGCCGTGAGGCGTCCGGCCTTTGCTCATGGCGCCGTCGGCCCGCGCGTTCGGTAGCGCCTTCGGTCCGCGCGTTAGGTCAGCGCGAGCCCAGGATCGAGAACACCGCCGGCACCTTGTCGGCCAGCGCCTTCGGCGCCTTGCGCCACTGCGCCACCGTGGCGGTGCGGGTCCAGGCGTCCTTCAGGCTGAGGCCGCAGCTCACCGACAGCGCGGTCGTCGGCTTCAGCGTCGCCAGCAGCGCCTGCAGCAATGCGCCGTTGCGATAGGGCGTCTCGATCATCAGCTGGGTCTGCTGGTCCCGGGCGGAGGCCGCTTCCAGCGACTTGATGCGGGTCGCGCGCTCCGCCGCGTCGACCGGCAGGTAACCGACGAAGGCGAAGCTCTGGCCGTTCAGGCCGCTGGCGGCCACCGCCATCAGCAGCGAGCTCGGTCCCGTCAGCGGGACGACCTCCACGCCGGCGGCATGCGCCGCCGCGACCAGCCGTGCGCCGGGGTCCGCCACCGCGGGCATGCCGGCCTCGGAGATCAGCCCCAGGTCGTGGCCGTCCAGCGTCGGTTGCAGCAGCGCCGCCCAGGCCTGGTCCTCGGCGGCCGCGCCCACTGCGGCGTTCGCCGCCGGAGCGCGACCCTTCGGCGGACGAGGCAGTTCCTCGATCCGCTGCTCCTGCAGCGGCACCGCCAGCGCATGGATCGCGCCGACGCGCTTGAGGAAGGCGCGTGTGGTCTTGGCGTTCTCCGCCGCCCAGTGGGTGATCGCCGCCGCGCGGGCGAGCACCGCGTCGGGCAGCACCTCGCGGAGGTCGACCTCCTGGCCGTCCATGCCGAAGTCGAGGGTGTTGGGAACGAGGAAGAGGCGGCCGCGGGTCATCGGGAGTCTTTGCAATCAGGGTCGGAAACGGGTGTTCAGGTCAGCAGGCCCAGTACGTCGAGCCCGCCCTGGCGGAGCAATGCCGCGGTGCGGATCAGCGGCAGGCCGATCAGCGCGGTGGGGTCGTCGGAATCGATGGCCTCGAGCAGCGCGATGCCCAGCCCCTCGGCCTTTGCGCTGCCGGCGCAGTCGTAAGGTTGCTCGGCGCGGAGGTAGCGCTCGATGTCGGCATCGCTCAGGTCGCGGAAGCGCACGCGCACCGCCGCCAGGTCCTCGCCGACGAAGCCCGTCGCCGCGCAGACCACCGCGACCGCCGTCTGGAACACGACGGTGCGGCCGCGCATGGCCTGCAACTGCTCGACCGCCCGCTCATGCGTGCCGGGCTTGCCGATCGGCTGGCCCGCCAGGTCCGCGACCTGGTCGGAGCCGATCACCAGCGCCTGCGGAAAGCGCGCGGCCACGGCCTGCGCCTTGGCCAGCGCCAGCCGGCGCGCGAGCGCCTCGGGCGATTCGCCGGCGCGAGGGGCTTCGTCGACTTCGGGCGCCGCGGTCTCGAAGGGCAGCCGCAGGCGCTCCAGCAGTTCGCGCCGGTAGCGGGAGGTGGAGCCCAGGATCAGCGGGCGGGGAAGGGCGGTCATGGGGCGGGATTCTCCCACCCGGGCAGAGCCGGCTCGTACACTTGCGCCCCATGAAACCGCGTTCGTTCGATCCCCTGAAGCTCGATGTCGAGGCCTTCGCCCGGGAGGGTGCCTCGCTCGAGGGCGAGTGGCCCGCCACCAGCCTGCCGCGCCTGGCTGAATCGGCCGCGCCCGAATCCGATCCCGCCCACTGGCCCCCCGTCCGGTGGACCACCCGGGGGGAGACCCGCACGCCCAAGGGCGGCGAGCCGCAGATCTGGCTCGAGCTCGGCGCCGAGGCGCAGGTCGCGCTGACCTGCCAGCGCTGCCTGAAGCCGGTGCGCGAGGACCTGGCGGTCTCGCGCTGGTTCCGCTTCGTCAAGGACGAGGACATGGCCGCTGAACTGGACATGGATTCGGACGATGACGTGCTCGCGCTGGCGCGCCACCTCAACCTGCGCGAGCTGGTCGAGGACGAGCTGCTGCTGGAGCTGCCGGTGGTCCCGCGTCACGACGAGTGCCCGGAGCCGCTGCCGCACGCCAATGTCGAGGAGGACGAGGCGCCCGAAGAGGAGCGCCCGAACCCGTTCGCCGCGCTGGCCGCCCTCAAGAAGGGTGGCGGCAAGGCTTGAGGCGCGGGACGGGGCGGCTCCGCGCGACCTTGTGCTCGCGAAGCGGCCGCCGATCATGCGACGGGTTCACCGCCCGGATTGCCGCCCGGATGCCCGCTGTGCTATAGTTTCCGGCTTTCCCGGTTCGAAATGGCCGTCCATGTGGGCGGCCCGCCGGGACCGAGGCGTCGGTAGCGGAGCATCCTCGTGGGATCCGCGGCACAGCTCGAGTTCTCTCGAGAGCCCGAGCAAGCCTCGAACCACCGAAGCCAGCCGAAGCCTTTAGGAGAATCAATCATGGCCGTTCAGCAAAACAAGAAGTCCCCGTCGAAGCGTGGCATGCACCGCTCGCACAACGCCCTGGGCACCCCGGGCACCGCGATCGAGCCGACCACCGGTGAAGTGCATCTGCGCCACCACATCAGCCCCAACGGCTTCTATCGTGGCCGCAAGGTGCTGAAGACCAAGGCCGACGCCGCCTGATCGACGCGATCAGCCGGTCAGGAAGGCGCCGCAAGGCGCCTTCCGCCTGGTCCTCACGACAAGAAGAAAGCCCGGTTCAGCGCCTCGCGTTGCCGGGCTTTCGCATTTCCGTCGTCTTCTCACCTTCTTCGCGCGCCCCCGGAATGCCCGGGATGCGTGCGCCGGCTGGGGCCGGCTGTCGCGCACGCTTCTTGCGAGGTCGCTACAGTCGCAGCTTCGACCGGTGATTCTTCTCCTCAGGTTTCGATGACCGCACTTCCCGCCACCCGCTCATCGCCCTCCGCCGAGCCGCTCCGTCTGGCGGTGGACTGCATGGGCGGCGATCACGGCCCCGCCGTGACGCTCCCGGCCTGCCGGGCCTTCCTCGCCGCGCATCCGCAAGCGGAGCTGCTGCTGGTCGGCCTGCCCGAGGCGCTCCAGGAAGCGGCCGCCTGGCCGCGCGTGCGCATCGTCCCCGCCAGCGAGGTCGTCAGCATGGACGACCCGATCGAGGTCGCGCTGCGCCGCAAGAAGGATTCGTCGATGCGCGTGGCGCTCTCGCAGCTCAAGCCGGGCAAGGATGGCTCGCCCGCGCTCGCGCAGGCCTGCGTCTCGGCCGGCAACACCGGCGCGCTGATGGCGGTCGCCAAGTACCTGCTCAAGACGCTCGAAGGCATCGACCGGCCGGCCATCGCCACCGTCATGCCCAACCAGGTGGGCGGCTTCACCACCGTGCTGGACCTCGGCGCCAACGTCGACTGCGGTCCCGAGCACCTGCTGCAGTTCGCCGTCATGGGCAGCGCGCTGGTGTCGGCGGTGGACGGCAAGGAGAACCCGAGCGTCGGCCTGCTGAACATCGGCGAGGAAATGATCAAGGGCAACGAGACCATCAAGCGCGCCGGCGAACTGCTGCGCGAGGTCGCCGCCCATGACCAGCTCAACTTCCACGGCAACGTCGAGGGCAACGACATCTTCAAGGGCACGACCGACGTCGTCGTCTGCGACGGCTTCGTCGGCAACGTCGCGCTGAAGACGGCCGAAGGGCTGGCCAGCATGATCTCCAGCTTCATCAAGGCGGAGTTCACCCGGACCCCCTGGACCAAGCTCATCGCGCTGCTGGCGATGCCGGTGCTGCAGCGCTTCAAGAATCGCGTCGACCACCGCCGCTTCAACGGCGCGGCGCTGCTGGGCCTGCGCGGACTGGTCTTCAAGAGCCACGGCTCGGCCGATGCCTTCGCTTTCGAGCAGGCGCTGAACCGGGCGTATGATGCGGCCCGCAACCGGCTCCTAGACCGGGTTCACGATCGCATCGTCGCGACGCTGCAGGCGCTCCCCGCGCCGGCCAATGAGGAGGGCGTCGATGCTGGAGACCAGGCGGCCGCCGCCGCCCACGCTGCATGACCACTGCTTCCAAGCGCCATACCCGCATCCTCGGCACGGGCAGCTACCTGCCCGCCAACCGCGTCACCAACGCGGCCCTCGCGGAACGCCTCGCCCGCGACGGGATCGAGACCTCCCATGAATGGATCGTCGAGCGCACCGGCATCCACGCCCGTCACTTCGCCGACCCGCAGGTCACCGCCAGCGACCTCGCGCTGCCCGCGTCGCTCGCGGCGCTCGAAGCGGCCGGCGTCCGCGCCGATGAGATCGACCTGATCATCGTCGCCACGTCCACGCCGGACATGGTGTTCCCGTCCACCGCCTGCCTGCTGCAACAGAAGCTCGGCATCCACGGCTGCGCCGCCTTCGACGTGCAGGCCGTGTGCTCCGGCTTCGTGTATGCGCTGACCGTCGCCGACGCGATGATCAAGAGCGGCGCCGCGACCAAGGCGCTGGTGGTCGGCGCGGAAGTGTTCTCGCGGATCCTCGACTTCAAGGACCGCACCACCTGCGTGCTGTTCGGCGACGGCGCCGGCGCCGTGGTCGTTGGGGCCAGCGACGAGCCCGGCATCCTCGCGAGCGAACTCCATGCCGACGGCCGCCATGCCGACATCCTCTGCACCCCGGGCACCGTGTCCGGCGGCGAGGTGCTGGGCCATCCGCTGCTGAAGATGGACGGCCAGGCGGTGTTCAAGCTGGCCGTGGGCGTGCTCGAGAAGGTGGCCCGCTCGGTCCTGGACAAGGCTGGCCGCACCGATGCCGACATCGACTGGCTGATCCCCCACCAGGCCAACATCCGGATCATGCAGGGCACGGCCAAGAAGCTGAAGATGTCGCTGGACAAGCTGATCGCGACCGTCGACGAACACGGCAACACCTCCGCCGCCTCGATCCCGCTGGCCTTCGACGTCGCGGTGCGCGCCGGCAAGATCAAGCGCGGCGACACGGTGATGCTGGAAGGCGTGGGCGGTGGTTTCACCTGGGGCGCGGTGCTGCTGGATTACTGATGCCTGCTTGAAGCCGGCTTGTCCGGCCCCGTCCGACGTGTCGCCTTGAACGCGACACCGGCCGCTCCACGGTCGCGTCGACGTGCGACGCGCGCGGTTGCCGGTCCCCGCGCCGTTCCCTTGTGCTCCCTCTCTGCCCCCTCTGATTCGTTAGCTTCGGACCCAACCGCCATGAGCAAGAACTTCGCATTCGTCTTCCCCGGCCAGGGCTCCCAATCGGTGGGCATGCTGGACGCCTGGGGCGATCACCCGGAAGTCGTCCGCACGCTGGCCGAGGCCTCCGCCGCGCTGGGCGAGGACATCGGCGCGCTGATCAAGAACGGTCCCAAGGAACAGCTGGACCTGACCACCAACACGCAGCCGGTGATGCTGACCGCCGGCGTCGCCAACTATCGCGCCTGGATCGCCGAGACCGGCCTGGTGCCCTCGGCCGCCGCCGGCCACTCGCTGGGCGAGTACACGGCGCTGGTGGCCGCCGGCGCGCTGAGCCTGTCCGACGCGCTGCCGCTGGTGCGTTTCCGCGCGCAGGCGATGCAGGACGCCGTGCCGGTCGGCACCGGCGCGATGTCCGCGATCCTGGGCCTGGACGCCGCCGTGGTGCGCGAGGTCTGCCAGCAGGTCGCCGCCGCGTCGGGCGAGGTCGTCGAGGCGGTCAACTTCAACGACCCGAAGCAGACGGTGATCGCCGGCTCCAAGGCGGGCGTGGAGAAGGCCAATGAGGCGCTCAAGGCCGCGGGCGCCAAGCGCGCGCTGCCGCTGCCGGTGTCCGCGCCGTTCCACTCCAGCCTGATGAAGCCGGCCGCCGACCGCCTGCGCGAGAAGCTCGCCGCGGTGGCCTTCCAGCCGGCCGCCTTCCCGGTGATCAACAACATCGACGTCGCCGTGACCGACGACGTCCAGGCGCTGCGCGACGCGCTCTTCCGCCAGGCCTTCGGCCCGGTGCGCTGGGTCGAGGTGGTGCAGGCGCTCAAGGCGCGCGGCCTGAGCACCGTCATCGAATGCGGCCCGGGCAAGGTGCTGGCCGGCATGGCCAAGCGCATCGATGCCGAACTGGCCAGCGCCACCGTGCTCGACCCGGCCTCGCTGGCCGAGGCCAAGGCCCTGCTGGCCTGAGGCCTGAACTCCTTTTCCCCGAATCCCTTCCGAGGTTCCCCATGTCCGACAACAAGCAAGTGGCGCTGGTGACCGGCGCCAGCCGCGGCATCGGCCGCGCGATCGCGCTGACGCTGGCCCAGAAGGGCTTCGTCGTGATCGGCACCGCGACCAGCGAGTCCGGCGCGCAGGCCATCACCGAGGCGCTGGCGCCGCACGGCGGTCGCGGCGCGGTGCTCAACGTCAATGACGGCGCGGCCGTCGATGCGCTGATCGACGCGATCGTCAAGCAGGACGGCGGCATCCAGGTGCTGGTCAACAACGCCGGCATCACGAAGGACATGCTCGCCATGCGCCTCAAGGACGAGGACTGGGACGCCGTCCTGGACACCAACCTGAAGGCCGTCTTCCGCGCCAGCCGCGCGGTGATGCGGCCGATGATGAAGCAGCGCTACGGCCGCATCGTCAACATCACCTCGGTGGTGGGCGCCTCCGGCAATGCCGGCCAGGCCAATTACGCGGCCGCCAAGGCCGGCGTGGCGGGCATGACGCGTGCCCTCGCACGGGAACTGGGCAGCCGCTCGATCACGGTGAACTGCGTCGCCCCCGGCTTCATCGCCACCGACATGACGGACGTGCTGCCCGAGGCGCAGAAGACCGCGCTGCTGGCGCAGATTCCGGCGGGCCGCCTGGGCGATCCGGCCGAGATCGCGCATGCCGTCGCCTTCCTGGCGTCGCCCGAGGCGGGCTACATCACCGGCGTCGAGCTGCATGTCAACGGCGGCATGTACATGAATTGAGGTGGAAGCCGCCCCTCGCGGGCGGGCCACCCACCGGATTCACCCGGCCGGTGTGGGGCTGATAGAGTGCGAGCGCGCGCCGTATCCATCGAGGAAGGCGCGCCTCGGGAGGTCCGAACTAGGGGCGCCACTCTAAGGCCTTAGAATCCCGGGTTGTTCTAGCAAACCCCTCCTGGAGGAGTCATGAGCGATATCGAAGCACGTGTCAAGAAAATCATCGCCGAGCAACTCGGCGTGCCCGAAGCCGATGTGACCAATGAAAAGGCCTTCGTCGCCGATCTGGGCGCTGATTC